>BNJV01001155.1_pt1 | contig 305388 bp, 385 predicted proteins | sample 8540591 | NCBI WGS metagenome assembly BNJV01 (sample SAMD00202457, study PRJDB9452) | human saliva metagenome | host: Homo sapiens | reverse complement strand
AAGTATATCATAAATAATAGAATTTGTCAAGCCAAATATACAAAAAAAGACCGTTGTAAAAATTTTGTTATAACTAAAAAAATTTTTTTCGTCAAAATTTATCTAAAGTGTACCTTATCAAAGTGAAAAACTGAAATTTTTTTCAAATGTAAATTTTAGTAAAAAATGACTATTGCCGAAAACCTAAACCTTGATTGTTCAAGATTTGTAGGCTTACAAGGGGTTGGTAAAAAGTTTAATTTGTATTTTATACATTTAAGCTGCTAGAACAAAAAAATGTACTTTATTCAACCTTGAAATAAAGTACATTTCATTTATAAAAGTACATTTTTTTAGAGAGTGTACGTTACGTCTTAAACTCAGACAAATCAAGGGTTTATCTACTGTCTAGGGAAAAAGTACATAAATTTTTAGTTTTAATGCCATGAAATAACTAACCAAGACAATGGATGAATTTTTACATTCCATCTATTGTTTTTTTATAAAAAGATGTGGTATAATTCTTATAAAGGAATGGGAATCCTTTTTGCTGGTTTATCATAAAGCAAGCAAAACAACAATCCCGAATCCCAGAGCAAGAGAAAAAAACGTCAAGTGGGGTTATAATTGACGTTTTTTGTTGTAAAAAAAGGAGTTTTTACACTCCTCTTTTTTTTATCAATCAACATTCTTCAATAACGCATCCCACGGATAGTCGCTGTCAATATTAGAGTAAACTTCTAAAACCAATTTAGATTGTTCCAAATAAATTGTTAGTTCCCACAAATGGTCATCATCATTTGAAATAGAAATCTCACTTTTCTCTTTAGCAAACAAATTATCTAATTCTTCAGAGACGTTATTCCTCAATAAAAAAACAACTCGACTAAAGAATCAATTTCTTCTTCTGCCCCATCCACAGTCTCAACCAGCTTTTTGCGAAGCTGGGTGCTGTCTGTTGGGAAATCTTTTGGATTTATGTCGTAATCTTTCAGAATAAGGTCAATAACTTCAACAACTGAAGTTTCTAAATCTTTAGCAGAAGATAAAGTAAGATTTCTATCTTTAGAAATAGCTAAAATGTAGGTCATAACATACCCTCCTTTTTATTTATAATAAAAGAATATCACAAAAAAACGAGAAGATGTCGAACCAATATATACACCAAAATTATTTTTTTTCGCAAAAAAACAACCTGATTAAAAATCAAAGTTGTTTTTTTAAAAATTTCTAAAGTAATTTATTCATCATGATTCCAGCAGGATTTTTCTAGCTCTAGCTTAATAGCAAAAAAATCTCGCCTCACTCCATATATCCATCAACAATCCATAATTGAAAAGGTTTCTTTTCATTATAGGGTGTTGATATTTTTATGTCTCTTCCCAACTCATTTATCAACGAAGGTAGAGCGTCTAAGTCGTCTAATTCAAGCTCAATTACAGGGTTTCCTGTATCACATTCGCAAAAGTAAGAAACCTTTCCCACTTTCTCTAATGCTTCTCGATATTTATCATAGGTTGCCTCTTCGTCAAATAGTCGCGCAGAAAAAACTTCAAATTTCATTCTATTCACCAACTTCCAATTTTTTTCTAAATATGTTTATAGAAGGATTTTACAAAACATCCCCAAGGACTTCATCTTCTAATTTTTTTGAGCTTTATATTCTTTAGAGTAATTAGCGTTTTTAACGAGATTGATAAATGTATCGACATCCACCATATCACGTCCGTTAAACTTAGCCCCTGTCTTACTCTCTAAAAGCTTGATGAAGTTCTTTTGTTTTTCCGACATATTCTCAGCGTCTTCATAAAATGCACGCTTACGGATTGGATTAAGATTTTCGTCTAAGCTGCTTACAAGCACAATTTCAAAACTTGTTACATTCATCAATGTATAGACAGTGAACAAGTAGTTGTAGTTAGCAGATACGACAATGTATCGCTCGTTCTTGTAGGTAACAAAATTTCCTTTTGCGTAGTAAACTCGTTTTTTAGGTGCAGTCATTAGAAATTCCTTTCATAATAATGTTTCAAATCAAACTACGAACTTCCTTCGTATATTCATAAAGAAGTTTGAAATCTTCAAGCAAATTCTTTTTGTTTTTAGGAGTGAAGGTTTGTGTACCGCGAGCAAAATCCCACAAAATACCACGTCGTTCCAAATCCATAATTTCTGCTGTGTCTGTTGAAGGGTCGTGAGTAACAAAGATGATTTTTACTTCATTTTCAGTCACCTCAATTTTGGCAGAACCTTCATAAGTTTTGACCTTGAGAGAAATTGAATTGCCATCAACATCAAACTTCAAATCAGGATAGTGCGTGAGAATATCCTCAACAGCCAATGCTAGTTCTTTGTTCGCAAATAAATGTCCATTCACTTCGTAATGTGGTTGTTACTCTCAAAAAAGAAAGTGATGTCTTAAACATTCCTCGGTTTAAGCTTGAGGACTTGCTGAAAGACTATGAAGGCTATCAAAATGAAGAATATTGGAAAGATGTAGAACCAGTTGGAGAAGAAGTTTGGTAGATATAAATAAAAAAGCCTTGCTAAAAGCAAGGTTTTTCTTTATTTCTGTAATGTTTATTTATAAAACTCCATTGTTGCTTCAAGTCCAATTTCTTCAACTTGATTCATAAGTTTTTGAATTTTTGCCACTTTTTTCAAAGTCATGGTGTAGATACTCTTCTTCCCTCGTCTAAACAGAGAACGCTCCATAGGAGAAAAACCTGCTCCTTTATCAAGAAGATTTGTTTTAACAAAAGGATTTTTAATAAAAGCCGAAACTTTGTTTAGGTCAATCTGTTTGTAGAGGTCAATATCTCCTTCTCTCACTTCTTCCAAAGCTTGTAAATTATAAATGTTAGCATTAGTTGAAAAATAAAGCTTTCCACTTTCTGACAACATCCATTTCTGCAACTTCAGGAGAGTGTCAATCATCAACGTGCCAAATTGTTCTTTATCAGAGCGAACTTTTAAAACGGTACTTCTCGAAACTCCAGTCTCTTGCTCTAACATAAAGCCACTAACACTTTTGTCACGAAGCAAGATGAAGATATTGAAAGTATCAAGAATATGAATATCCATATTTGAGTTCATCTAATCCTCCTTTCGATTTACTTGTTGCTGCTTATAAGCTAAAATAGTGTTTCATCAGATTCACTACTGTCATTAAGCCTACGCCTCCAGGAACAGGAGTTGCAATCCCTGAGAATTGATGGTTGAGTAAAGATTCAAAATTGACATCCCCTACCAGTTTTCCACTCTCAAGACGGTTAATGCCGACATCAATGATAACTTCTGCATTTCTAATATCATGAAAACTAACAGTATTGGGATGTCCAGTTGCTACCACAACTACATCAGCGAACAAACAAAGGGAACGTAACAAGGTCTTACTGGTCTTGCTGTTACAAATAGTAACGGTAGCTCCACCGTTAATCAACTCTAACGCAAGGGACTTTCCAACAATATTGCTACGCCCAAGGATAACAACACTCTTGCCTTCAACATTATAGTTATAAAAGTCTAAAATGTCTAAAATACCTGATGGCGTACAAGGAATGAAATGTGGTTGATTTAAGGAGAGTTTCCCCATGTTTGCAGATGAAAATCCATCAACATCCTTATCAGGGCGAACCAACGAAGAAAGTTTAGAGGCGTTTAGATGCTCAGGGGAGAGGTAATTGTAAGATAATTCCATTCACGCGCTCATCATCGTTGAATTGGTTAATCGCTTCAACAAGAACCTCTTCTGCAACGTCTTCTGAGAACTGCACATGTTCCAGTTCAATACCAATAACAATTGCCATCTTTGTCTTGCTCTTGATGTAAGACATACTTGCTGGGTCATTCCCAACGCTCATAACAACAAGTTTAGGAATCCCTTCAAAAGAAGATACTTCCTTTTTCAAGCTCTCAGCAATTTCTTGTGAGACTGTTTTACCGTCAAAAATTTTCATGACCACTCCTTAATCCTTATCGAACCGAATCCATTTCAATGTACGCCAAACCGTAAATACATAGAACAAAGCGTACAAAACCACAATGAATTTGAAATTAGCAGGGATAAATACTAAGCTTATACCTATAAGGTTAATATCAATCAACAATGCTAATGCCATAGCAATCACAACTTCTTTTTGTTTCGTAATTTTCATTTCATTTTTCCTTTCAATTCTTCACGAATATCCATCAGCATTTTCCCCAATCTATTTCCATGAGGCAACCAATTCTTTTTATCAAACATTTCTGCCATGCCATATTCACACATGATAGACAAGTCGTTAGGTTCGTAAGGTTCAGATTTCACATAAATCAATTCCAAGCCTTCTGTTTCGAGCAACCCTTTTGCAAGTTGCAAGCTAATCGCTTTATAAACTTTATCCTCAATTTCTTCATCATTCCATGCGAAATAAAGGCGACGAAGGAGAATGACTAAACTTGTATAAAAACCTTCTTCCTCCCACTCCTTCAACTTCTCAGGGTCAGCAATTTCACTCATCTTGTTTTTAGCACGAAGGAGAGCTTCTTTTTTGTCTTTTTTCAGTCCTAAAATCGCTGGTGCAAAATTTTCAGTAAAGAGAACTCCTTGGACAGCTAGTAATTGTTGCATGATAGTTTGTCCTTGAATATCCCAGTTAAGAGTTAATGGTCCTCCGTGAAACAAAAATTGATTACCAATTTGCATCCCATAACTTTGCCAAATTTTTGAACTCAAATTTCTCACCTCCTCTTATTTTTAGATGTCTATTTATCTTCGGTTTCTTCAGCACCTTCTATCCATTGACATAACAAATCGCTTTGAGTATTTGCTACAATCTCACAAGAAACACTTTCGGTAGGCGAGAAATATTCTGAAACGAGTAAATTCAAAACACTACGCCACAATTCTTCATAATTTTTAAAGACATATCTCCAAAAATAGTCACCTTCTAGACGTGTTCCTATCCAGCCCCAAAATCGTATTTTCTTTTCCACAAGTTGAATCTCGATTGCGATTGTGCCACTTTTTGAAAACGCAAAAACGATTCTATTCTCATTACCTTTCTCTAGGTTATTATCAGAATAACAAATCCCTAATAATTTCAAAGATTCTTTAAGTTCACCCTTTTTGATAATGTTATCAACTTGGTTTTTGAAAAACAATAAAAGCTCAAGAACATCCATCTCAGGAACATCAAAAAAATATCCATTACTTTCACTCTCTTTTTCCTCTTATTTTATAAACCTAGTATATCATAAAACACAGAATATGTCAAGTATAATATATAAAAACGTATAGTAAAATATATGTAAAGAGATAAAAAGAAACCTCCCAAGAAGGAAGGAGGTTTTTATTTGAAGTAGCAAGGAGGTTTTTTACAAATTACAGAACGCAGTAGATAATTGAATAAAATAGAGAAATTTACTTAATGGAAATTATAAATATTGTAACGAATAAAAATAAAAAAATAAGAGAAAAAGCTTACCACTTCAAATAATATTGATATTGTACCACAAACCAAAACTCAATTCAAGATTTTACCAATCACCTGAAGAGCCTCCACCGTCAAAACCTCCGCCTGACCATGAATCTCCTCCACTCCAAGAGCTTGAGCTGTCGTAAGAGGAAGAACTAGAGGAAGAACCAAAGTCGCTGCTGGTGTAAGATGAACCACTGTCGTAAATAGCAGAATCATGTTGTTTTTTCTTACTGTATGATGATTTGTCTTTGATATATTCGTCGTCATAATCATCACCATAATCATTATCACCATAAGCTTTAATGGATTGGCTGACGTAATAGCCACGGTTGTGGTTTTCTGTATATCCTGTATATCCTGAATACCTATTATCATACCGTCTAATCAAATATTGAATGAGAAGAATAGGAAGCATAAGAGGAAGTAAAATGGTTAAAGCAATTAAAAAAAGTTTAAAAAGTTTTTTAAGTTCTTTATCAAGATTATTAAGTCTGTCTTTTTCTTCTTCCGATTTCTGCTCTTTTATTTCAGAAGCAGAATTAGACAAATAAGGAGTTATAAAGCTACTTAGTTCAGATAAATAAGCAGAAACACCAGTAGAATAATCGCCACGCCTAAAGTCAGATTTTACTGTGCTATTCAATGAACTAGCTTTTGAATCTGTGATGAGAGTTGATAAATTATTGGAAGTCTCAGTACGGATTTTTTTATCCTTGATAGCAATAACCAACAAGATTCCATTATCTGTACCAGAATAACCTACCTTCCATGCGCGTGCAGTCTCATTTGCGACACTTTCAATGTCTTTATCCAAAGAATCAACAATAGCAACAGCGATTTGAGGTTTTAGAGTGGTTTCAGACCATTCTTTGTTCAGCTCTCCTACTTTATCAACAACATCTTGACCGAGATAACCATGTGGGTCATAGACACCATTGATTGGAGGAGAGGAAGGAATTTCTTCTGCATAAACAGAAATACTAACAAATGCAAAGAAAACGCTAAGAAGTAACAATAAACGTTTCATGTTATTTTTCCTCCAACTAGTCTTTCAAATTTACAGAAGGAACTGTTTCTTTTGCAGCCTTAGTCGCCTCTACCAAATCCACTTTTTCAAAACCAAACATATTTGCAACGATATTTGTAGGGAATTTTTGGATAGTGGCGTTGTAGGTAGTTGCTACCTTGTTGTAGTCTGTGCGAGCTACATAAATACGATTTTCTGTTCCCTCAAGTTCTGTAATCAATGTTTGAACTTGCTCATTCGACTTCAACTCAGGATAGTTTTCTTTCACAACCAACAAACGAGAAATAGCAGAATCCAACTCCCCTTCTGCTTTCTCTTTGTCAGCAGATGTTGCAGAGCTTGAACCGATTTTAGCACGCGCTTCAGCAATCTTTGTAAAGATTTTATCTTCGTGAGCCATATAACCTTTGACGCTATTAACTACGTTAGGAATCAAATCATATCGCCTTTGCAGTGTTGCTTCGATTTTAGCTTCCGCCTGCTCAACATTCGCCTTCTTAGAGACAAGTCCGTTGTAGCTTCCCATAAAGAATAGCCCAAATAACAAAAGCACACCAATAACTACACCGAAAATTTTTACTGTTTTATTCATAATTTTTACTTTACCTCGTTTTTATTTATTTACCAACTGCCAGAAGAACCGCCACCGTCAAATCCACCGCCTGACCACGAACTGGAGCTTGATGAAGAACTTGAAGAATCATAGGAGCTTGAAGAACTAGAAGAACTAAATGAATCATAAGAGCGTGAAGCCGAACGATAGGAAATTGAACCAGAACCGCTAGATGAAGAAGAATTTCCTTTTTTCCACTTATAATATTCCTCCTCTTCTTTTCGGAGCTTGTCGCATTTAATTCCTATAAAAATCAAAATCAAAATAAAAATCCCAAATATAATTGCCCCAATAAGCCCCTGTTTTCTATTGTATTCTTTTTTTCGTTTTTTTGAATTTGTTCTACAAGCTCATTAGATAAGTATTCTCCTTTTTCAACATTCTGTTTATTTTCTAAAAGAGAAGAATTTATAACAGTTTCAACTTTAGAAAGATACTTCAACATACCAGAAGAATAATCTTCATTTGTGAACTACCCCTCCCTACATTTCATTAAGAGGGAGGAGCTTCTTGGGTAATGTGCTGACTTAGAGATTAGGTGTCTAGCCTCCAGAGGTTACACAAGTGGACCAAGCTATCCCCATAGTTCCTACGGTTCTAAAATTAGTTAGGCTAGACTCAATCCTTCTTTGAGGATATTAAGACTAGCGTTGATGTCACGGTCATGATGAGTACCGCAGCTCTCACAAGTCCACTCACGGATAGAAAGAGCTTTCTTCCCTGAACTTTCTCCACAAGTAGAACAGAGTTGGGAAGAGGGAAACCAACGACTGATGGTCACAATCTTCTTTCCATACCAGTCTGCCTTGTAGTGAAGTTGGCGGACAAATTCATTCCAAGAGGCATCACCAATAGCTCTTGCTAAGTGGTGGTTCTTCATGAGATTGCGACTCGCTAAATCCTCGATACAAATCATATCGTGGTTCTTGATGAGGTTTGTACTGAGTTTATGTAGGAAGTCTTTTCTTTGGTTGGCAATCTTCTCATGAAGCCGAGCGACTTTTGACTTCTGTTTCTGATAGTTAGAGGACTCAGAGAGTTTGATACCTTTTTTCTTAGCAAGAAGCCCTCGCCTAGACAAAATCTTCTGTTCCTTAGCCAACTTCTTGGATAGAGAGGTAAGAAACTTAGGATTCTCAATTTTCTCTCCAGTTGAGAGAATAGCAAAGTTCTCCAGTCCTAAATCAACCCCTAAACTAGAATCAGTCTTAGGCAGAGGTAAAATTTCTTCTTCACAGAGGATAGAGATGAAATACTTTCCTGTTACTGTCTTTGAAATAGTGGCGCTCTTAATCAAACCCTTTGGTTGACGGTGGAGCTTGAGTTTAACCCAGCCAACTTTTGGAAGTTTGACCTTCCCATCTAAGACAGCAATCGTTCCCTTTTGATTATTGGTCTTATAAGATTGAGCTGTTTTCTTAGATTTGAATCGTGGAAAACCAAACTTAGACTGAAAGAAAGATTTGTAAGCAGCGTTTAGATTCAACTTAACATTTGATAAAGCTAAACTATCAACTTCTTTCAACCAAGGATACTTTTTATTATACTGAGCTGGACTATTTTTTAAGCTTGTTCCAGTCTTCTCATAATGAGCAATCCTATCCGCCAACATCTGATTCCAAATAAAGCGTGAACACCCAAAGGTTTTCTCAAAAAACACCTTTTGTTCAAGATTAGGATAGAGACGGAATTTATACGTCTTGTGTTTTACCATCTTTTAATCTTACTTCTCCTTTCTTTCTTATTTTCTTTCACCGCTTAGTTCCCAACCACCCAAGAGGTGGGACTTACGCAGATTTTTGTTAAAACGGAAATTCTTCATTTTCATCAACCAAATCACTTACTGTCACATTTTCTTGTGGAGCGTTTAATGGGTTTTTGTAAACTTTAGAGTGAATTGCATGAGATTGGCGTTTTTCTCCAACTTCCATTTGGCTCAACTCGTCTGAGAAAGCATAAACTTTAGCATCTAGGTTATCAACGTGATGGACGATAACAGCTTCAATGGTTGCAGGTTCAACAGGACTTCCCCACTCCAACTTACCGTGATGTGAAAGAATGATGTGTTGTAACATTTCAATCTCTTCACTATCAGCCTCTTCATTTGAGACATATTTTTTAGGCAATTCAGCACCCAAGAAGATATGTCCAAATAAGAATCCTTTCTTAGAGAAATCTTCTGCCAAACCATTAGAATATTGGTATTCTTCAACTTTCATAATGTCGTGATAAATAATTCCTGCAATCAACAAATCTTTATTTGCTCTTGGATACATTTTTTGGACAAACAAGGCTAAATCAAGCATTTCCTTGACGTGGCGTAAAAGACCTGAACGTTTATAGTGGTGCATGCGTTTTGCAGCAGAAACAATTTTTAAACTATCCCCAAATTCTTCCAACAAACCAAGAGATGCTTTCTTTAGAATAGGGTTAGTCATAGAATAAACCAACTCCAAAATATCCTTGTAAGTACCTTCAACGTCAATCGGTTCAGTTGGGATTAAATCAGAGATGTCAAAATCATCTTCTGGGAATGTAAAATCTTGGATATTGATTTTATATTTGCCACCGTAGTAATCCGCATTACCATTTACAAAAAGAACAGAAGCTTTTTGCAATTCTTCCCACACACTTTCAGTCACATTCCAAATTTTACAATTAGGAACGCTTGCTGTTTTGTCAGATAAGGTAAGTTCGACATATTTATTGCCATTCTTGGCATCTTTCAACATAACTCCACTAACTAGGCAATGTTGTGAAATTTTCTCTGGTTGTTCTACTAAATTCATATTTTTCCTCATTTCTATTTTTTCTTCCAGTCGCGCCCAATCCACAAAAGAGCGAATGTTTCTTGATTGTCTGCATTATATAACCATTCTTGACACTCTTCAGAAAGATGATTGGCTTCCCAAACATACGGATTCAAAGCGTAAGACAAACTAACTCTGAAAGCCGTAAGACTTTTGCATAAACGTATCCAATCTTTGACAGAAGACGGAACTTCAGAAGTTTCATCAGGGATGCAATTAAGTTCCTTCAAAGAGGGGATTAACTCTTCATCATTAACATTGTAATACCCAACCTCTGCCAACATTCTATTTAGGTCTAAAGCTCATTTTACTTTCCTTCCTTTCAACGCTTCTACCAACAACAAGTTGCTGATAGGGGTTAAATCAGAATTAGAATATAGAGGTCCACTTCTAACCCAACCTTTAGAAAAAAGATATTCATTCTTTTCTTCTTCTAATATAATTTCGTCAAATGGATTCCACAAAGTTACACCCATTGGTGTAGATTTATGAATCGGCTTTTTATAACCAAGCAAACTCTCAGCCAGGTAAGTAAGTTCTTCATCTGTTGTCACATCCAACAAGGCTTCTAAGCAAACTTTGAAATATTCCAGATTCCAATCATGTAAACGTTCATGGAGATTAGAATAATCTTGACTTAGATAAACCTCTAAAAACGCTCCGACAGCCTGCGAACGAGAAACCCCAGCTTCGCAATGAACCAAAACATTGATGTTTGGATATTTTTCTTTGTAGCTATCAATAAATTCAATCAAAGAACAAGCTAATTCTTTAGAAAAAGCGTTATTATCAAGTTCATATTGCTCATAAACAGTCTTCGTAGGTTCAATCATACTAGGAGGAATATCTATAAAAGGCAGGTGCAGGACACCCACTAGGTTTTTCGCTGGATGGAATCGAATAGGAATCTTTTCCAAATCTTTTTCGTCTGTGATGGATACTATAACATAATCAGAACCTTGAGAGGTATTTTTTCTAAACAATCCTCCGTTCCAAACACTTGCTAAAGCATCCGTGGCAGAGGTTACTTTTTACTACATTCATTTACTTTTTCCTTTTTTTACTTTTTTTATAATAATATTCTACCACAAAAACTTATAAAAAAGTCAATTATATAACAAAAAAACTAGCCTTAGACTAGCTTTTTTTACTAATTATTTTTTTCAAAAAAATTTCACTATTTATATTTTCACGCTCTTGATATTCAAGAACAACGTTGTAAATAAGAAGGTTGACCCCTGCAAAATAAGCTTGCCCAAATAAATAACTCACAAAAGGGATGTGATAAGAAATATTCAATCCTAACAAAAAGCTAATCCAAAGCAAAAATCACAAAAAGCAATAATAAAAAAATTCCAATATTTTTTTACTTTATTCCCAAAAACTTTTTGGAACATACTTATTGTATTTGCTGATAGTTTCTAACATTTCTTTATAAGCAGACCTCATCGTAATAGGCATCAAAAATAGTCAATAGAGTGAACATAATATTTGTGAGTAAGTTTTCGTTCATCATTTATTTTTTCTTTCTTTTAATCGGTGTTGTCAAAGCTTCTTCGACAGACATTCCTCTTCTTCTTCTAGCTTTATAAGTGTTAGGTTCAATTTCATAATGATCGCACATTGCTTTCAATGTTTCAAAGTTTTTTCCTAAATGGTCCTGACACTCTCTTGACTTTCTATAAATTCTTTTAGCAATAGGTGTCATCAAAGCTTTTTCAACAGACATACCAATTTTTCTTCTTGAGCGATAAGTCTCAGAGGTTTTGCACGGATATTTAGAAGCCATTTCGTGAATTGATTCATACTTATTCCCTAAATGGTCTTCAATTTTATCTTGTTCTTTTAAAGGAGTCGTTAAAATCTCTTCCAACGTCCATTTTAATTTTTTTCTATAACCATATACAGTCCTGGTGATACCATAATGCTTAATCATATCCCCAATAGAAGAAAATTCATTTCCTAAATGGTCTTTACAAGAAACACCTTTCTTTGTATGATCGCCAATCGGAGTTGTCAACGTCTCTTCTAAAGTCCAACCAGCTCTTAATCTTTGATAGTAGGCGCTAGTTGTAATCTTGTAATGGTCACACATGGATTTTAATCCAATAAAGGTATTCCCTAAATGGTCTTTCTGCACTCGCCCAGTGTTATAAACACCTTCTTTTTTCGTTAAGACATCTTCTAAACTGAATCCAGCAGCTAATAACTTTTCTGCAATTCTAGGAACTACATCATAATGTTTGTATAGTTCTTTTTTACCAATAAAAGTATTTCCTAAATGGTCTTTAACTTCTGGTAGCTGAGGATTGATAGGTGTTGTTAAAGATTTTTCTAGAGACCAACCACGAGAACGTCTTTTAGCTAAAACAACAGGAGTAATTCCGTAATAAAGAGCCATAGCTTTTTTGTGGGGAATTTATTTCCCAAATGGTCTTCAACCACGGTTTTATTTAAACTAGAAACGCTTGGTTTGATAGAATGTGGTTGAAACAAAGATGTTTGAGTACCAGAAAACAAATTCGTCAAACTGACAACTCTGCCAGCAGGAGGACTAAACACTTTCCCTGACGCTGTTTCGAATACATTCCATGAAGTTTCTTTAATTTTTTCTGATGTCCTAAGTTCTTGGAAATTTTTCAATAAAATATCGTGTCTTTGATAAATCTCCTTTAATTCTTCCCATGTGTAAAACTTGATTCTTTGTCCGTTTTTACTAAAGTAAAAGAATTTTTTATCCCCAGAAGGACTAAGAACATAAGGCATAGCAGCAATACGCTCAAAATTTAAAGGTAAATAACTAGAGTTTAAATAAATAATCTGTTTCTTTTGGTCAAATACAGGCATGTATCTTCCTTTCTTCTATCTTCTCTCTTTTTGTTCTTCTTCGTGCGGCAATTTCATTTAAAACCGCCAAGTCGATAATTCCAAATTCATCTCTCGCAGTCGTTACGTTGTAATAACGAACACCATGCTTTTCAGCAACTTCAGAGATGTTTTTGTACCAGTTTCCGTCACTATCTTTCAAAGGTCTTAATTCACCTTTAACATATAGAAAATTCAGTGGAAATTTATGCTTCAACCAAGACTCTAAGCGATAACGAAGCATTGGTCTAGTATGATTTAACTTTTGAGCCAATTCCTTCAAATTAGTAACTCCGAAATAATCATAAACTTCTTGAAATTCTTCTGTATCATAGTAACGCATGTTAATCCCTCTGTATTATAGTAACGCATATTTTTACCGTCAGTCAAAAGTGCGAAAATCAGAAAATGAATAACACGATTGACATTCCCATATTGAGCCAAATTTTGCCAAAGCTACTCTTTGTTTGATATACTCATAATTTTCAGGGCGTATGTATTAGAGTGGTTCGGCTTCACGGCTGACCTACCACTAAAACTAATTACCTCTAGTTTTCAAAGGTAATAAAACAAGTTGATTAAGCTAGTGCATAGTTGTCAGTTTTCGCAATATTCAAGGAGGCGTTGAAATCTCTATCTATTTTCTCTCGGCAGTTACTACAATGATAAACTCGTTGACTGAGCTTCAAATCTTTGTTGTAACTGCCACAGTTTGAACAAGTTCTACTAGAGGGATAAAATCTATCCACCAATCTAACCGCTATGCAGCGTTCAGTCGCCTTTCTAATAAGATGTCTTCTAATAGTGTAAAAAGAACAATTAACAATATCTTTGCAAGATATTTATTCTTCATCATCCCTTTTACATTCAAATCCTCGATGGCAATATATTGCGGTTGTTTTTTTAACCAACTCTGAGACAAATTTACGAATATGATTGATACGGATATTTCTTAACGAACGATGTATCAGCTTGATTTGTCTTTCTAGCTTGAGTATATTCTTTGTTTTATTGTGTTTGTTGCATTTATTGATATGGTATTTGCGAGATACCTTGCGTTGGAGTCGTTTCAAGCGTTTATTCAAGATACGAACTCGCCTGAAGGTCTTGATATTTGGGACAGTCGTTCCATCAGAAACCGTCGCAAGTGTCTTGATTCCCAGGTCAATTCCGACTCCATCCGTATAATCTGGTAATTCAGTTACCTGATTTTCAACATCTTCAGTGTAAGATAAGTACCAATATTTCCCATCAAAAGAAATGTTGGCAACTTGTTTCTTACACGATAGATTAAAATCTGCTCGAATAGAGCCAAAACGCACATCTCCGATAGTTGGGATTTGGAGTTTTCCGCTATCTTTCAGATAGATACGACTAGGGCGCTTCTTGTCTGAGGAAATATCACAGCGTACATTGAAGCTTGGTTGAACTTTACTAATACCCCTAAAGTTTAGCCGTCCTTTGTTCTGTTTCCTAATTCTCACTAATTCCCTAGAAAGAAAATTATAAATAAAGAATTGATTCGGTTGGTAATACCAAGACCACAACTCTTTATTTTTCTCATAGTTCTTAGCGACAACAAGTTTGGCAAGTTTGAGATAGTCTGATTGATTGAGCTTATATACCTCTCTATCGTAGAACTTCGAATAATAGGTCTTATTCCCATTTTTGTTCAAAATCTCATCAAACTCACCTTTATTATTACACTTATCAATATCCACTAAAAGATTCCAAAAGTTGCGTGAAACTTTACTATACCACCACGCAAGACGTTCTTGTTCTTTGGTTAGTTTCAGTCTAATTTTCTGACTTATCATCACGCTCTACCTTTTTCCATTTTATCAATTTTTTTCATGTTTGCGTAAATTGTTAGTTTACCCCTGTTTATATATATTCGTATTTTCCTTAATAATATTATACATGATAAAAAAACAAAAAGTCAATTATTCAAAAAAATAAAAAAACACTCTTAAAAAAAGAGTGTTTCTATTAAGAAAGTTTTGTTTTTAGCTCTTTGATCAAGTCTTGTCTAAAATCATTCCATCTTTCCATTCCAGTAGAAAGAGGAGGAAAAAAACAACTGGCATTGCCATTTTATCAGAACTTCCTTTTTAGATAAGAAATATAATCATCCATATTGTCGCCATCTTGGATATTAACTTCTACAAACGGAATACCCTCCCTATCTAAAAAGCATCTTAGTTCGACGACATTTTACGCAATTATTTATAGAATAAACAATAGTTGTTTCTGGATGATTTTCTTGTGTAATCAATGACATCCTATAAACTTCCCTTCTATTATTAGATAAAAAAATAGTATATCACAAAAAAACAACCTCATCAAAAATAAAAAAACAAAAATCTACCAAACCATTTTTTTATATTCTATAATGAAAAAAATAAAAAAATGCCTAAAAAAATAAAAAAATAGTATTGACAAATAGATTTTTTTATATGCTATAATAGTTCTTGTAAGTCAGATAAGTGAATTTTACCAAGCAGATTTGCGAAAACAAATAATTGAATTGCTAAAACTCGCATCCCTTACGGTTCGGTCAACCTAACTGACCACGCTCTATTGTTTCTTCAGTAAGGACTATCAACCCTGAAGTTATGTGGAGACAAAAGACACTACGCGCCCAGACAGCACAAGAAAACTTGAACGGTTGCTGTCACAACTAGGGGTTTCCGACTCCCCTAGTTTTTCTCTTTGATAAATAGCAGGGATGGCGGAACTGGCAGACGCACAGGACTTAAAATCCTGCGAAGGCTAACTTCGTGTGGGTTCGACTCCCACTCTCTGCATTTTTTCCTTCTTTGATTCAATAGCTTAACTGGATATAGCACACGCCTTCTAAGCGTGCGGTTGCAGGTTCGAGTCCTGCTTGAATCATTATAGCTTTAGGTGAAAGCCTACATCATTATCTTCCTGATGACACATAGGGGAGTGTAGTTTCTCGGACAATGACAAAGCGTCGTTCAAGAAATCAAAAATGATGAACTTGTAACTATTTTCCTGCTCGAATCAGATGAACTAGAGTGACAATAATGTTGAAGAAGTGTAGCTGACTTCGGAGTTATTGTGAAGGGATGGTAGCTAGAACGGATGATGTGTGGAGGAGCTTTTCAAGTCAGGTTCGAAACTGATAAAAAAAGTGATGGACACGTTCTGGATAGTTACAAAACGCTATATTTAGACTTAGTAGCTCAGTTGGAAGAGCGCCTTACATCGGTAGATACAGGAATTAGTCACCTGTCGTAAAAAACAATGACATTAGTTGCTATCGAACTAAATACACAAATGCGTAAGGAAGTCGCAGGTTCAAATCCTGTCTAAGTCGTGCATAGGTTGATTTTAGAATCTATTCTATGTTATACTTATATTATTCAGGGGTCGCTTGGATTCGACAGGCGATTGGACTTCTTAACCTCGCACCGAGTGGTGACGTAATCACCAAAATTAAATATAACTGCAAATACTTTTGCTCCTGCTCGCGTAGCTGCCTAAGCTTTTAGCTTAGTAGTTATTCTAGCAAAAACACAAACAGTCACAAAGACGAGCTGATTTTTGTAAGTGCCGTTACAATCATTGGCTATAAAAATTCGGCAATCGCTAGTAGGGGCATCTCATCCCTCTAGTTAAATTCGAGATATAACTTTAGGATTTGTGCATTTACCTAAAGTCGAATACTTAAATGTAGCAGTGCGCAATAAGGTTGATTGGAAAGGTTGTTTGGACGTGGGTTCGACTCCCACCGACTCCATTTTCTCTAAGATGATTTAGAGAAGTTTAGATTTTCCGCGTAAATCCCCACCTCTTAGGTAGTTGGGAACTAAACGGTAAAAAAAGAAAGGCGGAACATAGTTCGAAAGATGGTAAAACACAAGGCTTATAAATTCCGTCTTTATCCTAATCTTGAACAGAGAATTTTCTTTGAGAAAACTTTTGGCTGTTCACGCTTTATTTGGAATCAAATGTTGGCAGATAGGATTGCTCATTATAAAAAGACTGGAACGAGTTTGAAGAATAGTCCAGCTCAGTATAATAAAAAGTACCCTTGGTTAAAAGAAGTGGATAGTTTAGCTTTATCAAATGTTAAGTTGAATCTAAACGCTGCCTACAAATCTTTCTTTCAATCAGGATTCGGCTTTCCTAACTTTAAGTCTAAGAAAACAGCTCAATCCTATAAGACCAACAATCAAAAAGGAACAATCGCTCTCTTAAATGGGAAAGTTAAACTTCCAAAAGTTGGCTGGGTAAAGGTGAAAGCTCACCGTCAAATCAAAGGCGTAATTAAGAGTGCAACCATTTCTAAGACAGCAACAGGCAAGTATTTTATTTCTATCTCTTGTGAAGAAGAGATTGTTCCACTTCCTAAGACTGATTCAAACCTTGGAATTGATTTGGGATTAGAGAACTTTGCGATTCTTTCTACTGGAGATAAGATTGAAAACCCTCGGTTCTTAGTTTCTTTATCCAAGAAGTTAGCTAAGGAACAGAAGGTCTTGTCTAGGCGAGGGCTTCTTGCCAAAAAGAAAGGGGTGAAACTCTCTGAATCCTCTAACTATCAAAAACAGAAGTTAAAAGTGGCTCGGCTTCATGAGAAGATTGCTAATCAAAGAAGAGACTTCCTAAACAAACTCAGTACCCATCTCATCAAGAACCACGATGTGATTTGTATCGAAGATTTAGCGAGTCGCAATCTCATGAAGAACCACCACTTAGCAAGAGCTGTCGGAGATGTCTCATGGTATGAATTTGTCCGTCAACTTCACTACAAGGCAGACTGGTATGGAAAGAAGATTGTGACCATCAGCCGTTGGTTTCCTTCTTCTCAACTTTGTTCCGCTTGTGGCGTAAACTCAGGGAAGAAAGCTCTTTCTATCCGTGAATGGACTTGCGAAAACTGTGGCACTCACCATGACCGTGACATCAATGCTAGTCTCAACATCCTTAAAGAAGGCTTGAGCCTAGCCTAATCTATTATTTGAACCGTAGGAACTACGGAGATAGCTTGGTCCACTTGTGTAACCTCTGGAGGCTAGTCATCTACCCTCTAAGTCAGCATATTACCCAAGAAGCTCCTTCCTCTTAATAAAAAGTAGGGAGGGGTAGTTCACCGAGTATTTTAGAAAGTGGGCTTGATATGACGGTTGATATTTTCAAATCAATAGAGCCTGACTTTATGAAAGAGAAAGAACTTGGAAAGGCTTGGTAAAACTGCTATGCGCGAATTACTCTTAGAAGACTTACTCAAAGGACTTGAAAGTAATGGGATAGATACTTCTAAATTGAGGATAATAGAAGATATAGAAGAAACAGAAACAACTGTATAAAATTATTTTGCATCGTTGGTCAAGTGGTTAAGACTCTACCTTTTCACGGTAGCAACATAGGTTCGATTCCTATACGGTGCATGGGTATCTAGTAAAGGATTCCGTTAATCTGGACTATTCTTTATGATAATGGAAGAGCTAAACTCATAACGTAAATGGTTGTTTAAAGCTCGGATTCTTCGGTCAATATTCAATTTGATTAGTTGCAAATAATCGAATTTGAGACAGTTGAATCTAAATGATGAGTTCAAATCTCTCGATACCTATGAAGTGTTATTTTTGCAGACTATATCTTAACTGAGCGTTTTATGTAGTAACGACTACCAAACACCTGTTAGCATATTTGTCTACGAGGAAAAGGAATTATCTAAAACTTTGAGATTAGTCGATTCCACTTCCTTGTCATTTGTGGAATGACGATTAAAGAACCGCCGTAACAAGAATAAAGCGCTAATTACTTGTTGAGGTTTCTGCACCTTGGATAAACGCAGAGTAAGACTTGATAGCTCAGTTTGGTAGCAGCAACGAGCTTTTAACTCGTGGGTCGCAGGTTCGAGTCCTGCTCAGGTCATGCCGAAAAGATTGCTTTGAAGTGATTCATTGCAACTTAGGCTCGCTCATTGTAAAAGGTGGGTGAGTCGTTAAAGCCTTTCGCCATAGAAGTACAGTTTCTAGGTGATAAAAACCATGAACAATATCCGCCTGACTGTACTCGACGGATGTTCAAAAACTTGTTGGTTGTAAGGTTCTCCAACATAAGATGCCAGAAGTGTTGAGGGTATCATTTTATTACTATGAATTATGGAGAATTACTCAAGAGGCTGAAGAGGACGGTTTGCTAAATCGTTAGGCGGTCAAACGTGCGTAGGTTCGAATCCCTCATTCTCCGTTTCTTATTCCACCATAGCTCAGTTGGTAGAGCGCATGACTGTTAATCATGATGTCGTAGGTTCGAGACCTGCTGGTGGAGTTCGTTTTGTGCCACAACGGCGTGCAATGCTTGAAAGAGGGTTGCTAAAGTTCTTAGAGCAAGTCTCTTGCTCTTCGTATTTTATTATCGGAAAGTAGCGCAGTTTGGTAGCGCACTTGCTTTGGGAGTAAGGGGTCGCAGGTTCGAATCCTGTCTTTCCGATACCAAACGTAATGTCACATGCTTTCATGTACGTTGCTTTTGGACAAATTAAGGCAGAGTAGTAGCAGTTGGTAGCTCGCAAGGTTCATACCCTTGAGGTCGCAGGTTCGAGTCCTGTCTCTGCAATCACCAATGTAGTAGCGACATATTGGTTCGAGCAAGTCTGAAGTAAAACAAGCGTTTGAAGGACTTGCGGTTTTATTTTAACAAACATCCGCGTAAGCCCCCACCTCTTAGGTGGTTGGGATACAATCAGTTAGAAAGGGAAAAGAAGTTGAATTAGAAATGAAAAGGCAAAAGGCTTATAAATTTCGTCTCCTTCCTAATCTTGAACAGAGGATTTTCTTTGAGAAAACTTTTGGGTGTTCACGCTTCATCTGGAATCAGATGTTGGCAGATAGGATTGCTCATTATGAGGAGACAGGTAAAACTTTAAACAATACCCCTGCTCAGTACAAGAGCCAATTCCCTTGGTTAAAAGAAGTGGATAGTTTAGCTCTAGCTAACGTCCAGCTAAACTTGAACAAAGCGTATAAATCTTTCTTTCGGTCAGGATTCGGTTTTCCACGATTCAAATCCAAGAAAACAGCTCAATCTTATCAAACCAATAGTCAAAAAGGGTTGATTTCTATCCTAAATGGGAAGGTTAAACTTCCAAAAATTGGCTGGGTAAAGGTGAAAATTCACCGCCAAGTGAAAGGTTTGATTAAGAGCGCCACCGTTTCTAAGACTGCGACAGGTAAGTATTTCATCTCTATCCTCTGTGAAGAAGAGATTGCCCTACTTCCTAAAACTGATTCAAACCTTGGAATTGATTTAGGCTTAGAAAACTTTGCTATTCTCTCAACTGGAGAGAAAATTGAAAATCCTAGGTTCTTAGTTTCCTTATCTAAGAAGTTAGCAAGGGAACAAAAACTCTTGGCAAGAAAGGAACTTCTTGCCAAGAAAAAAGGTGTCAAACTATCTGAGTCTTCTAACTATCAGAAACAGAAGATGAAAGTAGCTCGACTTCATGAGAAGATTGCCAACCAAAGAAAAGACTTTCTTCATCAACTCAGTGCAAACCTCATCAAGAACCACGATGTGATTTGTATCGAGGATTTAGCGAGTCGCAATCTTATGAAGAACCATCACCTAGCTAGAGCTATCGGAGATACCTCTTGGTCTGAATTTGTCCGCCAACTTCACTACAAGGCAGATTGGTATGGCAAGAAGATTGTGACCGTCAGTCGTTGGTTTCCTTCTTCCCAACTCTGCTCAAACTGTGGTCTTAGTTCAGGCAAAAAGCCACTATCTATTCGAGAATGGACTTGTGAGAGTTGCGGTACTTATCATGACCGTGACATCAATGCTAGTCTCAATATCCTCAAAGAAGGCTTGAGCCTAGCCTAATAATATAGAACCGTAGGAACTACGGAGATAGCTTGGTCTATTTGTGTAACCTCTGGAGGCTAGACACCTATCCTCTAAGTCAGCACACTACCCAAGAAACTCCTCCTTCTTAATAAAAATGTAGGGAGGGGTAGTTCACTCATGATGTCACAGGTGCAAGTATTGTTGGTAGAGTTATGGAGGATTACCTATTACACTATTAGCAGGTGTTTTTTTACAAAAATCTAAGTAATAAAATTTAAGGATTAACTAAAATGGTAGAAGAATTAAAACCTTTTTCGCATCAATTTTAAAAAAACAAAGACCAAACGATTTTTCATGGTACAAGACCAAATATTAAAGATTTTCTTCAGAAATGATTTTTGGTTGGCTATCTGTACCTGATGAAATGTATAATCGCACATGGTCTTATATCAAGCGTAAAGGGGTTACATACATTCCTGAATCTGAGCTTTTTAGTTTTATCTAAACAGTTTACGAACGGTTCAGACTTGTTAATTGCAAAATAAAAAAACAGGAAAAGAACATCTGCTTTTAGTGGGTGTTTTTTTATTTATAAAAAAATATTTATAGATATTTGATTTAGTTTTTGTCAATTTGATATACTAGAACTAAGGTCTAACTAAATATTAAGTACAATATTTTGCTAGGTCAAATATAAAAAAAGAGGTTTACACTCATGACAAAAAGTTACTGGTCACGGCTCTATTCGAAAATTTAAGAATGGTGCAGCAGGCGTTCTTGCCCTTTCGACTTTGTTTTTAGGAGTTAGTCAAGTTAGTGCGAACGAAACGCAACCAACCCCTCAAACAGAGACATCGGCAACCAAAACAACCACTCCTCCTGAAGAGAAAAATCTTCCTGAAATGCCTCCTGAAGAAAAGAATCTTCCTGAAGCAGATAATACTCCTGCAACTACTCCTGCAACAGATAATACAGAAGTCTTAAAAGAGACTGGTGTTGAGAAAAAAGAAAGCGTTGATGTTTCAAAAGAAACACCAAAAGAAGCAAAAAAAGATGTTGCAAAACAGGAAAAACAATCAGAACAACCACTAACTGTTGACTCAGCAATCAAAGAGTTGAAGGATGCTGGGCTAGAAGTTGTAGTTGGAAAAAGAAATTGTCACTACTTCTCCTCAAGAAACTACAAAAGCTCTTGAAAACTTAAAACAACAAGTCACAAAAGCTTTGGATACGAAAAAAGAGCTAGACATGGCTTTCCTTGATTTAGAAGAAAAAGCTAAAAAAGCAGGTATTTTGACAAAAGAAGGAAAGACACTCACTTTTGATACTGCTAAAGAAGCTAAAGAACAGTTAGAAAAACAAGCTAAAGAAGTTAATCAACTAATTGAAACTCTTGATAAAGAACATGAAAAATTGCTCAACGTAGCTAAAGAAGCTCAAAAGGCTGGTATCGCAATCGCTGTGACTCCTGCTTTAAAAGCAGATTCAGTTGAAGATGCTACTGCTGCTATTTCAAAACAAATTGACAAACTAAATGCCTTAATCAAATCTGTTGAAGAAAATAAAGCTTTGATTAACTCTGTAACAACCAAAGCTAAAGAAGCTGGCGTTGCCCTTGAAGGTGAAGTTGTCATTGATTCAAGAATTGGCGAAGAAAATCAATTAACAGAAAAAACTAAAAACGCTCTGAAGGGATTAGAAGTTGCTACAAACGTTCAAAAATCTACTAAAGAAGAGTTAGCTAAACTAATTGAAGAAGCGCGTGCAAAAGGATTAGACATTTCTATCTCTGGTGAGAAGAAAGTTTTAGTTTCTAAAGTATCAGAAGAACTGGATGCAGTTAAAGCAAAAATTAACGAAGGTCTAGCAAACGATACTAAAAAAATGAACGATTACAAATTAGCTGTTCAAAATGCTAAAAATGCGAATCGTTTATTAGAAGGTTCTACTGCTACTAAAGAAGGAAATGTTTACAAACAAACTCTTTCTATCCAATCAGAAGGAACTGGTGGTGCAGTTAATATCAACGCTTCAGGAAGTGCAGAAATTGTTTCTCTTGAATTGCTTGACCCTAATGGTTCTAAAGTTGAATCAGTTAAAACTCTAGCTGACCTAAATGCTTATAAGTCTTTTGACAAAAAAGGAACTTACACTTTAAATTATACATTTAAAGCAAAAGATAACACTGCTGGTTCGGTAGCATCTAAAGCAACTACAAATGGTGTTGAAGGTGTGGTTGGTTCAGCTAACGGAACAATTACTTTAACAACTAAAGCTCCCCTAGTTACAAACAAAGAAAACTTAATTGACCCTCTTACTACAACCCACGTCGTTGACTACTCAAGTTCCTATGCAGGGAAATTGAAAAAATCATTGATGTTGAGTCGCAAGATTATTGAAGCTAACACAAATCCTGCAAGCAGGCACATTTTTGTAACATATCCTCAAAATTATGCGACTACTTATGCTGCAAACATGGCTGATGAAGTTGGTGTTAATGGGGTAGCCTCTAAACTTCTAACAAAAGAAGAGGCTCTTACATTGATTGATAGATTACTTAAAATCAATGCCCCTTCTGAAAAAGACCCTACTTATACAAATTACCCAGCTTACTTCCAAGGTGTCGCTGATGCGTTTGGAGAGTTCCGTTATAAAGACCCTAAAGTTAAAGCTGACGAATTTGGTCGTGCCATGAAGCCTTATGAAGACATCATTGAAGACCTCACAAAACCAACAGACACTATTTCTGTAATCCAATACACAGACGGATGGATGAGTGGTGGAACAAACGGTAAATTAGATGGTGGAACGCCTGAAGACATTGACGTTACTTTCGCTGAATGGGCGAAGAAACGAGCTAAAACTTTCATGTCTGTTATTAACCGCAATCAAGTGACGGACGAAGACACTAACTCTATGCGTTCTATCGAACAAATGAAATCTGTTGGACACCCTAATATCTACGATATGACAGGAAAAGACCAAGAAGTTGCTGAAAAAGAAATTATTAAGCAATTCATGGAAACTGCAACAGTAAAAACTAAGACAACTAAAGGTGAAAACCAATTAGTCAAAGTCACTATCGGAGGAAACGGTGTGACTGTCACTAAAGCAGTTCTTAAAGGGGCAACTACTAAAGAACTTGCTATCAAAGATGGCAAAGTTGACTTCTCTGAGAAACTTGCTGATGGTTCTTGGACAGTTGAATTTGAAGCAACAGGAAACGGTAAACTAACAGCAGTTGTTTCTGTTGACGGAAAAGAAATTGGTAAGAAAGACGTTGAAATTAAATCAACTGAAGGCGTTAAAGGTTCTAGCGCAAGCAAGACTGACAATATTAACGCAGTTGTCTTCCCTAAACTTCCTACATTCACTCCTGTAACAGTTGAAAATATTGTAGTTCTTGCTAAAGGTGTCCGTCTAGGCGAAGTTGAAACAACCGTTCATCCTGTAACAGTTGAAAAAGAACTAAATCCAGTTACTTTCAAAGAAACAGTATCTCCTGTCAAAACTGTTACTCCTCAAGATAAGAAAGTCTTGCCAAACACTGGAGAATCAAATAATTCTCTTGTTCAAGCAGCAGGTTTGGGTCTTGGAGTTGTTGGATTGCTTGGTTTAGCTGGAGCAACTAAAAAGAAAGAAGACCAATAAAAAAATAAATTCAAGTCTATTGACGTAGCAAAAGAAGTTGTGGTATAATACTATTGTTCAAAAGTTTGATACAGCCTAGTGAACAGATAAAGAATATATTACAAACTAAAAACATCATCTGCACTTTGTGGATGATGTTTTTATTATTGACTTATTTACTTTATTATGCTACAATATGACTAGAAGTTCTAATTCTGGAGATACCGAGCCTTACTGGTAGTTTTAATTTTTGGGTTGTTTAAACAACCTAGCCTTGCCAAATAGTAGGTCGTCCCTAATTTCGAGGGGGATGCAGTTGGCTAAACTTGTTCAATAAAGAAAACTCGAAATTTCTTTGCCGAGCGAATGTTGTGGATGGCGTTCACAATAGACTGCACTTAGCAATGCGGTCAACCTGCCGATTTAGCTCAGTTGGAAGAGCAAAGTTTCAAGAAGGTTTTAGAAGATAACTAGCATAAGTAAAGAGTCTTAATACAATCTAAAGACAAGATACGGAAAGATTGTGAAATTAAGTCATCTACGTTAGTGTTTGAAAAAAATCTTTATTGTTTTGAAATAAAGAGGATTTTCAGACTATTTAACTAGCTTACCGTACAGCTACTTTAATTGAAATATTAAAGAAAAGGAATAGAGTAACTATTTATAGTTATTTCTTTACGGTCTGAAACGTACATGGGTTCGAGTCCTGTAATCGGCATTGGTAGAGGTCTACGTTTCCGCCTTTACCAAAATAATCTTAGTCCATTACCTCTGGATTTTTATTTTTAGGTGTACCAACTTGAATAAGGTTGGTGCATCATCGCTGGTGATGAATTTCTAATGTGAGTAAAGCAAGGTTTTAGACATTGCTTGAAGTTATCTCTTAGACTTCACTAGCATATTTTAGGCTCTTCGTATAATGGCATTATAGCGGTCTCCAAAACCGTTGACACTGGTTCGATTCCAGTAGAGTCTGTCAGCCATCTTGGGATGGAGATGGTTGGAAATATGAATAATCTCATATTTATTTCTCATGTAAAGGGATGTCGATTGTAAAAGGTTGGCATCTCATAGCTTACTTGCAAGGGTTTAGCGTATGTACCCTTGCGAGTGAGTGATTATGTGCTTCAAAAGGAACTCCTTTCAGGAGGAAGCACTACTTCTCCTTGAGAAGTTATTTGATAGGACGAAGTTGCAATTAGAAAAGAAAAAGACAGGTTTGAGCTATTCTCCGTGAACTCAATATCCGCAGCTAGGTTAGCATAGCTGTTTGAAATCTAATTGTAGCTTTCTCAAGGTGCTAACCTCCCTTGTGCTGTTGGCGAATAGCTCAGTTGGCAGAGCTTTTGATAATTACTTCAACAACCTCTGCATGAATCCTCCACCTCTTAGGTAGCTGGGAATTAAAAATTATTTTTTTTAATTAGAAAAACTTTTTGATGGAAGTTTTCTTCTTTTTATGATAAACTTAATTCAGTTATAAAAATAGAAAGAGAGGTTTATAAATGGATTTAGACACTAATGCTCATTCAGTCTTTTCTCTTCATTATCATCTGATTTTAGTTACCAAGTATCGAAAACCAGTTCTTGATGATGAAATTTCTGAGAGAGCGAGAACTTTATTTGAGGCGATTGCTCCTAATTACAAGATTGAGGTCTTAGAGTGGAATCATGACCAAGACCACGTTCACATTTTTTTCAAAGCTCAACCAAAAACAGAACTGAGTAAGTTTATCAATGCCTACAAGTCTGCAAGTAGTCGAGTTTTGAAGAAAGAGTTCCCTTCTATGAGAAGACACCTCTGGCAAGATATGTTCTGGTCTCGCTCCTTCTGCCTCTTATCAAGTGGAGGTGCGCCCATCGAAGTGATTGAACAGTATATTAAAGAACAAGGACAAAAAAATGATAAAACAAAAATCTTATAAATTCCGTCTTTACCCTAATCTTGAACAGAGAATTTTCTTTGAGAAAACCTTTGGATGTTCACGTTTTATTTGGAATCAGATGTTGGCAGACAAGATTTCTCATTACGAGGAGACAGGTGAACTTTTAAAGAACACTCCTGCTCAATATAAGAGTCAATTCCCTTGGTTAAAAGAAGTGGATAGCCTAGCCTTGTGTAATGTTCAATTAAATCTAAGTGCTGCCTATAAAAATTTCTTCCGTTCAGGATTTGGCTTCCCTAACTTCAAATCGAAGAAAACAGCTCAATCCTATAAAACTAATAACAAAAACGGAACGATTGCTCTCCTAGATGGGAAGGTTAAACTCCCAAAAGTTGGTTGGGTAAAAGTGAAGCTTCACCGTCAAATTAAAGGCATGATTAAGAGTGCGACGATTTCAAAGACAGCAACAGGCAAGTATTTCATCTCTATCCTTTGCGAAGAAGAGATTCTACCCCTGCCTAAGACTGATTCTAATTTAGGAATTGATTTAGGGCTAGAGAATTTCGCCATTCTCTCAACTGGAGAGAAGGTTGAAAATCCTAGATTCTTAGTTTCTTTGTCCGAGAAGTTAGCCAAAGAACAAAAGGTTTTGTCTAGACGAAAACTTCTTGCCAAAAAGAAAGGTGTTAAACTCTCTGAGTCCTCTAACTATCAAAAGCAGAAGTTAAAAGTAGCTCGACTTCATGAGAAGATTGCCAATCAAAGAAAAGACTTCCTACATCAACTCAGTACCCATCTCATCAAGAACCACGATGTGATTTGTGTTGAGGATTTAGCGAGTCGCAATCTCATGAAGAACCATTGCCTAGCAAGAGCCATTGGCGATGCCTCGTGGTATGAATTTATCCATCAGCTTCGCTACAAGGCAGACTGGTATGGGAAGAAGATTGTGACCATCAGCCGTTGGTTTCCGTCTTCTCAGCTCTGTTCTTCTTGTGGTGTAAACTCAGGAAAGAAAGCTCTTTCGATTCGTGAGTGGACCTGTGAGAGTTGTGGGACTCACCATGACCGTGACATCAATGCTAGTCTCAACATCCTTAAAGAAGGCTTGAGCCTAGCCTAATCTATTATTTGAACCGTAGGAGCTACGGAGATAGCTTGGTCCACTTGTGTAACCTCTAGAGGTTAGTCATCTATCCTCTAAGTCAGCACATTACCCAAGAAGTTCCTTCCTCTTAATATGTAGGAAGGGGCAGCTCACAGGGTCGCAGGTTCGAGTCCTGCTTCGTCGATTATTTTTTTTAGAAGAATTAAAATAAGAGAATCACGAAAAAAAGAGAGTGAAAAACTCTCTTTTTTATGGATTAGATGCGTAATTTTGAACAAGACTAACATTATTTACTAGCTCAAAAACTTCCTTGTAATAATGATGTAGTCGGAAACGACGGTTTAAGTTAAAAGCTACTTGTCTGTCCACAATCAGAACGTGAAAAACAGGCAAATGCAACTTAGGCATCTTGTTCGGACCAGCTTTTTCAATAATGTTCATCAGCGCTCCAAATCTTTCTTTAAATTCAGATTCGACGTTTTCTTTCAGCTCAAGCATTTCATCTATCGAGCCAATAGCCTCAATAGAGGCTTCATTTCTTAAATCAAAAGCCTCTACTAACAAAGCTAGTTGTGGGAACATAAAGTCTCCTTTCTTTTTATGTTATTGAGTATTCTATATGAAACAACTCTTTCAAATAAGTATTTCGTTTCGAACCTTCTGTTGCTACTGCTTTTTTATAAGCCATTTCTGAACCTAAAAGAATCAGCTTTTGTTTAGCACGCGTTACCCCTGTATAGACTAAGTTTCTTTGTAGCATTTTATAAGCCTGATTTGTAATAGGCATGATAACCACAGGGAACTCACTTCCTTGAGATTTGTGGATAGAAATCGCATAAGCCAAAGTAATTCTATCCCAATCACTACGAGCATAAGAGACTTCAACGCCTGAGAAATCAATGACGATTTCATCCTGCTTTGATTCAGAATCTTTTGCTGGAATCAAATCTGTGATATAACCAACATCTCCGTTAGAAACCCCTTTGTTAATGTCATTTACAAGGTGAAGAATCTTATCTCCAATTCTAAAGCAAGAGTTCTCTGAGTAACTAAATTCAAGAGCATAAGGTTTACGAGGATTCAGACATTCCTGCATAATTTTATTGAGATTGACAATTCCAGCTTCTCCTCTATACATAGGTGCAAGAATCTGTATATCAGATGGAGAAAATCCTTTTTCAATGGCGACTTTGAAATTCGAGGAATTGCAACAGCAATCTCACTAGCATCTCCTTCGATATAAGAGTAATCGTTTTTTCTTTCTTTGAAATCGCTAGGCAAACGTCCATCATTCAAGGATGTTGCAAGAGAAATGATATAGGAATCATTTCCTTGTCTAAAGGTTGTTTGAAGACGGATGCTTGGAATTTCATCAATTTCTAGGAAGTCTCCTAGAACTCTTCCTGCGCCAACGGAAGGTAATTGGTCTTTATCCCCAACAATCAATACTTGCGTTCTAGAAGATAGGTTGGTAAATAATTGTTTTCCAAGCCACGCATCAACCATTGAAAACTCATCAATAATGACAAAATCACATTCTAGATAATCCTGTTCAAGATTAGAATCTTCATCATCTTTGGTCAAGCCTAAAGCACTGTGGATTGTAGAAGCTGACAAGCCTGTTGCCTCTCCCATTCTTCGAGCCGCTTTTCCAGTAGGAGCTAATAATTTAACAATGTCTTTTTCATTCTTCAACTTAACTCTTCTGATTTTCTCATAGGTTTTTAAGATTCCGTTGATAACAGTTGTTTTCCCAGTACCAGGACCGCCAGTTAGTACGAAGAACTTGCTGCTGACAGCTTCTTTAATAGCTTGACGCTGAATAAGGTCATAAGAAAACCTACTTCTTCTTCCACTTCATCAATGATTGAGTCAATGTCCATATTAGGATTGATATAGCCTTCTGAATCCATGATACGAATCACATTTTCAGCAATCGCAAGTTCATTCTTGTAGCTAGAGTACAAAAAGATTTTATTGTTGCTAGGGTTGGCTTCATCAACAGCGCAGTAAAAAGATTTATTCTCAATAAATTCTTCTAATAAATCCACTAATAATTCTGTTGTAATCAAGTCTTTTTCTTCAGGTCTTGATTTAATCAACAACTCATAAGTGTCAGGAATGAGCTTTCTAGCCAACATATAAGTATCCCCAGTTTCGCTAGAATAAGAGGTTAGGACTTGTCTAAACCCTGCTTCTACACGGAATGGAGAATCCCCTTTGATACCGATGGCTTTTGCGAGAATATCTGCGTTCGCAAACCCAAACCCTCTAACACTTTTTGTTGTCACATAAGGGTTTTCCTTGATAACATCTAACGTGTCACCTTCGTACTTTTTAAGTAGTTTAGTAGCCATAGGAAGAATTAAACCATAGCTAACAATTTCAGATATTGTCTTTTGGTTTTGATAATCTTCTTTTAGGACACGAATAAAATTGTCATAAATCTTTTGCGTTAGTCCAGAAATAGTTAATAACTTACTTGGGTCATCTAAGATTTTATCAATAGGGTCATCACCATAAATTTCAACAATTTTTTTATAGCTTTCTTAGTGCCAATCCCTTTGAATTGCTTACTTGAGAAATAATCAATTAAGCTCTTTTTATCTAACTTATCTAATTCATAGGAAGATACTTGTAATTGCTCTCCGTGCTTACCATTTACAACAATTTCCCCTTTGAAGATATAAGAGCTATCTTCTTGTAGTTCAGGCATATTCCCAGTAACAACAATTGTATCATCTTTATAATTAGAGTCTGTGTCTTTTATTTCTACACTTGCAATGTAAAACATGCTATCAGGATTGTGAAAAATAATTTTTTCAACAACCCCTTTTACATAAACTTCAGTCATATTTTTTCCTTTTATTTGTAATCTAAGACAAATTCTTCAGGGTGCTTCTTAGCAGCTTGAACAATTTTCTTCACGTCATTTGCATATAAGCCAGAATTGTGGATTGCGTTCAATTCAACAACAACTGGTCTTTCGTGCTTACAGTCAAATCCAATGTCTAAAACATAGGTTTGCGAACGAAGACTATTTCCGTTTTTTAGCATCTCAATCACTTCTTTAGCTTTTTCTTCTAAATCTTTTTTTATAGATTCATATACATGGTCGTTCTTTAGTTCATGAAGAGGAGTGTAAAACCAATTTACTATACTACTACTCACAATTTTACCATTTATAACAAAAAAACGAGTCTCAGCAATCAAATTCAACCCTTCTTGGACACTTAGTTGATTCGAGTGTTGAGTTTCAATCATAAAAGGGTCATTGAAGAACCACTCTTTTACATCATCCAAAGTATTTAGGCGCGTGACAGGGTAAAGTTTCCCTTCTCCAAGCCACTTTAAAAAGATAGAACTATGTTTTCCTAACATTTTTCGAGAGACTTCCAGAATATCATCAAAATCAGCTTTTGCAAGCTGAATTTCTCTCCCTAAAGCCTCTTTCAATTCTGGAAACACCAAATCATCATTCAAATTCTTATTTTTCTCATATCTAGAAGGAGAAAGACTTGGAATCCTGCCAATGTAAGGCAACGCTTTGAGTTCGTCAGGGATATTGAAAAAACCTCTCTCCCTGCAAGAGATATAAACATTAGAAAAATTGAGCTAAAGTCTCTTTTTAAAAAGCAAAGCATCTTCAATCCATTCCTCAACCTCATCCTTTTTAAGAGAAGTCTCCGAATTTTCAAAAAAGCTGTCCCAGAACAAACCTAGACCTAAAATTCTAGATAGTAAAACAGGCTCGTTAGAAAAACCTATCTTTCAAAAATAGCATCCGTTGGTCTAAAAAACGTCACTTACTCCAAAAAAATGCAGTCATACTCAGAAAAAAAGAAGCTTGTTTTTTTACCAAAATTTTTCACCTTCAACTCACCCTCTTTTTAGAAACCCTAATTTTACTAAATCTACTTTTATCTTCCATTTTTTTATTCTATCCGTTTTTTTCGTTTTTGTTTATAATAGAATTATACCATAAAAAAACAAAGAAAAAGTCAATATGATTTATTTACAATAAGGATATTTAGAGGTTTTTTTGAAATAGTATTTTTTTAAAAATATTTTTTTAACTAAAAAAATGCTGGACAAAAAAAGGAAAAAAATATGATAGAATTATATCATAAAACTAATAAAAATAAAAAGGAGAAATTACTCATCAATGTCAAAACTACTTAAATTCATCACGCTAACTTCAGCTTTTACAGTCCTTAGCCTGTTAGTATTAAAAGGTCTAGGCTTCATTAGTTTATCTGTATTCACATTTGGATTTGCCCTTTTAGGACAATTCCTATTCTTATCTATGGTTGTTTCTTGTCTTGCTTTTATTGGCTTTGGGTTCTTGATTTTACAACCATTTAGCTCAAGGAAATAAAGGAAGGTAAAACATGACTCAAAACCAACTCAAAACTCAAATTATCCGTAAAGACGGAAAAGACTGCTTAGTAGAAGTAAACACCCAATCCTTTTCAATTGGGAAGGTACAATTTGTGTTTGCTAAATACAACCCTAAAAATCCAAAAGGAAGTCGAATGACTGACAGGATTACTATTTTCCTAAGCTTCTCGGCAGCCTTAGAGTTCGCTCAATCTATTCTTGATGGTCGCCTAAGTAAACAATTAGTTGAAGCTAATGTTAAATTCAAACAAACTAACAAACCTTGGGATAAAAACGTTTCTATCTCTATGGGGGGAACGCCAAACCCTAAAAACCGTACAGATGGAAAGGCAGAATCAAGAACATTGAGTGCGCAATTAGGTACAAATAACCCTATTGCTTTAATTGCATCAAGTGGACCAGGAACAGTTAATGACAAAGGGCTAATCGTCCCAGAAAAACCAGAACACTCTGTGTTTATTACTTTGTCTGCAAGCGATATTCGTGAAATGGCAGTGATGATTAAAGCGCACGTTGAAGCTTATATCCAAATGGAACACATCAGGAAAATGTGGTCTTACGAACCTGTTATGAACCAACAACAAGGGCAACAAGGTCAAGGAGGCTACAATCAACAGCAACCTCAAGCTCAACAGGGTTCACAAGGGTATCAACAACAAGGACAGCAAAACCAAGGTAACTACGTCACACAACAGCCATCTATCCCTCAGAATTTCCAACAACAGTATCAGCAACAACAACAAGGCTTCCAAGGACAACAAGTTCCGTTCCCTGACCCTTCGACTGATAACTTGCCTTTCTAAAATAAAAAAAGAAAAGACGTTTCAAACGTCTTTTTTTATTGTTATAAATTATGAGTCAGAACGCTTTGTAGCACTTCACCTGTTTTTAACCTCATTCGTAAATCTTCTAAACTTTCATGAATAGAATGGATAGATGAGTGAACAACATTATCCCTAACAGGATACATGAACTTAATGACTTCTTGCTCACGATTTTTGAATTTTACTTCAATGGTGCTTTCAGGTCGTTCTTTTGAATAAATAGTGACTAGAATATCATCTGTTTTCAAAGCTACGGTTAGCCTTGCTAGAACAGATGCACTTTCTAGTTCTTTTGCTTGCTTTGAGTTAATCAACTTCTTCTCCTTTATAAATCTTCATAATCGTTTGTACGACAATGTTTGATTTCTCGGACATCTTCTGCCAGACGTTATAAAGAACAGAGTCTAGTGCAGACAAATCATCTGCACTTAGCTCTTTTTTATGCGTCCACAAAAAATCAGATAACTCAGTAGCATAGTCATGGATAAACTGCCATTTTTCAAATCTAGCTTTCTAATTCAGAAGTTTCGATATTGCAACAATCATGCTCTAAACTATGGACTACATCATTTAATTGGGAGTATTTTTGATTATTTTTTGCAATCAATTCTTTTAGTTCTTCGTACATCTTCTCTCCTTTCTATTCAAGTCTAATATACGAATCAGATTCTTGATAGGTACTCCTACATCCTTTTAGGAAGCGAGTGACTTTAGTTGTAAACACCCCAGTGTAAGAATTAGCAGTTCTAGGACAAACAAGATAGAGACGCTTCTCAGCCCTTGTGATAGCAACATAGAAGCAACGGAGTTCTTCTTGAATATCTTCGTCAGCATCATCTACTTCATACATGCTCCATACAGGAATTTGAGGGAACAACCCATCAACACACCCTAATACAAAGACTGTGTTAAATTCAAGTCCTTTTGCAGAATGAATGGTGGTAAGGACTACTTTTTTAACATCCTTATCATCTTCAACTCGTGCTTGTTCTAAGATAAGAGCATCTAAAAATTCAGTGATTGAATGATATTGTTGAGCAATTAAGAACAACTGTTGAATATTAGCCCTTTCGCTTTCTAGTTCTTCGTATTTTTCAGTCCTAGTTGCTTCATCTGTTTTCATCAATTTAATAGCTCTAGCACAAGTGTCTGAATAAAAAGCTTCAAATAAACTAAATTTCGTTTCCACATCTTCATTTTCAATTGTGTTAGCAAATTTAAAAACTTGATGTAAGCGTTGTAACTCTTCTGCAAATTTAAACCCTGTATATTTGTTGTTAATAATTGGATTATCTACAACTCCTAATAACTCACAAATGTTAGAGGCATAGGTATCTCCAATTCCATGATGGAGACGCAACAAACGGAATAGGGAGATTTCGTCCATAGGGTTTGATGAAAAACGGAAGTAGGCAATCATATCTAAAATTTCTTTCAGTTCTAAGAATTTTTGTCCACCACGTTTTTCATAGGCGATATGATGTTGATTCAATAAGTGTTCCACTCCAAATAATTCTCTTGATTTACGAGCAATCACACAAATTTTATCTGCTGGAACATCCATTGAAATTAGGTCTAAAATCCCAGTAACAACTTCAGCGTCACCCTCTTCACTTGTTTGAGGACGGATTACAACTGGCTTATATCCAGTGCTAAATTGTCCATTCATCCTTTTAGAAAAACCTTCTGTCGCAAAATTTTCGTAGGAAAGATTTGCAAGTGCAAGAATTTCTTTAGAAGAGCGATAATTCTCTGTCAACTCAACTTCTTTACAATCATCAAAAAGATTTGGGAAATTGATGATGTTTTGAACGTTAGCCCCACGGAATTTATAGATAGATTGAGCATCATCACCTACAACCGCAATGTTGTCACAATCTTTTCTGAGAAGTTGTAAAATTTTAGATTGTAGATTATTAGTGTCTTGATACTCATCCACCATGATATAACGATAAGTCTCTTCAATCCTTTTGCGGACAGGTTCACACTCATCTAACAATTGATAAAAACGAAGCATTAAATCATCATAATCAAGAAGCCCTTTTTCGAACTTATACAGTTTGTACTCTTCATATAAATCTTCGATTAAGACCTGATAGCTTTGATATTTCAAATATCCTTTTGTATTCAACACTTCTTCAATGGAAATATCTAAGTTGATAGATGCAGAAAAAAATCGCTGAAAGTTTTTTTTGTTATTAGGAAAAACCTTTGATGTTATATTTGTTTTTAGCTAAACTTCTTGTAAATCCAATCGCATCGGTTGCCTGTGACGGTGTTAAAATATCAAAACCGTTTTTTAGTTTAATAGCTTCTCCGTAGCGACGTAGCATTAAAGCACAAAAAGAGTGGTAAGTACAAGCTGTTACACCTCTTGCCTTTTCTCCACAATACTTCTTGACTCGTTCAAGCATCTCATCTGCTGCTTTATTTGTAAAGGTAAGGAGCAAAACTTGTTTAGGTTCAACTCCTTGGTCAACCATATAAGCAACACGAGAAGTCATTGTGTGGGTCTTTCCTGCCCCTGCCCCTGCTAAAATAAGCATTGGACCTTCGAGAGTTGTTGCTGCTTCTTTTTGACCTGGGTTTAATTTGCTTAAAATTCCCTCACTCATATTTATACCCCCTACTGTGCTTCTTCTTTTGCACCTGATTGCAAGAGATTTTGGATATATTCTTCAGGAGTGTTTTGGATCAGTTCAGCTAATTTATTCGTTTTAAAGTATTCTAAATTAACAGCTTTTTGAACGTCCAATGCAGAAAAAAATCATAAGTGCTTGTAATGACATACTCATTTGGGGACGTTAATTTAATATCAATAGTGAATCCACTAAGACCTGAGACTTCTTTGACATCATTTGATTCAAGAAAAGAGTTTTTAAGCAACTTATTGGATTCTTCTAAACCAACTTCTTCTACTGCACTTTTAAGTCCTTCACTTGTAGGAATCGTGTTTTCAACTACTAGCTTTTAAAAAAACTAGAGCCTTTATAAGTCACAATTTGTTTTTTTGAGAAACATTATTCTCATCTTTTTCAAAAAGCAAAAGTTCTTGTAAAAACTTCATTTTCTTTCGCTTTTTCTAAGACATCTTTATTTTCTTTTTGGAATTGTTCAATTTTTTTAGACACTTCCTCTTGGGAAACTTGTTCTTTTTTAGAACAAGCTCCTAAAAGAAATGCTGAACAGAGGAGAGTTGCTACCAACATATTTTTTTTCATATTTACACCTATTTACTTTCTACAATTTTATAATTTTCGCTAGAATCAGAAATTTCTTCTAATTGTTTTAAAAACGGCAAAGGAGCTTTTTTCAACTTTCCTTGAGGTACGCAATGAGACAAGGAAGACTCAGAGGCACGAGCCATATCAATCAGCCAAAAATCATTTCCGTTTTGCATAATATCAATAGACCATTGACCTTGAAGTTTGCAATCTGGAAGTAGTTTTTTCACTTCAGACAAAACTTTTTCTTTGTTGTCTTCATATCGCTTGGCTAAAACATCCTCATGAGCCGTGTAGATTACATAATCATGATGCTTTTGAGAAGGAGCTGAAGAGCCAACATCAAGGAAATTTTCTTTCATAACGTTAGCATCCCAATAAGGATTGATTCCGATAATTTCATTTGTATCAAAATCAACAAAGACTCGGTACTCTGTATGAAGAGGTAATCCATTGTAGATAGTTGGGTTATTTTCTACATCATCAACAAATTCACGAACTACCCACTCGTTGTTACTAGAAACTCCATACATACAAACATTATTCAAAGGAGAAGCCATTTGCGAAGCTTGATGCTGGATGTACCAAAGGTAAGAGCCTAATTCTTTCACTTCTTGACCAGCAGTCACTTTTGCATTTCTGAAATCAAATTTAGAAGAAAACGTCCCAGTTTTAATGAAATAGTCTTTAGTATCATCTAGTTCAAAGACTTTGTGGATGTATCTATTGATAATTTCAATAGTAACTGGAGACAAACTTTGGTATTCAAATACGCGAGTGCTTTGAAGCAAAGTCATAGGAACTCTCAAAATTTTAGTTTTAGGAATTTTGAAAAAGCCTTTTTCTTTAGCCACTTTTGAAATCTCAGGAAGCCACTTAGACATTGAATTAGGGTCATAACTTAGCATTTCATAAGCCAAGTAATCTAAATCAAGAATATCCAATCCTTGTCTAAACAAATGATAGAATTGCATATTCCCTGTTTCTAAATACTTTCGATAAGTTTCTAATAAAGTATCACTAGAAGAAGCGTCTACATCAACCTTACACAAATACCCAGTCAACTGAATATCCCCAAGTTTTGACAATTCTTTTGCATCAGACAATTGATAGTGCTGAACAGGATGTGGTAGTTTTGAAACTCCTTCTTTTTCAGAATCCCAAACTTGAGACTGAGATAACAACTCATCAACGATGGAATCAATAACTTTATCCAGTTCTTTAGATACTTCTAAAAATTTAGGTTGCGCTTCGATTGTTTTTGCCGCATTTTGTTGGAACAAGTTTTTACTTTCGTCTGTTTTTCATATTCTTCATAAATATTTTTGAAAAAAACTTCAATTTGTTCAGGGTTGTTCTTCAGCAACTCTGCAATAATATCTAACTGTTTTTTTGACAATTTTTTCTTTACCATCAAATCAACAAAATTCGATTTACCCTCAAACAATCCATTTAAAAAAAGGGCAGTTTCATTTTTTTCTGTTACACAAAAACATACCTAAATGTATATTTCATGACCTTTCTAATAAAAATTCTTTTAGAAATTCTTCTTGCTTCAACCTGTCTGGTTTTGTACTTATATCGTGAGATATAAAATCTACTCCCATTTGATAGAACAGTCCACAAGCGTAACTTTCCGTGTAACCCACGGTAGTTGACCTATTCAAACTGCGGTCAAGACAGTATAAGTTTCGCATCGTCCTAAATTGATAGCTGCATTTCTATCTCTATCATGCTCACTACCACAATTCGAACAAATCCAAAAACGTTCGTTTAACTTTAAGTCTTGATACTTAAAACCACAAGTTGAACAGAGTTTACTAGAAGGGTAAAAACTATCTACCAACCTCAGTTCAATACCTAACTTTTTGCATAGATTTTCCAAGTACAGACGACTTTGATACCACTGAGCCTTCATGATAGTTGCACTCAAGTGTCGATTCTTCATAAGATTGCGAACCGCTAAGTTTTCAATAGTGATAGAACTTGGTTTTCGTTCTAACACTAAAGAAAGTAAAGCTTTTCGATTGTAATCTGTTCGAATCCGAGTCAAGCGTTCATGAAGTCGAGCCGCTTTCAATTTCTGCTTTTGAAAGTTCTTACATTCAGATAAAGGCTTTAACCACTTGTAAGATTTAAGCTGACCTTTCTTAGCTCCACTTTTGTAATAAACCTTCTCAACCATATTCGCTTCATATTTGCGAGATAACTTCCTCTGTTCTCTTCGCAAACGCTTTTCTAGTTTCTTGATGCGCAAAGAACGGTTGATGGAAGGAATTGTCCTATCTTCTGTGATGAATTGATCTTTTAAACCAAAATCAATTCCCATAGAATCATTAGATAAGGCTATCCGTTCATCTTTCTCCTCCTTACATAAACAAGAGATATAATAACGCCCATTCTTCATAGAAATCGTTACAGAACTGATATTCTCAGGAATGTAGCCAAACTCTTTTAATCGTATCCATTTTAAAACAGGAACAAAAATCCGATGTCTCTCGACTTTCAAAGTCCCTATCAAATAAAAGCTATCATTTATCCCCTTCTTTTTAAACGTAGGTTTACCTCTTCGTTTAGAGAAGTAGTCTTTAAAAGCTCTATCTGCATAGATTAAAGCCTGTTTGATTGCCTTACTCGGAACTTCTTTCAACCAAGAAGGAGTGTTAGTGTCATTGTTTACCTTTTTAGAATAGCTGAAGGCAGAAATAAAATCTTTCCCTGATGCAAGATTTTCTAAATTCTCATAGACATATTGATTATAAATGTAACGAGTACATCCAAAAGTCTTGTGAATCAGTTCAATCTGAGCCTGTGTAGGCTGTATTTCTGTTTTGTAAGCTCGCATCTTCTTTCACTCCTTTCTGTAAACTACTATTTATGTTTGTAATATTTTAACACTAACACTTAAACAGTTAATTCTATCATGGACTTGATCATAGTATATAATACCTTTTTTTATTTCCATTTTTTTGACTTGACTTTATTATATCATATATGGTAAAATATGTCAAGACTAAACGCTGTTATAAAGGCGTTCATAAACATTTTTATATTTTAAAAAGAAAGAGGTTTAGCAAAAATGCCACACAAAGAAAAACATCTAAAAACATTGGTTCGAAAAATGTTAAAAATAGATATTCACCATCCAGAACGTGTTAATTCTGTTAATCGACAAATCAACCACGTTGCATGGAAAGAGTTGAGTTTGTTACCTGACAATTCTAAAATCGCTCATCAAAAATTGATTGAGTTGACGGACGAGATTGCAATTTTAGCTGAAAGCGCAATTAAAAGCAACCCTCTAGCAAGGATGCGTGTCAGTATGCAATTCAGCAAAAAACAAGAAGAGCTAGAAGATTTATACCAACAAATGTTCAAAAAATAAAAAAGAGCTAAATTAGCTCTTTTTCTTATTTTACAGCAGATGTTTTTGGAAGCTGTTTATTTTGAGGTTTTTCACCTTTATTTTTTTCAGCTTCTTTTTTAACTTCTTCTTTTTTAACTTCTTTCTTTACTTCTTTTTCGGCTTTATCAAGATAAGCATCTTCTTTAGCCTTTTCTTCTGCTCCAGTAGGTGTGTCGATTTCTTTTTTAACGTAATTTTCGTCAATTACCTTTCCTTTTTCATCTTTCACAACTTCAGCAACATCTTGTTTAGGCTCTGCTTTCTTTGCATTTGCTTCGTTAGCAGCAGCTTCCCATGCGTCACTATGAGCAGCCTCAGTCTTTGCATCTGGCTCATTTGCAGAAACAACAGTGTAAGTAACGACTCCAACAGTAAGAGCAGCGAGTGCTAAAACCCCAAATAATTTAACTTTTTTCATTGTAAAAAGTCCTTTCTTTATTTTCTAAATAACATTTTAACATTTTTACTATAAGAAGTCAAAAGGATAGATGGAATTTTTTTACAAATTTACACGTTTCCATTCAGGTTTTTTTCAATCTTGTAAATGACTTCACCTCCACAAACAGCACCTTCGAAATAGGTATGTTTCTGAACAACACCAGTATATTCTTTTTCCATGAATCTTCAAAGATACTTCTTCACCCACATTATGAGGCAATTTTTCCCAATATAATCCGTTTGAACGATAACGTCTTTTGTTTCATCTGTATCAATCACTGTCATGACAAACTCCTTTTTTTACTTTGATAATTGAATTTTACCAACATTTAGGGAAAAAAATCAATAAAACTCCCTAAAAACACTATATTTACATTTTTTTACCAAAAAAATGTAAAAAAATAGATTTCAAATATCTTAACATTCTCTAATAAATTTTAATTTTTTTAACTTTTTATTTTGACAATCTCCTTTATATTTGATAAATTAAATAAGAAAGGAGGTTTTTTTCATTTTGTATAAGAAATCAATGATTTTAAAAGAAACCAACTTATAAAAACAGGAGAAGTCGCTGAACTTTTAGGAGTTACAATTCCAACTATCATTCGTTATTGCGAAACAAAACTTCTTCCTTTCCACAAAACAGAGTTTGGGCATCGTCGTATTTTTGCAGAAGATGTTTACAACTACCTAGTTTCTCAAAACATGGTGTATGATGATACAAATTCTACTAAATCAGATGTCATCTATGCTCGCGTATCTACACACAAACAGGCAGAACGAGGGGATTTGGAACGACAAGTGGAAAAGGTAAAGTTGTATGCGATTGACCAGAACGTACATAACCTGATTGTTAAAACAGATATTGCTTCAGGGTTGAATGAACATCGTAAAAGTTTGCTTTCTTTAATTGATATGGTTCAAAAAGGAGAAGTTTCTCGTATCTTTGTTTTATACAAAGACCGTTTAACTCGCTTTGGTTATCATTATTTAAAGAAGATTTGTGATTTTCACGGAGTCTCTATCATTGTCGTTTCAGATGAGGTTGATAATAAAAGTCAATCAGAAGAATTGGCAGAGGATATTATCACTCTCATTCACTCTTTTTCAGGAAAGTTGTATGATTTGAGACAGAAAATTAAGAAAGAGATAAATTGTGATGAAGAAAGCTAAACAAGAAACTGAGATAATTTTATCTGAAAGACATATCATTTTACCATCTCACCCTTATTTTTCAGAATGTGACCACTTGACCTTCTTAGGAAAAAATTTGTATAATGTAACTTTGTTTTATCAACGAGCTTCTTTCTTCAAAAAAGATTTTCAAAACTACTACGCTGTAAATCGAGTTTTTACCCATGAAAATCAAATGGATTACAGAGCTTTGCCTGCTAAGGTCTCAAAACAAGTTCAGATGCTAGTGGACAAAAGTTTTAAAAGTTATTTTGCCTTGGTGAAGAAAAAGACTAAGGGAGAATATGACTCTCTTGTTCGCATCCCTCGTTACTTACATAAAACAAAAGGGCGTTGTACTCTTCCTTACCCTAAAGATGCCTTGTCTTTAAAGGAAGAGGGAATACTGAAGTTTTCTAAGACAGGAATCAAGATTAAGACAAAGGTGGGAAAAGAAAGGATACAAGGCGCTCGCATTGTTCCTAAAGGGAATCATTTTGTCATTGAGATTCTTTACAAGAAACCTAAGAAAGAAATTGTATCTGATACCATTCAAAAAATTGCTTTTATTGACCCTGGGTTAAATAATCTAATGACAGTGACTAGTAATGCTTTCTCTCCTCTTTTATATAGTGGGAAAGAGTTGAAGTCTCTGAACCAGTTGGCAAATAAAAAATTAGCTCAAGTAAAAAGTGTTTTGAGTGAAAAAGGATTGCATAGTTCTCCTCTTTTAATTTCTATTTACAACAAAAGGGACAGACGTATAAAAGATTGTTTACACAAACTATCAGCTCATTTAGTGAATCAATTCGTTTCGCACAAGATTGATACCGTTATTTTCGGACATAATATTGGGCAGAAACAAGACATCAAATTAGGTAGTGTTACCAATCAAAACTTCGTCCAAATTCCTTTTTTCCAACTCATTTCTCTGTTACAATACAAATGTGAATTGCAAGGAATCCGCTTTATAACAACAGAAGAATCTTACACGAGTAAATGTAGCTTCTTAGATTTAGAAGAAGTCGCTAAACAAAAAGAGTATCTAGGTAAAAGGGTGAAACGTGGTCTCTTCCAAACAAAAGAAGGTGTTTTGATTAACGCTGATGTCAATGGTTCTTTGAATATTGGAAGGAAGTATTTGATGAAACTCGGTCTTTATACAGATACCTTACATAAAGAACTCGTTCTTCACATGACAAATCCGAAACGAATTTGTCTAACCTAACTAAAAGTAAAACATGATTAGCCTAGCTAGGATTGTTTAGAGGGTAGCCGCAGTCGCCCAACTCCGACTTACAAAAATTTTGTTTTGTAAGTAGGGTGAGAAACAACTTCTTGTTGGAAACTTTAATCTTTTTTTAAAAAAGATTAGAAAACTGTTGACAGGTATTATTTACTATGTTATAATCATCGTAAATAGCAATAAAAAAACAAAAGTAAAGACCTATCCGACGAAAGGTACAACTTTCTGTATCTGAATGAGGGAACTCGGCAAACATGGATTTGTCATATTGCTTTCATTGATTGCAATAAGGATTAAAAAAACTTTAGTTTAGGGGAAACCTATTCATAAAATTCTTGCTATTTACAGCCAGATGTAAAACTGGTTCTTGGATGAATAAAAAAATCGGCACAGTAGTGTTTCAACAAATAATCCAATTATTCGTATTTGCCGAAGGTTGATAATGTGCATCAACCTGACAAAGCAGGACTGTCCCAACTAGTACCGCTTCAGCACTAAAGTGGTCATGGGACTAAAACAACGTATTGGTTGGCACTAATAGTGATGTCCGCCCTGTTAGCATCATATTTTACCCATTGAGGGCTTCTAGCTGATTCTCGGATTGGTTAGAACCCCTCTTTTAATTTTGTTTTTTTATTTTCTATTTCAAAAAATAACAAATAAATCGCAAAGAAATAACAAAAAGTGTTGACAAATAGAATTTTATATGATACAATAATCTTGTAAATAATAAAAAAAGGAGGTTTGCTACATGGCAAACAAACAAGATTTAATCGCTAAAGTCGCTAAAAAGACTTCCCTCACTAAGAAAGACTCTGCTGCTGCTGTTGATGCAGTATTCGGAGCTGTTTCTGATTACCTTGCTCAAGGTGAAAAAGTTCAATTGCTCGGTTTCGGTAACTTTGAAATTCGTAAACGTGCTGCTCGCAAAGGTCGCAACCCACAAACAGGTAAAGAGATCACTATCGCTGCTACTAAAGTCCCTGCATTTAAAGCTGGTAAAGCTTTGAAAGATGCTGTAAAATAATCATTAAAAAATAAAAATACACGATAATACATTACTTTAGCAGGAAGACTTTGGTTCATCAATGTTTTTCTGCTATTGTGTTCTGCTAGTTAAACGGACATAACAAATCTCTCCTAAAGATTAGTTGCAGGTTCGACTCCTGCGTGGAACATAGCAAACATGCTTTCTTTTTTCTACAAAGGTTTGCATAGGCGTGTTTGTGAAAGAAACTTTTTTCCAAATGCTTGCAAAACAAAGTGCCTATGGCAAGTGTTTGTTTGCGATTCTGAATAGAGTCGCGTCTCCTTAATGGTTGGGTTGGCACACAATACCAAACGTCAGATGATAAGATAAGTTGGAAGTAAGCATGTCCAATGCGAGGCACAGGTTCCCAACGACTGAAGAGTATTCTGTGTTTATGAAAGACTTATTTTGTAATCTAACGACAGAGAGCGCAAATTTTGCCTCTCTTTTTTTGTGCATAAAAACTAAAATTTTGATACAAAAAAAGAGGAAGAACCTCTTTTTACATTTTGCTTAATGTTTTTGCAACCATTTCTTTACCTTGTATGGTTTCTTTACAATGTAGTAAGCATCCAGCATTTTTTTCAACCATCTACGTTGGTCTCCAAAAACTTTTAAATTCTGCTTTTGTGCTGCAACTTGGTATCTGCGCAACAACCATAGCTCGAACTTATCTCGTTCGTTAAACACTCTATTTACCCCTTGTGTCTTCACAATAGCGGTAAATTGGTCACTAGCATCACTTTCTGCAAAAGAATATTTAGGATTTCCACCATCAATAGTGACGCTTGTATGAACTCCATCTAGAATTTGTGAGACAAACATTTGGTTTTCTAAACCTTCGATTTGAGGATATTCGATTCGTTTGTTTCGCACCTTGATGTTATTACGTTTCTCTAATTCTAAAAATACGTTGCGCTCGTTTTTTTGGTCAAACTCTTTATATTTAGAGAAATCTTTTTTTGATTGAAAGTTTTTTTCTTGTTTTTTTAAATTTCTTCTTTTGTTGTTCCATACCTTTAAAAACTCCTCTTCTTCTAAATTAACAAGACATTTGGCAGTTTCAGGGTCATAAAAATAATTCACCGTTGTGAGTATCTGCCCAAATTAAGTTAGTAATGTACTTAGACAAAGACATTCTTTTATCCCAGTCTTTTCGATGCTCAAACATCTTTTGTTCCATAGCATCAATAGCTTCTTCTGCGATCTTATATGTGCGAAGAGCCGTTGTGACACCAGGATTGTGAGCAGGTCTTCCTTTCCCTTTTTAGCTTCAAGGATTTCTTTTTTTAGGCTCAAGTTTTTTTCAATACTTTCTAATATAACTGGCGATTCGGCTTTTTCAATAGTTTTTTGTGATTCTTGAGACGCTTCGCTGACCTCAACACTTACAAAGTTTAATTTGTCCTTATCTTCTAGGTGCTTACTTCCATCATTCCTGTTACCTCCGTAAGCACGGAATAAATTTGTTTTTGCCATGTTTCCCTCCTACTCGCTTTCTAAAGCTTTTTTACAGGCAACGATTGCTAGTTTTGCATAAATCTCTTTTAGATTTTCAACAAAAGCTGTCATTTTCTTCTTTTCTTTTTCAGGAGTATTTTGATAATGCACAAAAATATTCTCCCCAACTAAACGACTTGCTTTCATTTCAACCTTATGTGGCACTAAACCTACATAACCATCCAAATCTTCAACTTCTTCAATAAAGTCTCGTGCGATTGTCTGCATTTGATTTCCGTTAAAAGGAATTAAATTCGGAAGAATCGCAATTTCCAAATCAGTGATGCTTTCCTTGCTTCTGAACGGAATAGTGTTTGGTTTTAAAGTGTTTTCTACAAGGTCAGAAAGAGCGTGAATAGCCTTGAAAGAATCTCCGTCAGGACTAACCACATTAACAACCAAGTGGCTACCTACCAACAGATTGCAAGTAACTTTGCTTTCATCATTGTGTGTATCAATGATGATAAAATCGTATTCTTTATCAAGAAATTCTTTTTCATAATCTAACCATCTTACAAATTCCATGTAGTTGGTTGCTGCTTCAGCAATCTTAACACCTTCATCTGTAAAAGAAGGACTTCCAACAATAACATCAATATTCTCATTGCTAGTGTGATAGATTTCATATTTACCAGTTTTGAAAATATCTGCAATCGTCAATTCTCCATTTACTCCAAAAGTATCAGAAGAGTTGCATGAACGGTCTCCGTCGATAAAGAGAACTTTTTTCTTTAAGACATCTGCACAATATCCTGCAAAGTTAAAAGCATGAGTTGATTTGCCAGTTCCACCTTTATCAACATAAAAAGCTAATTACTTTAATATAACTTTTGGATTTTTCTAAAAAAATCCTTTAATTCCTCGATTTTTACATTTAACATTTTTTTATAATCCTTTCTGCTTTATGGTATTTAGCTATTTATATAAATAGCTATTTATGTAAATACATAAATACCTAAATATGTTTAATGTACCTTTATAATACCACAGTTTTTGTGTTTTTTTGTCAATGGTTATTAACGTAAATATGTATTTATGTATTTAATTATTTATGTATTTAGTTATTTACATAAATAACTAAATGATAAAAAAATAACAGAAAAAAATAAAAAAATGGGCTACTTTTTTTATGATTTGTGGCATACTAAGAATATACAAAAAAAGAAAGGATATTATTTTTGAATAAGACAGTAAAACTTAGCTTACTTGCTACTGCTATTTTAGCAACAGGTTTTTTAATGGCTACTCATGTAGAACCTACCAACAATCAACTTGACTTCATCATCCCAACAGTTTATGCTGAAGAAAATGAAGCAGAGGCTTTAATTGCTAGAATTGAGAACTTACCTCCAATTGAAGACTTGACTGAAAAAAACATGCTGAAGAGGTTAAGGCTTTAATGAAAGTTTATTCGCAGTTAAAAAAATGTCGGATCGAATCTTAGTTACAAACTACGGAGTCTTAAAGAAAGACTTTGATGCTTTAGTTAAGAAAGGTTTCTTGACAAATGAAGATAACACAATCCTTCAAGAGCAAGAAATTCAAAAAAAGAAACAAGCTAGTAAAGAATTATCTGGTAACGCTGTTTCCCAAGAAAAAGAATTTACTTTCCAGTCTGATGGCGAAAAAGGGACAACTATCATCATTCGATACACTGCTGATGCTGATGGAGACGGCAAAGGGGATGCTCCAAACCGTATCGTTTTAACTGGTCCAGATGGAACAACCTATCCTGTTTCAAATACATCTATTTCCATGAGTGATGGTGAGAAATTAAAAGTGGATTTGACATGGACAGACCTCTATTTACAAATGGACTTCTCAAAAGCCTCTTCAGGTAAATGGACATTGGAAACTTCCCAAGCTGTTACCTTTTCTTCGAAACCATTCTCTGGCGTAGCTTCAAATGTGGTTTCTGAAGATGATAAAAAAACAGCGCCTACCACAGAAGAAAAACCGAAGAAAAAAGGAAACAAACTAGTGTCCCTTCTATTCTTTATCGGTGTTATTATTGGTGGATTCTTCGGTATTAAAAAGATTATTTCTGTTATTCGAGGAGGAACTGAAGCCCCTAGAGCAGACGAAAGCTTGTTAGATAAGGATAACGGTCCAAAACGTTTAAGTGACGAAGAACAACTAGCTTTAATGAGGGCTGAATTAAAACAACAAAAAGCTGAATCAGAAGAGTCTGGGCAATTTGGTGAAAAGATTGAAGATTTCCATCAAAGAGATTTGAACTTCATGCCAGATATGACTCGTCCAAAACGAGGTCCTATTTCTTATGATGATGATTCTCCAGAAGAACCAATTGCAAAACAACAAGAAGACGCTGATAGTGGCTTTAACATGGAATATGAAGAAGACACAAGCGTGTTAAGGAAAGAAGACCAACCTGAACATCAAAAAGAACCTGTTTTAGACCAAACTGCAAGCATAATGACTGATTTCGAATAATATTAAAAAGGCTATATTAGATAGCCTTTTTATTTATATCTAAATCGCTAAGTCATCGAATTTGATTTGAGGTTTGATAGGGTCATAATTCAATAATTCAAAATCTTCAAATCGGATGTCGTAAAAATTAGTTCCTGATGGACATCTTAGCTGTAATTTTGGACATTTTTTTATCTAACTCATGCTCACCAGTTAAAGAATCTGCTACTCCTTCTTTTACAAGGGCATTGATAAGTGTTAGCTTTTCATCAAAAGAGTTATCCTGCTCTTTTGCCCAATTAGGATTGTTTTTCAATAACTTTTTAGCTAATTCTTGCGAAATCTCATCTAAATAAGATGTTTCTAGTTCATCGTAGCGATTAAGCAATTCTTCTGCTTGTTCTAATTGGTTATCGTAGATGTGAAGATTATTAACAAAGTAATTAAATTTACCAACTTTCCAATTAAAATGACAAGCAAGCATTAACTGCAATGCAACATATTGGATAGCGTTAATGTGATGGGCAACTAACATATCGTTAGAACGCTGAACCAAGGTGCAATCAAGTACGGTTTCACCATCTACTGTTCTCACATCAAACATAGTTAAGAAAGCGCAAGGATAAAGACCTTCCGTTTCCTCAAAGCTTTCATAATCCCATAAGTTAATGACATTGCGTCTATTCCAAGGATTTTCTTCTAATTGTTTAATGATTTTTGTCAATAATTTTATGTTTTTTTACAACATATCCATAACGATTCCCAATGCTATTTAAGTCACCGTTATTAGCAGATTTTCCATCAACTTTCCAAGCGTTCCAATAATTCACTCCATATTTTTCTTGTAAAACATCTAGTGAATTAGTCTGATCTTGATAAATCCAAAGAATTTCTTTAATAGCGCTTTTCCACGCAATAGGACGTAAAGTTGTAATTGGAAAATCCCCTTTAGACAAATCATAGGAGGAGAAGTATCCATTGATATAGAAAGAATTGGCTTTCTGACCATTTTTATACACTGGTCGAGCTTCTTTAGATAACTGTTGTTCTTCTAAGATTTTCTTAATAGCTGCATAAAAAAATTGCGGTCTGCTTGTGTTAATTTTTACATTTGACATTACATTTCCTTTTTTTATTGACTATTATTAGTATGCCACATATTTTTTTAAAAAAATGAATTTTTTTTGATTCTTCACGTCATTTTTTTACTTATTTTTTTTATTTTTTTATTTTTGGATTTTTGTGGCATACTAGTAATATCAGTAATATTTTTTTAAAAAAAGAAAGGACATAAAAATGGCTGAAAAAAAGAAAAATCAACAAGAACAAATCTTGTCACAAACTAAGTCGCTCTATCAAAAAGTTGCTGGGAACTCAGAACTTGCAAAAGGAGTTGAAAAGTGCTGTAACCAACTTCAAAGAAGTTGCAACTGATGCAGTTATGGGTGTTACAAAAGGCGCTATCGACATCACTAAGGTTGCTGGAACAGGCGCTACAATTCCTGGTGTTGCTGTTGAAAAGACAGGGGACTTTGTAGGAGGTGTTATGAAAGCGCCTGGTGAGAGACTTAAAAAGGCTACTAACCTTGTAGGGAATATCGCAAACGCACCTGGTGCGCTTGTCCAAGGTGCAGGAGATTTCATTGGAAAAGGGGTCGAAGCTACTGGTCAAGTTCTTGGAGCTGGAACTGAAGCTTTGCTTGGAAAAAAACTGCTGGAGATTTCGTAAAAGGTAGTTATAAACTTGGTGGTGATTTAGTCAAAGGTGCAACAGGAATTGTTGGTGGCGTTATGAAAGCTCCAGGTGAGCTTATTAAAGGCGTAGGAAACTTCACAGGTGAAGTATTGAAACTTCCTGGAAATCTTTTCCAAGGAGCAACTAAGATTCTTGGAGGTGTGTTGAAAGCTCCAGGTGAGATTCTTCAAGGAATTGCAAAAGGAACAGAAAACTTAGTCTTTAAGACAAAAAATGGTGTTCCGACATTAAATGGCGCAGAAATTGCACTAAAAGGTCCACAAATGTCTTCTAAAGACTTGATAAGAGCGCTTGGAACAGGTGAAATGCTCGAACAAGCCAAAAAAGCCCAAGAATTAGGGCTTAACGGAGGTCTTGGTGGTGCATTCCCAGTGTTCATTTACGGAAACGAATTGAACAAAAATGGATAACTTCGCCAAAAAAACATGAGTACGCTTGCTAATGGAAAAGAAGGTCCTGACAAACCATTTTCTAGCATTTTGACAAAACCTAAGTCAGAACGTGCGGCTGCTGTTAAAGAAGCTACTGTCCAATTGCGTTCAGACCTTCATAAGATTAAAGACCGTCTTGAAAAAGACCCTGGTTCATTCACTCCTCAACAACAAGCTGAATTAAAAAGTTGTTATGAAGGGAATCGAGCAACAAGGCGGTATTGATAAATATATGGCGAAGAATTTCGATCTTCCTGAAAAATTATCAAAATAAAGAAAAAAATCAATGATATGGTCAAAGATGCCAAGGAACACACCGATAAAGGGCGTGAAGGCATGAAGAAACAAGTTGATAGCATTGAAAAAAAGATGCTACTGAACAAAAACAAGGAAAAATAAAGAGAAGTTTGGTGGAGATTCTAAAGAATCTAAACCTTTAACTCCTCAAGAAAAAAACTTGATGAAATGACCAAGAACGCTGAAAAAGAGCGCTGAAAAAAAGGTAAAAGTGGTTTGAAAAAAACAAATCGAAAGTATCCAAAAAGATACTAAAGATAAAAACAAATGCTTTAAAAGACAAACAATCTCCTAGCGCTGGAGATAAAGATGTTAAACCTGTCATCAGCGGAAATGCTCCAAAAGTGCAAGCACCAACCAAATCTATCAACGGAATTGGACGCTAACTTATACTAACTAAAAAAAGAAAGTTTCAAAACGAAGCTTTCTTTTTATATCAAAAAAACACTCCTGGATACCATTTCGAGATTCCATCAGGAGTGCAAAAAAATGTAAAAAGCGGAGGGTCAGTGCTTTCACACTAACCAAAAATGAAAAATGTTTAAAGGAATTTATAGTCAAAATATTTCTTATTTAACTATAATAGAATTATATCACATATTGTAAAAATAAGTCAAGCCTTTTTTTAAAAAAATAAAAAAATAACAAAAAAAGAGTATAGGAAAAAAACGCTTTTCAAAAATTTTTATTTTTTTGAAAATTTTTTTGTATTATTTGGTTGTGTTCTTTTTCTCATTTTTTTAGTGAGTAATATAGGTATATACGTCTATTACCTTAATCTAAGAGAGATATTCTCTCTAAATCAATTACTATTTATAAAGCTATTCTCTAATACATAATCAGGGAAAGGCAATTGGGAATCATACTCTTTATATTTAGTTAATAACGATTGGTTCAAGAAGAATGGAGTTATTCGCACATGTCTTATCTTATCTATGTATTTAGAAATAGTCGTAGAGATCAAATGTTTAAAAATATGTATGGACTCTTTCGTAATATTCAGCGATAAATCCTTCTTCTGATTTTTTTATTAGATAGAAGTTGAATTAAAGAGTATTCATTGATAATGTTATGAATAGATTCATCTTTCAATAATCGACGAATGATTTCATCAGCAAAATCCCTTAGCTTCTTCATGTTAGAAAAACACTCTATGTCTAGAAATCGAATGAATAATTCGATAAAAAAATCTTCTAACATTTTTTTGAATCACTTTTTTTAAATTTAGTTTTGATATTTTTTTAACCCAAACATCCTTACTAAACCAGAAGACATTTTTTTGACAAGGATCAATTTTGTAAAAATCTTCATAAACAAAAATCATAAATAGCTTTCTGAGAAGTTTTAAGTTCGTGCTTTAAAAAGCTCCTTTTCTTTCTTTAACTTGAGGAGGTTTTTTTGTTTTAGCTTTTTATAAAAAGCTTGTTCCATAACGATAAACGGTTGATAAAAGCCATCCCAGTTAATGCAGCAATTTCTTTATAAGAGTATCCTTCTTCTTTCAGTTCATGAACTTTAACGACTTTAGCTGTTAAAGAATACTTATTCTTTAAAGATAAACTTGTACGTTTAACTTGCTGAGAAGTTTTTTTCTTAAAAAAACCTTGTTCTTTTTCTGTTAAATCTAAAAAAAGTTAATAATTGTTTGATTGCTTAAATTGGTGCTGTCTCCTCTTTGCAGAATTTTAGCCCTTCTTTTTAAAAACCCCTTTTTGTAAGCGAACGTACTTCCGAGAAATTCAAAGCAACATCGCCAAGATGGTCAGCGTTAAAAGTAACGACTTTACTCAACAAATCAACAACGGATGGCTCACATCCGTCATTTTGGTGCTTAAACACATCTGCAATACTATTAGCTACTTGTGTTAAAAAGTTGTGACGACTACCAACTAAGGTATCATTCGCTTTTTTAAAATGAATAAGATTTGTTAGATTTGATAATCTAGCCTTTGCAAAGAGTAAAGATTCTTCTTCAGAATAAACACCACTTGTTTTAAAAAGCTTTCGTTTGATATTTTTTTCCAAAAATATTCCTCTTTATAGTTTTCTTTGCAATAATCTACTAATTCTCTTAAATGGATGTTTGTTTTAAGAGGATGTTCTTGTAAAAAGATGTAGGCTGCGGATAATCCTGTTTTTGGATTAAAACTGCCAGGAACTCTACGAGTTTGGCAAATATTTCTTTCAAAAGCTTTATCTATATGGAAAGCAACACCTTGGGGCAGAAGTCCATCATTCTCAGTAGAAAAGCGAGTTAATTCGATTTCTAAAGCTATTCTCAGCCACAAAATAACATCTAAGACAAAGTTCTTTTGTTGTTCTTTTTCTTCTTCTTTTGATTTATTGAAATAAAAAGGAGTTTCTAAAGAATAAACAAATTGAAAACCTCTTCCTGTAAAACGAATACTAGTAGGTTCTAAATCTTTAGGAAGTTGTTCATGAAACAATAGAGCGAACTGAGAAACGCTATTAGCATAAAAAGCTTTGCTTCTTTTTTCGTTTAAAATGTCATTTTTAGAAGATGAGATGAGAGTAGAAATCACATCGTTCCCTGCATCGCTGTCAAAATCGACTGTAAGAGACAAAACCCCATCACAATCATCATTGTATCCTTTGCCTTTAAGGTACGCATGCAAAGGTTTTTGGTATAACTCTCCGTATTCTGCCACAAATTCAGGTTTTTTATATTCGCATCTGATTTGAGTTTCAAAAATAGAAACGAAATCATTCCTTTTTCAATAAATTGGCAACATCTTCGACATTAGCAAAATTGAAAGAATGATTATTTTTCTTCATCTATCATTAAACAAGGTTTGATGCTTCTATCATAAGCGAACTCACGTTCTTTAGATTTTTGTGTTATTAAGTTCAAAAAAACTTTTCTTAAAGCAGTCTCTTCACTTTTTTTTCAGCCAATTCTTTAATAGTCGTTGACCAATTTTCTTGAAGATAATAAGACAAACTAATTTGTTTACCTTTCGAGCTGGTTAGTAAATAGAAAAAGTTTATCTAAGCGCTCATTACCTTTTAAACCACTTAATTGTTCTTCGAACAATCCGTATTGACCTAGCAACTCTGACTCCTTCCTTTTGAAATAACTAAATACCTATTTATGTAAATATGTATTTAATTATTTAGTAAATTTTTGAATATTTTTTTATTGACTATTGTATATTTTTTTTGATAGAATGATTACTATAAAGCACAACAAAAAGTGTTACGTTTGCAAAAGACAAGGCTTGATAATAAGACTTGACTTTGCAAAAGTTGAAAAAGCTTTTAAAGCACTAACTATTAAAGCTCTAAAATCACTATTAAAACATCACTATTAAAACTCAAAGCAAAAGATTAAACAAAAGTTTTCTTAAAAGCAAAAGAGTTTGTTTGTTGGCTTTGTAATCGGTTAAGATGTTGGCGCATCTTGACAGTTTGAGTAAAGGAATTTTTAATAAGGGTCGAAACTTGAAAAAATTCCAAATAATAAAGATAAGTAAAGTAGTCGTTCAACGACTCTTTTTTTTTGTCTTACAACACAAATGATTATACCACAAAAAAATGATAAAAAAAGAGGAAAAATACCTTTAACAAAAAAATATTTTTACCCCTATTTATGTATTTAGTTATTTATATAAATAGTTAAATACATAAATAGTTAAATATATGAATAACTAAATAACAAAAAAACAGCCAATAAGAAATTCTTATTGGTTGCTTTCTTTTTCTTCAAAAAAATTCATAGACCAAAAATAGATTGTTCCAACCTAGCGTAAAAACGATTCTTTTGAAACATAAGGATTGTCGCTATAAATATATTGAAGCAATTCTGTATTTTTTTCCTTCCATGAATCATCCGAAGATTCTTCTGCATTTTTTTCTCCAAACAGATAAACATCTTTCAGCAAGTTCTTTTTTTGTTCACCAACTGCACTTCCAAAAAAACTTGTTCTTCAAAAAGGTTTAAGAAGTCTTTCTTTATAATCTTTATTGAAGAATTGTGCTTTTTGAATAGTTCGCAAATATTTAATAACAGTTGCTGTTTTTACCAAAACTTTCTGTTTGATCTCAATAGGTGAAAAATCTCCACGAGTATTTAGATAAGCAAAAACTCTAAAAATAGATTCTTCTTTATTGCCAGCCGATACAGTTCCTAGTCGTTGTAAATCTTGAACGCTCATTTATTTCCTTTCTTCTTTCTAAAAATCCCAGACATCATCTGACCCACAGTAAGGACAATGTGGAGTAGATGCTCCTTCGCTCTCTGAAGAGAAGTATTCCCCACAATTATTGCAGCGATATTCAACTTCCATAAGTACATCCTTTCTCAATAAAAATAGTGTATTTAGTTATTTACATAAATACATAAATAACTAAATACATAAATAGCTAAATACTTATTTTCCAGTTGACCCAAATCCGCCAGTTCGTTCACCGCCAGCAACATCATTGTCAACTGTCAAATATTTCGAGAACACCCCTTGCATGATGCGAGTTCCAGCAGCAACCGTGATAGGTTTTTCAGTGATGTTGCTAAACTGTCCGTACATCAAACCTTCATTTGAAGGATTGTTGTAGTAGTCGCTATCAATAACCCCAACTGAGTTCATTAGAACAAGACCTTGTTTGATTGGGTTAGAAGAACGGTCATAAAGGAACAAAACCTCATCTTCTTGCATGTAGGCTTTAAGTCCAGTAGGGATTAGAACAATTTCCCCTGGCTGGATCGTAACTGTTTCAGCAGCTTTTAAATCATAACCAGCAGCATGAGCTGTTTCTCGTTTAGGGAGCAAGTAATCTTCTCCTTTATATTTCGACACTAATTCGAATCCACGTTTTTTAGGCATATCTTACCAACTTTCTTTTTTTATTAACACCATTATAGCATATATGATATAAAATGTCAATAGCTATTTTGGTATTTATATAAATACATAAATAATTAAATACATAAATAGCTAAATAAAAAAATCAGCAAACGTATTCTTCTAGCAATTAGAAAAAAACAGCTTGCTGACGAGCTTTTTTTGAATTTGGTATTTGTATAAATATGTAAATACATAAATAGTTATTTACTTAAATATTAAATAAAAAGAGATATGACAAGTAAAAAAATAAAATGATATAGCAGAAAAAAATAATTTTTTTTAATTTTTTTCTTGCACTGATGATGATACTATTGATTTTGGCAGAAACATCTTTATCTATTAAAACTTGTTGTCTAGGTGTTAAATTAACTAAACTATATTTTTGAACGCTAGTATGTTTTACAGCTGCGATCTCTTTGGTGATAATGAAAAGCTTTGCTAACAAAAACGAAATTGATAATTGTGAAAGCGAGGATTGCTATTTTTTTATAAAAAAATATACATCGAAAACTCCCTTGTATAGTAAATATTTGTTGAAAATCTTGTAAAAACCACTGTTTTGTGGTATAATTGTAGCGGAAAAATAGACAAAAAGTCAACTGAATAAGAAAGGAGCGTAGAAACAGTTTGTATGAGTAGATATGTATTAAAAAAATAAAGTAGGAAAAAAATTTTTAAAAAGAAAAAGATTTGTTGCAAAAAGACCTTGTGAAAAATGACAGGAATTAGTCAAACACAAATTCAGAGAATTTGCAGTAACCAAACAAATAGTATCAATAAAATTCACTTCGCAATAATTGCTCGTGCGCTTAAAATTGAAGATATGAATCATTTGTTTGAAATTACAAAAGTAACAGAATTAGATAAATCAGAAGGCGATGTTTCACATGAAACATTGCAGGAGGAAAATTGATGCTGGAAAGAAATATTGCTCAAGAAAGAGCGATTGAAACTATCAACGGTCCAGTAAATGTCATTTCTTGCCCTGGTTCTGGTAAAACAACAACATTGGTAAGAAGAATTAACAATATTATCAAACACGGTGTTGACCCTAAAAGAGTGTTGATGATCACTTTTGCGAACTCAGCTGCAAAAGATATGCAAGAACGCTATGTAAAGCTTTATAAAAGCAATCCAGGAGTGACGTTTATGACTATTCACTCACTTTGCTTTTACATTTTAAAAGCTGAATTAGGCTATACTTCAGAGTCTTTAATAAGCGAAACTCAAAAAATGGAGTTCTTAGTAAACCAGCTAAAAGGAAATATTTACGTCACAGACGCATGGGAAATGGCTAAAACAGTTGCTACGGAAATGTCTGTTGTTCGTAATAGTTATATTCCTTTAAGCCAATACAGTCCATCAGGGTGCGACAAAGAGTTATTTGTCAATGTTTTTAACGCTTATGAAGCAGAGAAGCGAAATGGTGGAAAAATAGATTTTGATGATATGCTGGTTAAATGTGAGGAATTGCTATCTTCTAATAAAGAAATTTCTGATAAATGGGGAAGTTATTTTGACTATATTCAAGTAGATGAATATCAAGATACAAATCAGATTCAAAAAAAGACATTATTTATCATTTAATTAAAAAGAACTAGAAATCTCTGTGTTGTTGGCGATGACGATCAATCTTTATATTCATGGAGGGGTGCTGACCCAACTATCATGATGACTTTTAATAAAGATTTTGAGGACGCTGTTGAAATCAACATGAGTACCAATTATCGTTCTGCTCAAAAAATTGTTGATTTTGCAGATACTTTAATTAAAAGGAATAAGGTTCGTTTTAACAAAGATTTTATTTCATTTAGAGGGCAAAAAGGAGTCCAAGGTGAAGTCGTTTTCCTTGATGCTAAAGGAAAATTAGAAGAAATGGCTTTGGTGTCAGAGAAGATTCAGAAATTGCACGAAGAAGGAGTTGACTATAAAGATATGGCTATTCTTTTTCGCACAAATAAACAAGCTGAAGTTCCTGCTGAACAATTATCTAGAAAAAATATTCCTTTTAGTTCGACTGAAAAAATTAAATCTATTTACGAATCTTATATCTTTAAGGATATTAAAAGCTTATATAGAATTATCTCTAGGTAAAGAGAACAAATACCAAAGTAACCTCTATACTATTTTTGAATCATCCTAATAGGTATTTAAGCATAAAAATCTTTTAAAGGTGTGCCGTTTGATGAAGAATCTTTTTTGACAGCAATTCAGCCTTTAAAATATTCAAGAGATTCTTGGAGATATACAAGCGCAGAAAAAAAGATATTCAAATTTTATTTGATAATTTTGGCTATGGAAAAGTCACTCTTCAAACAACTCCTAAAGAAGTGATGGAACGCTTAGAAAATTCTTCAAAAATCAACTACTTAAAGCATCTAAAGAGTGTCGCTCAAATGAAGAATGAGGAAGTTCAGGATGAGTTAGAATTGTTTAATCTTTTGAAAGAAGATGCTTTAAACTTCCATAGTGTTGAAGCGTGGCTGAAGCACGCTAACTTTATGGTTGTAAAAACTCAAGAACTGAATCGTAAAAAAGTAGATGATGGTGTTAAATTAACAACTATGCACAAATCCAAAGGTTTGGAGTGGAAAGTTGTTTTTGCGATTGGAGTAGATGATGGAGTTTTACCAAGTAAATTATCTATCGCAAATGGGAGCATTGAAGAAGAACGTCGAATCTTGTATGTCGCAATGACTCGCGCTGTTGATAAACTTTTTGTAAGTTTTAACAGTAAAATGTCTATCTTTTTAGTTGAGTTATTGAACGACTATAAAGAAAAAACAAATCCTTCTATTAAGAAAAAATTGCCAGGAGCAAAAGTTCAACACTCAACTTATGGTGAAGGAAAGGTTGTTCGCTATACAGATAAAGCGATTGAGATCGACTTTAAAGATGTAGGGAAAAAGAAGTTTGTTATTCCCAGAATCTTTCGAGAAAGGTTTTTTTGTAAATATTTATAAATAGAAAAAAAGGTGTAAAAAAATGGATAAGAATACTGTAATAAATTTGCTTAAAAAAATAAGAAAGTTTTTAGTTGGTGGAGTAGGACTTTTATCAATTGGAATTTTTATCTTTGTACTTGCTGAAAAAAACCGCAAGAATTAAGTCAAATCAATGAAGTTAAAACTACTCAAATCAAAGAAAAAAAAGAAAATCCACAAAAAATAGAGGACAACAAAAAAGCAACTTTTGATAGTTCTTCGGCTGTTGCTAGTGATGGTGTTGAAATCGTTCAGGGAGACTACGACATTAGCAAAGCTATTGAATTGCCAGATGTATCTAGTTTAGTTGGACAAGCCAACAACTATCAACCAAATAGAGATGATGCTCTATTGCAAGCAAGGCTCTCAAAGACTGGGCGTGAAGTTACAGATAGTAACGCAACAGCGCAGCTAGGAGATACAATTATTGTTACGGTTACTGCGAAAGAAGGCGATAATTTCTTAGATGGCTTTTCAATTCGAGGAAATAGGGTTACTATTGGAGCAAAACTAATAGATAGGCTGTTAGAAGAGCAAATAAAGGGAATGAAACCTACTGAAGAAAAGGTTGTTGACATTACCTACCCAGCAGACTACGACAATCCTTTGTTTGCAGGGAAGACAATTAACTTTACGATTATCTCTAGTAAACTTGTAAGACCTGATGAACCAAGTCAAGAAGAAGTAGATAAAATTTACCAAGCGATGCTTGATAATGCTAATTATTCAAATCAATTTAACAAACTTAAAGAGATTAAATTGCAGATAAAAAGAAAAAAGCTAAAAGTAAACTTTTTATCCAGCAAAAAGTTATCTCTAAGCTAGAAGAAGAATATAAAAAAATTCTTTTCTAGGTGTTAAGTATAAAGACGAAGATGACTTCTTCCAAAAAAACTGGCACAAGTAAGAGTGATTACCTAGCAGGACGTTCTGAATATGTGTTAGAAAGAATTAAAGATGAACTGATTTTTAGAGGCTTTATCTAAACAAACTGGGATTACAATGGATAGCGAAGAATTTAAAAAAAGTATCAAGTGAATATTTTAATGAAGATCAGAAACGTAATCTTTTATATGAATTAAACATTCAAAAAAACTAATGAAATAACGAGGAAAAAAATATGAAATCAAAAAAACAGCTACTTTGGTCAAAAATTTACGATTAGAACTAGGACTTTCTCAAATGGAATTTGCAAAGTTAGTAAACAAACCTCAATCAACTATTGGAAGGATTGAGACTGGAGTGATGATTCCAACTGTTCATTTACTGAGTGAGATTGCTACAATGGTGGGCAAGCAATTAGAAATCAAGTTTGTTGAAAAAAAGCTTAGAATATTAGAATAAAAAGAACAAGGATTATCCTTGTTCTTTTTTTATATTTACTTTTTGAACTTATTGTAGATTAGAAATCACCAAAGATGTCTTAGGATGAAGCATAACTAGGTGGTCTTTTTTTCTATAAATCATACCTCAAGCAATAACAAAAAAGCCATTCGTAATGAATGACTTTTTTTGTTGGATTTAATCTTCTTTTTTCTTAGTAGAAAGAAGCATTGTCCCTCCAAGCAAGACCCCAACAAGGCTGAGAACAGATTGTGCTTCATTTGTTTGAGGCAAACGTTTGTTACCTGCATAAGCCTCTGTTGTAGTAGTTTCAGTTGAATCTTCTTTTGTTGTTACAAAGTTCCCAGTGTAAGTAACGTCGAAGCCTTGAACTAATTCTTGACCAATACGGTTTTCCAAGCGTTTGTAAGAAAGGATTTCTTCAGCTTTGTTCACATCATTTTGATGTTTGTTGTAAGCTTCAAGAACAGCTTCATACTGAGCTTTGGCATCCAATTGGTTTTGGAGGAGAGTGTTTAGTTTAGCTTGTTCTGCTTCAAGAGTTTGAAGAGCTAGACGGTGAGCTTCAAGAGCTTTTTCGTACTCTTCTTTTGCAACTTCGTAGTTTTCAGGAGCATGGATTAGACTTTCAAGGAGAGCTTCCATCTCTTTGATGTTATCTTCGATTTTAGCAATCTCTGCACGAACTGACTCTTCTTGAGCTTTCAAGTCGTCCAATTGAGCTTGGATAGTTGCAAGAACTTTTTCCTCTTCGGCTTGTTTTGCTTTGAGTGTTTCAAGAACTTTCTCTTCTTGTGCAAGTTCAGCCTGTGCATTGTCCAAAGCTTCTTGTTTAGTCTTCACATCAGCAGTTAGGTTCTCAACAGCTACTTTGGCATCTGCCAAGCGTTTTTCTGCAAGTTTTTCAGCTTCGAGAGCTTCATCATAAGCCTTTTGAGCATCAGGAGTTAAGTCCTTAGTTGCTTCTAGTGTCGCAATCACTTTACGAGTAGTTGTAAGTTCCTCATCAGCTTTTTTGTAAGTAGCTTGTGCCACTTCCAATTCAGCTTGTGTAGCTTTCGCAAGAGTTTCAGCTTCTTTAAGCGCTTGGATAGCATCTGCCAAAGTTTGGCGTTTCACTTGAATGTCAGCATTTAGGTTCTTAACGGCTGTCTCTGCATTTTCCAAACGAGTTTGAGCAGCCTTGTACTCTACTGTTGCTTGGTCAAATTTAGTTTCTGCATCAGGAGTCAAATTCTTAATGGCAAGGAATGAAGTAAGAGCGTTTTGGATGGTTGAAAGCGTACTTGTTGCTTTAGCGTGTGCTTTTTCTGCGTTAGCTTTCTTAGTTTGAGCAGTAGTGTTAGCTTTTTCAGCATCTCCCAAAACTCGAATGGCATCTGCCAAAGCTTGGCGTTTCACTGCAAGGTCAGCGTTTAGGTTGTTGACGGCTGTTTCTGCATTTTTCAAACGAGTCTTAGCTGTGTTGTAGGCTAGTCCTGCTTGGTCAAATGTAGCTTGAGCTTCAGGAGTTAAGTCTTTAATCGCTTTTACTTTAGCTAGAGCATCCTTAGCTTGTTCTAAGGCTTTAGAAGCATTGTCCTTAACAGAAGTTGCTTTTGTAAGATTAGCCTGCGCAGTCTTGTCAGCTTTTTCGGCTTGGCTTAACTCTGATTTGGCAGTAGCGAGCTTATTGCTATTTGTAGCGATCTCGTTGTTAAGGTCAGTCAAAGCTTTTTCAGCTCTTGCAAGTCGTTTTTTAGCGGCTTGATGTTCTGTTGTTGCAGTATCAAACTTAGCTTGTGCATCAGGAGTTAAGTCCTTAATAACTTGTGTACGTTTGATGGCATCTTTAATGCTATTTAGTTTATCAACAGCATTGTTATGTGTAGCAGTCGCTTCTGCAAGCGTCTTTTGAGCAACCGTATTTGCGATTGTTGCTTTAGACAAGGCATTTTTTGCCTGTTCGTGAGCGGCACTTTTTGCTTTAATCTCTTTTGTAAGATTTGCATAAGCAGTGCTTGCGTTTGTATTACGCAATTCAGCTCGGCTCAATTCTGACTTAGCATTATCAAGAACACGCTCTGCATTAGGTGTCAAATCTTGTGTGTTGAGCAAGTTGTTGAGACGACTTGTTGTAGTTGCAAGATTAGATTTTGCAGTATCGTCTGCATCTTTAGCAGAAGCTAAACGACGTTGAGCATTGTTGTTTGTCGCAATGGCAGAAATTTGAATTTTCTTAGCCTGTGCCAAGTCTTTTTCCATTTTGCTGGTGTCAAATGGAGTTGGGAGTGGTTTGGCGATACCGTTTTGGTAGTATTCATCCACATAAGTTTCTGTTTTTCGTCCTGTTTCTGGGTCTCGTTCGATGATGATGCGAGCGTTTTTCCCTGCAAATTGAACGAAGTGCATGCGTCCTGTGTTGTCTTTTGTATAGCTAACATTCCCACCGACTGCACTTTGGATAAATGGCTTAACACGTCCTACCATTCCTTTCATGTGTCCAAAATTGGCATGGATGTCATTGGTCATGAAATCAATTACAGCATCATAAACTTCTCGGTAGAGTTGAGACATGGTAGCTTTACGAGTTTCTTGAACATTTCTGCCTCCAAGAGACCCTGAAATTCCAAGATTGAAAGTTGAACTCATGACTTCGCCATTATATTTAACAGCTTCCACTCCGTGGTTGTTTAAAGCTGTGTGACTATGTCCACTGTTATAAGGTTTATTTTCATTAGCGTAATTCTTGGCAATGTTTTTAATCCCTTGAACAGATTCATTGGTGACGATAAAGTTATGCGTTCCCCAGATTTGGTCTTGGAGGTTGTTTGCCATAAGCGCATAGTAATGACTTAGGGCTTGAATTTGTTCATTAGTAACATTATCCAAATCCACTAACGTGTCATCAATTGGAAGGACAATATTGTTATTTTTCCATCCAGTGAAGACGTTTTTCTTAGTTTCTGGATTCCAAACAAATTGTGGTTGACCAAAATCGTACTTCCCACCCTTGTACCAAGCTTGAATAGCATTGTTCAAAGCATGTTTGTTCGCCTCACTAGCATCATTTAAGTAAGTCTTGTATGCTGCAATGACATTTTGTGGCAATTGAGGAATAGTCAAGTTCTTGATAGCAGAAATTTGTTTTTCAAGCGTATCAACAGCTTTATCTGCTTCGTTCTTCGCATTTTCAGCGTTTTTAGCGGCAGATGTTGCGTTAGTTAGTTCTTGAGTTGTTTCACGAACAGTAGCTTCTTGTTGACCTTTGAGCGTTCGTAAGTCTTGGATGTCAGAGCGTTTTTGAGCATCTGTGTTTTTCGCATTTTCTAACTTGCGTTCAGCATCCTCTTTTTTAGATTGCTTAGTTGATAAGTCAGCTTTAGCATTGTCACGCTCTTCTGTAACACCTGGCAAACGGTTCTCAGATGAAGCAAGGCTATCTTTTGCATTTTTTTCATCTGCGGTAGTTTCTTGAAGTTTAGTTGAAGCAAGGTTTGCGCCACCTTGAGCTTTTTGTTTTAGCTTTTTTTAGTTGTAGCTTCTTCATCTTCAGCCTGAGTTTTAGCTTCATCCAACAAACGAAGTTGTTCAGCTTTTTCAGCATCTTTGCCTTTTGCATACTCCAAGTTCGCAGTAGCATTTGTAAGAGTTTCTTCTTTGGTTGCTAAGTCAGACTTAGCATTGTTGCGTTCATTTGTGACACCAGCTACTTTCCCTTTAGAAGCATCCAAGGTTGATTGAGATGTCTGTTCTGCTTTTTTCTTTTTCTTCAAGTCATCAGAAGCTTGGTTTGCGGCAGTTTGAGCGTCAGACAAGTTACTTTCTGCTTGCTTCAAGCTTGCAGTAGCTTGGTTCAAAGTGTTTGTAGCTTGATCTACTTGTTCAGCTTTTTTCGCATCCGCACGTTTAGCATCATTCAAGTTTGTAGTAGCATCTTCAAGTGTTGATTTTTTAGTTGCCAAATCAGCCTCGGCATCATTACGCTCATCAAAGATGGCTTTTGTGCCAGTTCCGTCAAGAACAGCTTGGGCGTTGTCCTTGTTTTGTTGGGCTACACCAAGTTTAGAAGAAGTTTCGTTTGCTTCATCAGTTGCATCTTGAAGAGTTTTAGCAGTAGAAGTGCTTTGCTTCTCAGCATTTACTTTTGCTTTTTCTAACCCAGCAACATCCTCTGCCTTTTTAGCATCAGTCTTTTTAGCATCATCTAAAGTTTTAGTAGCGTCTTGAAGAGTCGCTTCTTTAGTAGCTAAATCAGATTGTGCATTTTTACGTTCATCTAGGATAGCTGTTGTACCAGTTCCATCCAAAACAGCTTGGGCGTTGTCCTTGTTTTGTTTGGCAACGTTGCGTTTAGATGTAGCTTCATTGTGAGCTTGTGTTGCGTTTGAAAGAGCATCAGCCGCTTGGTCAAAAGTATTCTTTTGTCCTGCTTCAAGCTCTTTTGCATCATTCAATTTACGAGCTTTTGTGGCATCCGCATTTTGTGATTGTTCAAGAGCTTTCTTCGCATCTTTCACGATAGCTTTTTTAGCTTCTAGGTCTTTCTTGGCATCTTTTTCTTCTTTGATAACCTTGTCAGCGCCAGTTCCATTCAAAACATTTTGAGCGTTCTGAACTTTCTTTTCTGCACCAGCAACCTTTTCAGCTTGTTTGTTTGTAGCTTCCGTAGCATCTTTAACAACAGCTTCTTGTGCATTTTTCTTTTCTTGCACTTGATGTTGTTGTTCTTTCAAAGAATCAATTTTTTCTGTTTGCGTAGTCACTTCTTTCTTAGAAGCGTCAATCGCATTTTCTGTTCCTTCGATTGCTTCAGGAGTTGCGGAATTTTTCTTTTGTTCAGCTTGTTCAAGAGCTTGTTTAGCAGAGCTTTCTGTTTCAGAAGTTGCAGTTTCTTGTTTCTTAGCATCTTCAACAATAGGAGTTTGAGCTTCAACAGCTTGGTCAGCTTGATCTTTAATTTCTTTTGCTTGTCCAACAACTTCTTCAGTTGGTGTTTTTGTTACAAGAGCAGTTCCATTTGAAACTTCAACACCCTCAACTTGAGTGATGGAAGTTGTAGGAGCAACATGCTGTTCAGAAGTCTCTGATGTTACATCAGGAGAATCAACAGGAGTTATTGGAGTAGTTGTTTCATTTGCAGAAACAGCCCCAGTTCCCCCAGCGACAGCAACCGCAAGAGCTGTTAGTGACGCAGTTTTTGTAATTGTATTTTTAGACATATATTTTTACCTCTGTTTTTTTTACTTTCTTAATTTCTTTATTTAAGATACTATAAGTATAACACAAATTTGTGGTATTGTCAATAGTTTTATATAAAAAAACTAACTTTTTTTAAAAAAATAGTTAAATTTTTGGTAATTTTTTTCGATTGACAAGTTACATAATGCTATGATATTCTATGTAGAGAAAAAAAGGAAAAGGAGAATTTTTCATTGATAGTAGATAGTATTATCAAATCATTAGTAGAGAAGCATTCAGATTTATTAAATTCTTTTTGAAGGTGGAAACTGGGAAGATTTTTTTAAACGGAGTTTATCCTGATGATGTAGAAATTATTGTATTAAGAAATATTGTCGAATACGCCCACTTCAACAAATACTTACCTGAAGATGTAGTTTTACTAAAAAAAGAGAATTTTTTTACACACTAGGGGAGAAATTCCTTGATGGCGAGCAAGGGTACGAAGTGCCATTGCTTGAGGGCGAAGAAAAAAAGTTGCTGATGAGACAGTAGTTCCTAAAAAGAAGCAAATCTTCTAAAAAAAGAAGAAAAAAAGAAATAAACTGTATTACTTGTTGTATTTTTTGATTTTTTTATCTGTTGTGATTTTAGGTATCTTCCTTGTTTTAAACGGTTCTACGGCTCAAGAGGTATCTCAAAAAGATGTTCCTAAACTTCCTGCAAAGACTGAGAAAAAAGTAGAAAATCAAAACAAGGGTAGCGAATCGAAAAAAAGAAGAATCTAAGAAAAAAATCTGAAACAATCTCTTCTGAACCAAAAAAAGAAGATTCAGAAAGCAATTCTAAACCAGCTAATTCTCAAACCAGAAATCCATCAAACTCATCTTCAAATCAAGAAACAGGTTTGACTCTAACTCCAGCACAACCGAATAATAACACACCAGCACCAAGCTCGACAGAGAAGCCTGCTGAAATTCCCACAAAAAGAAGAAGCAGCTACTGAAAAAAACCTTCAGTAGAAGAAAAAAACCAAGTGAAGAACCAAAAGAAACTCCTAAAGAAGAGAAAAAGGAAGAAATAAAAGATGAATCTACTTCTCTTGGTGATGAAAACAAAACTGAAGATGAGAAAAAATCAACGTCAGAAAAAGATAAAAAGAATAGAGCTACTGAGAAGTAGCTCTATTTTTATTAGTTGAAGAGTTAATAATGTAAGAATAAAAAAACTAATGATAAAACACCAACCGTCCAATCATGTGACGTAAACTTTCTTTTTGCTTAACGATGGAAGAGGTTTGTTGCAAATCCTTTTTTTCCAGACAAAGTAGGTTAAACTAACACTTAAAAATAATCAAAGTGGATAAGAGAGTAAAGTGAAGAATATCCATGAATCAAACTCATTTCTAACTATATTTCAAAACTAATTATATCAAAAAAATCAAAAAGAAAAATCAATTGACATATTTCAATTTTATGTGTTAGAATAACATTATGAAAAAAAGAAAAATAAAAATCAAAAAAATCTTTAGAAATAAAGAAATGTTGAAGAAGATTTGTTTCACTTTAGCTGTATTATTTTTTTAGTGAGAATTTTAACTCAAATTACAATTCCGTGGGTTAATGTTGGGTATCTAAGAAAAAAATTTTTTTTCTAATCCAGCCTTATCATTTTACGCTTCTATTAGCGGTGGAGGGATAGAGAATTTCTCTGTATTTTCTCTCAGTATAGTCCCTTATATCACTGCATCAATTATTATTCAGTTATTAGCGATCATTTTCCCCTCTCTTGAAAATTTGCAAAGAGAAGGCGAATTAGGAAAGAAACTTTTGTCCAGATACACTCAAAATATCAGTTTTGGGTTAGCTTTTTTTCAATCTTTATTTATCGCTTTGGCTTATCGGAAAGCTCATTTTGTGATAGGTGGATGGCTTCCTCTCACTACTATTCTTATTTCGTTGATGGCTGGTTACTCAATTTTACTGTGGCTATCTAACTTAATAACAAGAAATGGTGTTGGAAATGGATTATCACTAATCCTGCTAGTAAACGTATTGTCAAAAATCCCTAACGATGTTAGCTCTTTGTATCAAAAATTTATGTCAGGTAAAAACATTTACACAATTGTATTTGCAATAACGATAATAATGTTTGTTGTTATTACAACTGTTGTGCTAACGATTATTGGGAATGAAGCCACAAGAAAAATCCCTATCCAGTACGGAGGAAAGTTAAGAGGAAGAAGAAACTCTGATAGTTATATCCCTTTAAAAGTGAATACTAGTAGCGTCATGCCTGTCATCTTTGCTTCCACCATGTTGTCTCTGCCAGCAATGTATGTTTCTCTAGCAGGAGTAGAACTAACTGGAAAATGGAGAAGTTTATATTTAGCAACCATTCAAGATAATTGGTTTGTTTTATCTTCTTGGAAACAAACAGTTGGATATTTTATTTATCTTGCCTTATTGGTATTCTTCGCTTATTACTATACAGAAATGTCTTTCAACCCAGCAGAGATTGCAAACAATTTTAAGAGAAATTCAACTACAATTCCCAACGTGAGACCAGGGAAAGATACAGAAGATTATCTACTAAGTATATCAAAACCTCTGATTTTAATAGGGGTTATCTTCTTAGCAGTTATTTGTACGATTCCGATGGTTATTTCAGGTTTATTCGATGCAAAAATTGCTTTTTCAGGGACTTCTCTGATTATCGTTGTATCTGTATTGACAGAAACGATAAGACAAATAATGATCTTGATAGATAGTGAACAAGAGTCAATATTTGGCTAACATTTTCAAGGCTGTTTTATGTTGGAATATGATATAATCGTAAATCGTAGGTAGGTTCGACTCCTGCACAGCCGATATAAAAATACGAAGGAGAACTGCTATGGCAGACTTAATGCGTTGGCTTGGGTATTCCAATGACGTAAAATTATTTCTTTTAACGACAGTTGGTTGGAGTCTTTTATTAACTGGGCTTATCATCTCAACAATCTTGCTGATTGGAGTTTTAAGTCATAAAGCTGATACATGGAAGAAATTTTCTCAACTTTTTTTAGAGTCAGTTGCATTAGTAACTATTTTTTGTGGAGGATATTTGACAGCTCAAGCTCGTCAAACTCCAGCGATAAAACTTCATGATAAATTTGAATTAGTTAAAGTTGAAAATAATATCGCTGTTTATAAAAATAGAGAAACTGGGAGTGTTTTTGAAGCATCGTTTGAAGTAGGAGAAGATGAGTCTGTCATCACTCCTAAAGAAACAAACAAGAAATTCACAGTAAAAAACGAAGATGTTTTTGAAGAAGTGTCTATTATGAACTCACCAGTGTAAGCGAAGAATAAGGAGACAAAAAAGAATAATGATTGGATTTGATGTAAGAGGTAAAAAAGGTTTAGCTATCTGTGAGAAACCTAGTATTGTAAAAGCAATTGGAGAAGTTTATAAGAAGCATAAAAAAGACATTCCTTATGAGCTAGATTTTGTAGCTCAAAGGGGTCACTTATTAAGACTTCTAAATCCAGATGAAGCGAACGAAGACTATAAAACATGGTCTTGGGACAACCTGCCAATAACAGAACAGTCTCTTAATGGATGGCAATATGTCGTTATTCAAGAGAAGGTTAGCGCCAAAGATAAGAAAAAAGATGAGGCTAGAAAATTTCTAACTTCTCAAGAGCGCTTTGATAATATCAAAAAACACTTGAATAGTGGCAATTATGACTTTGTTCTTCATATTGGAGACCCTGATAGGGAAGGACAGTTATTGATTGATATTGTTCTTGAAAAATTAGGGAATAAATTGCCTGTTATGCGTTACTGGCAAAATGCTCTTACAGAAGAAAAAATCTTGCCAACTCTTCAACACTTGAGGAGTAACGATGAAGACTTCTTCCAGAATACGTTAAAAGCAGGGAAGGCAAGGCAGCATGCTGACTACCTTGTTGGTATGAATGGTTCACGCGCAACATCCATTAAAATGACATCTCGCGTTCCTGTTGGTCGAGTAAAAACTACTTTGTTAGCAACTATCTGTCGTAGAGAGCTAGATATTTTAAACTTTAAACCTGAAACAGTCTATGGGGTAGAAGCTAATTACATTATTGGATTTTCAGGAAAATTGTTCAATCAAGCAGATGCTAATGAAACAAGTGAAGTAGATGTAGAAGATGATAAAGAACAATCTACTGGATTAGTTTGGTTTAAGACTAAGCAGGAAGCTGAAGAGTTTATTTCAAACACTTCTAAAGAAGGAGTTGTTACTCAAAAGACTGAGAAGCAAGTCCAAACCTATGCTAATAACTTCTTTAAACTTTCAACACTCCAGTCGGAAGCGGAAAAACGATTTGGGTATAATACAGACAAGACTAAAGATATTGCGCAAAGTTTATATGAAGCTGGTCTATTGACTTATCCACGTTCCACTTGTGAATATTTGGATAGCACAGAAACTTTAGATGTTTATTTAAAATCATTAGTTACAATTCCACGTCTTATTCCGTTTTTAAAAGAAGTTAATCCTCAAGCTATTCAGCGAGTAAAATCAACTAAAAAATGGATAAACGATAAAGCTGTTAGCAATAGTGGACACTCTGCAATCGTTCCAACTAGTAAAAAAGCAAATATAGATACTCTCACAGAAGAACAGAAAAATATTTATATCTTAGTTGCAGAGCGTTATTTAGCAGCATTTCTTCCTGCTTTGATTCAAAACAAGGTTGATCTAGTTGTTACAATCGACAACGATAAAACTTTTACATCAAAAGGGAAAACTCTAGTGTCAAAAGGTTGGACAGAGTTGTATCAACGTGCTATCAATGACATTGAACTCCCAGACGTAAAAGAGGGTGATGTCATCATCGTTAAAGATTTTGGAATCCCTACAAAAACAACTCAATGTCCAAAACGTTACACATCAGGTACACTAACAGATTGGTGTGAAAACCCAACAAAAGATTTGGACGATAAGAGTCTTAAAAGTAAGCTAAAAAACCTAAAAATCGGAACTCCTGCTACTTTGTCAGAAGCTATTAAAACACTTATCTTTGTTGATAAACAGGTTGCTTTGAAAAAAGAAGGGAAAAATGAAGTTCTGTGTCCTACTGAAGCAGGGATGACAATTTATAAAAACTTATCAGCAATCAATTTCTCATTATTAGAAGTTGACACAACAGGTAGTTGGGAAATCGCTTTGGAAGAAATTATTGAAGGCAGTCGTAGTTTTGAAGATTTTGAAAAAGAAATTCAAGCTTTTGTTAATGCTATGATTTTAGAAATCAAAAATAGTAATATGACTGCGGTAGCCTCTAATTTCTCTAAAGAAGTTATCAGTAAATGTACTAAGTGTGGTGGAGACATTATCCAAACAGAAAAGAGTTTTTACTGTACTGGCTACAAAGAAAACAACTGTATGTCAGGCGGATTTAGGAATGTAGGTGGACACTTAATCACTAAAGAGGAGTTTAAACAACTCCAACAGGGTGAAGAATTAGTGTTTGACGCTGTTTTCCAAAAGAAAGGGTCTAAACGAAAACAAAAATACAAACAAAGGATTCACCTAAATGAAAACGGAACGATAGAAACTGTCAAAAATCACTTTGTTGTTATGGAAGCTCCATGTCCAGCTTGTGGGAAACGATTATTCGAAGGGGACAATGCTTATATCTGTGAAGGAATTAAAGACAAAACTTGCCAATTTTATCTAAATAAAATAACAAGCGATGTTGTTCTTCAGCAAGAGGATATTGATTTAATTATTAAGGGAGAAGATACTCGTGAAATTAAAAATCTAGTCTATTATGACAAGGATGGGAAGAAGAAATCAACTTATAATGCCGTTCTTTATTTGGATAAAGCAGAAAAACGGATTAAGCAGAAAAAACCAATGGCTCAATCTAATTATGTATGTCCAGTATGCATGAAACCATTGATGAAAACAGATAATAAATATATTTGTTCAGGTTTTGAAGATCATTCTTGTGAATTTGAGATGTATTCCTCTATGTACCAAAAAGAAATTCCTGATGAAAAATTAAGGAAGATGTTAGAACAAGTTCGTTCAGGTGCTATTTCAGGTGGTTCAAAAGCTTTAATCTCTAAAGAGATTGTTCCAACCAACTTTTCTTGTCCATATTGTTCAACAGCTATGAAGCGTAAGGATACACAAATTCTTTGTGAAAGTTGTAAATTTGCTTTTTATAGAGATTTTGGAGATGAATTGATGTCTGACGAAGACATTGAAAACTTATTAACTGCTGGAAAAACGAATGTTCGTACTGGCTTGTTAAGCAAGACAAATGAACCTTACTCAGCTATCAAAGTTTTAGATTATGATAGTAAAAAAATCTCTTTGAAATACATTCAAGAAGAAGTTACTACTAGCTATAATTGTCCAATCTGCCAAAGCAAAATGGCTCAAACTGGGGCAATGATGAATTGTTCAAACGAAGCGTGTGGTTTTAAGTTATGGACAATTCCTGGTCAAGTTCGCATGACCAAAAAAGAGATTGATGATTTCTTTACAAAACACATGACAGAAGAACGTGTGATGAAGAAAAAAGACGGAGGAAACTTTACAGCAAGAGTTGCGGTTGACTTCGAAAAGCGTGAATCTCGATTTGTTTTCAACAAGACGTAAAAGAGGGTAATCCCTCTTTTTTACATTGACAATACCACTAATTTGTGTTATAATAAGATAGTTTTATAAAGAAAAAACGGAGGGTAAAATGGCTCGTTTATCAAGCAGACCTTATAAAGAAGAAGTCGATAAAGTTATGGACTTGTTGGTGAAGGGTTGGCAGATTATTTTTTATGACGTAGAGACAACTGGACTTAAAAGTAAGACAAGTAAGATATTATCTTTGTCTGCTATTAAGTATAAATATGAGGATAGTTTGTTTAAAGAAGTGGATAGGTTAAATGTTTTTATCAACCCTTGCCTTCCAATTCCAGAAGAAGCTTCAAAAGTCAACGGTATTACAAATGAAAAAGTTAAAGATGAAATGGATGAATGGGACACCCACGAAAAAATCATCCGTCCGTTCTTTGGTGATAATCCAATTTTAGCTGGATACAATATTTTGAAATTTGATGATTTATTTATGCAATTACTATGGTTGCGTTCTTGTGGTGTAGAACTGAAGCCAGAAGCAGAACTAGATGTTCTTCGTATGGTTCAAGAAAAGATGAATTTAAAGTCTGCAACATTAGAAAATGCAACTAAAGAACTAGGAGCAGATTTTGGACTAAGTTTTCACACGTCTATGGATGACGTAATCGCAACTGAACGAGTAGCGGAACTGTTGTTGCCGATGTATTACGACGCTGATGAACCAGCAAAATTCAGATTCAAGGTATATGGTTGTCATTACCAATATTATTCTCATAAAAATGAACGTATCTATGTTCATACTTACCCTAAATCATCTACTTACTATGATGTTTATACAAAATCTTGGCACAGTGATTGTTTGGAAGGTTTTAACTTAAAAGACCTACAAACAGATTTTTTAAGGTTTATGGGTGTCAAAGATGAAAAAGAATTAGTAAAATTGATGCGAGAAAAAGGCGAAGATGATTTTTCTGAGGGTATTGGGTAAATAACAAATGACAAAAGAAGCTGTTTTAGAAATTTTAGTAAACAAAACAATGGACTATATTTCTCAACGAGAAAAAGAAGAGCAATATAGAACAAATGGCAAAGACTACAAAGTGATTGCTGGTGAGAAAACAATTAGGAATTTCATCAGATCAAAGTTAGTTGAAGAACAATTAGATGGAAATTCTACTCGGATTCTGTTTACTGGGGAATATAAATATGCTCCAGAATTTTGGGGGAGTAGAATCTGATAGCCAAATTAAAAAAAGATTATCAACTATATTGTATTCAAAAAAACATGTCTTTGTAGAAAGGTAGGTTTATTTATTTAAAAATGAAGAAAAAAATCTATGATAACTTTGAAGGAGAATGATTATAATCATTATATCGAAGTAGCTAAAGAAATTGATAAGCAAAAAAACCAGAAGGAAAAAGATAAATTTTTCTTTAAATTTTTTTATAATGGAAAAACATGATTTTCCTACTGTTTTTTTCTTTTTAAAAATCAAGTGAAATTGAAAGGAAACTTGAAAAAAATATTTGCCTTATTTGATTTACTATAAAGATGTTTATCAAAGTTCATTGGATGGTGTAACTGAGATGAAGGCTTATTTGGAAGATATTTTTTTAAAAAAAGCATGTAAGGTTTATTCCAAATGCTCATATTGAAGCTGTAAGGAAAAATTGGACTAATTTTTTTGGAAAAAAACAACTGCTGAAGAACGCTATGAACGTTTTAAACTCTTGATGTCTAATTATAGATTAAATGAGTTTGATGAATTTTTATCAGACTTAGAGTATTGTTCTTTCATGAAATTTTACGGTTTACGAAGAACTGCTTTTAACAATTCGAAATTACCTATCAAATTGATTGCTGATTTAAGCGATATTTGGGGAGTTTATGAGAAAGATAGCAACGAAGAAGAAAAAAAGAAACTGAGAATAAAGACAAAAATAAGAAAAAAAGACCTTTTTGGTCTTTTTATTGGTTTTTTTCATTATTTTTTTAAAAAAATGAGAAGGTTTGTGGCATACTATAATTATATCAGTTTTGTCGAAAGGAGTAAGAATGGCTTTTAAAGTTTCTAACAAAGTTTTTGAAGAAGTCTTTGATAGTAATAGCGACTTAAAAGTAATAAACAACCCTCAACAAGTCGTTGAGAGTTTTTTAAAACGATTAAAAAGTTACCTAAAAACTCATAAGAAATATCCAGCAGCAGATGCTATTAGGAAGTGGCTAGAAAAAGGAGGGAGTATCAGTTCATTTACCTGTCGTGGGGACATGGTAGAACAAATGATTGAAGCTTTACGCCTACATGCAATTCCTTTTATTTTAATCCAAGAGATTACAGGGAATAAAGGTTTTTTAATTCGTAGCAAGGATAATGATAAACAGCGAAAAATTGCGAATCATTTATTAAAAACTTCTGCTAACTATTGTAAAAATTACGTCAGGGAGAGAAGCTTCACAAATTTATCTAAAAAAACGAATCCCAAATAAAGAAATGATTGCGATTGGTGATCTTACGAAAGAACAGATGATTTATCTTACCGAAAAGTGTAATCATATTTTGCCAGGGGAAACTATCGGTGTAGATAAGATGAAAGATGGAACTTATCTAGTAACTGTTCATGGACATACAGCTATCATGGGTTCTCCTTTAGTTAAAGGTCAAAATTTTGCATCTTTACTGGCGGAAACTGTTATTCTGTTTAATGGTAATGTTAAAGCTGAGATGGATGAGTTTTCAACAGATACTGACAACTTCAGAATGTCTAAAGCAAAAAGGTTTTCCAGACCAAAAATGGTGGAACTAAAGACCCTGTTTGGGTAGTTGGGAATGAAAACAAATTTGTAAAAAGAATAGAACGAGTTTTTGAAGTAGGACACGCTGAAGAAGTTGGCGATGAAATCTTTTTAGAAACAGACACTAAAATTAGTTTAGATGATGCTGATTTTGAAAAACGATTAAATTCTGCCTTAGCAAACATTACAAAGCGAAAAGTTTTTGTACCGTCTATCAGACGTAATCGCTCACTTTAAAGATAAAAAAAGAAAACAAAGGGTTAATCAAATTGCTGGGGAAAAACACTTAGCAGAAGAAGTCTCTCGTGTTGTTGCAAATAAAGTGAGGGGTGACGCTACTTTTGTAAGAGGAAATAAATGGGCTAAGAAATTGATTCACTATCAGGCTGAAGTTGGAAAGGTTCTGGTAGGTGTTAAAGAAGGTCGTGTTCCTCTCGGTTATCAAAGAGACGACATTAAAGAATTGATGGATGTCGCATTTAGGTATGGTCTAAACACTCAAGTAATGACTCCTGCTATTGACAAGCTACAAAATATTGAAGTCTATGACAGACCTGTTGGACCTCCAAAAGTTCGAAATATTGAGCAAGAAATTGCTAGATTTAGTCAAGACCGCACTCAAGAACCTAACATGCCAACACGCTCAGTTGGACGTGATGATGGACGTTAGGGGGTGACGTAATTGAATAAAATACTTGAAAGTAAAGTAAAAGGAATGAGTAAGTTCATCGAAAAATGGATGGACAAATTCACCAAACGTTGGTATATCATTTTGCCAACACTTTACCTATTCTTAGTTTTATGGGTAATTCATTATTTACACATGAAACGAGAAAATCCTACTGGTTCAGGGGTTGAATGGATTTCTTCAGGATTTTTTGATATTTTCTTAAATCCTTTTGGAATCTTCCCTCTTCCGAGAGGTTGGTTTGGAATAACCGTGTTAATCACCTTTGCTTTTGCGTTTTTCACTATTTTGAATATGATTATACGCTATCTGCAAAGACACTATGACCCTGATACAGTTCAAGGGGATGCGAAGTGGTTAACAGATTTGGATGATTACAACAAGAAATTTACAGAACCATTTGGCTCAACAGACAATTCAGGGAAAAACAACATGATTTTTTCTCAAGATTTGTTTATGTCCATGAATAACTCCGCTATTCGTAGGAATATGAATGTATTCATCATAGGGGGGTCTGGTTCAGGTAAATCATTTAACTTTGTAGGACCGAATCTTTTGCAAGCAAACTGTTCTTATGCGATCACTGACCCTTCAGGTGGTCTTTACGAAGAATACGGTTCTTTCTTGGAATATTATGGATATAAAATCAAGTGTTTCAACATTTCTCACATGGAGAAAAGTTCTCACTATAATCCTTTCAACTATATTCATTCTGATAAAGATATTGAAATCCTTGTAACTACCCTGATTTCTAACACGAATCCACCTGATAAGCAAGGCGGAGACCCTTTCTGGGAGAAATCAGAAACAGCCTTGCTAAATGCTTTAATTGCTTATTTGCATCACTATACAGAGCCTCATCAACAGAACTTTTCAAACGTTATGCGCTTGATGCTTGCGGCAGATATTGATGAAAATGATTCATCTTCTAAATCTCCACTTGATTATATCTTTGATGAAATCGCTCAAAGTGACCCAGAATCTTTTGCAGCCAAACAATACGGTTTGTTTAAAATGGGTGCAGGTAAGACTTTGAAAGGTATCTTGATTTCGTGTGGTGTGCGTCTGCAAGCTTTCTCTCTTAGTGACGTTGCATTGCTTACAGACACAGACGATATTGCTTTAGACCGTATTGGTGATGAAAAGACAGGTCTATTCATTATCTTGCCAACAGGGGATAAGACCTTCAACTTCTTAGCATCTTTGATGTATTCACAATTGTTCCAACGTGTATATGACTATTGTGAAAATACCGCAGCATTTTCTCAATTGATTATAGATGGAGATGGTCAATTAGTTAAGACATTTAGAGCTGATTCCGAAGAGGATTCTATTCAAAAAGCTGCCGAAGCTCAAGAGTTCTTCCAAAGAGCATGCGAGGGGAGAATTGTATATAACAAGCAATTTGATTGGTGGGAGTTAAGAACTCAAGCTGATGAATTAGTATTTTACAGAGGAACAGAAGAATTAGCTCTTCGTGCATTGTATTTGTTAAGGCAGGGTGGAGTAAAAGCAAACTCCACTCAATCCAATCGAGGGCGAAGACTTCCAATTCATTTACGTTTGTTGCTAGATGAGTTTGCTAATATTGGTAAAATCCCTGAGTTTGAACAAAGTAGCTACTATTCGTAAATATGAGATTTCAGTATCTATTATCTTGCAGTCTTTATCTCAGATGAAGAACTTGTATAAGGATAACTGGTCAGAAATTTCAGGTAACTGTGACTGTACGATTTACCTTGGGGGTGGTGCGGATACAGAAACAACTAAATGGATTTCAGAACTTTTAGGTAAAGAAACTCGTGCCGTTGTAAATACCTCTTTTGGTAAATCTGGTTCTATGTCTGTTAATAGGCAAGGGGTTGAATTGTTCGCTTCTTATCAATTGAGAACGATGGAAGAAGATGATTGTATTGTTTTGTTGAAATCTATGTATGCCTATAAAGGCAAAAAATATAAAACAACAAATCATCCTGAACATCCTTTGCTAGAAAGTCTGAACGGTTATTATTTTAACCCTGAGAAAATTGAATACCTTCGTCGTAATGATGCGAATTACGATGATGAATATCTTCCTACTCCAGAAGAAGAACACGGTGACATTGAAGACCCAACTAAAGAAGAGCAAGATGCTCAAAGGGAATATGAAGAAGAAAAAGCTGACCGTGCAGAAGAACTTCAAGAAGGAAAAGATGCAGACGGTAATGACATTATCGAACCAGCCTCAGAAATCGAGAAAAAACCTGAGAAATTCCAAGAAAAAATCACTTCTAAAAATGCGGATGCTGTTGAAAACCAAGACAGTGATGACGATTTAGATAGTGTTACAGGTGTTGCTGTTGAAGTGTGGGGTGAGGAAGCTAACCAATTCTCATCTACTTCGGCAGATAATGCTGATGAAGGATTTTATTCAGAACAATAAAACAAAGCTTCCTTAAAGCTTTGTTTTTTTTGAAAAAAATATTTTTTTATTTTGTTTTTTGTGGCATACTAATTAGTAAGTATAAGGAGGAAACAAAAAAAGTGAGTATTCCAAATAAAAAAAGGAAAAAAGAAATATTCGTGAAAAACAACGGTGCATTACTTCAAAAGAAGCAAGATGAACCAAAGTATTATACAAACTACTACAATACTATTGTGGATATTGCTGAAGACTTAGGTTCATTGTCATTCGTTGTTCCAAAAAAAGGCAATCCAGACTTAAAAATGAGGGTGACATTTACAAAAAGATGGCATGTTCACAAACAAGGATTTAGTTCCAAAGGATGATTTCAAAGCAAAAATCACTTATTCAAAATAATAAAGAAAAACTTTAAACAAAGTTTAATTGAAAAAAATTGATAAGCTTAGATGTTTTTTTAAAAAATATGCTCCTGTAATTCAGTTAGCTTTATTGTCTGATCAATGCGAATATATTGGAAGAGCTATTTCTTTTTACATTTTATTATAAAGGTTTTAACGTTCCTTTTATTTTTAATTCCAGGCAGATCAACGATGACTTATTACTATCAGAGTAGAGAAGTTAGTCTAGATGTTGCACGCGCTGTTATTATTAAATTTTATCCAGATTGTTTATTACAAGCAAGAAAAAGCTGTCGAAAAATGCAGTTATTATGTTGGATAAAGAAAATGGAACGTATGCTCAAAAATGAAGCTGAAGAAGCAAAGAAGAAGCTGGGAATCAAACAAACAACTGTCCAAGGGAAAAACTAGGATTGATGCAGGCTCAGTTTTGAAAAAAACAGCCAGTCAAGAAGTTGATGATGAAGTTAAAGCTCGCGCTCAAATAGCCAAAGAAAGCATCTTTGGGAAGCGTAATAAATTCTCTTAATAAATTAACAGAAAGGAGGACTTTTAAAGTATGGTTCAACACACAAAAGCTGCCAAACGTGGAATTGAACTGCCTTTTACCACAGTAGAAGGAGGGTTGCAATTTGGTGCGCAAAAAGTAGCAGAACACTTGCAACAAATGCAAGAAGAAGCTATGCAACAAACTCAAGTTCAGCAACAAGGAGGAGCGGTTCAGGCTCAACAAGCTTCATTTTTTTCAACCCTCAATTATCTTTAGAAGATGAGCCTCCTTTAAACTTTAATGATTTCTTAGAAGAATACCAACAAGAGTTAGAGCGAAATCTTGAATTGGCAGAGCAAGCGCAAGAAGCTAGTATTCAAAAGGGAAATAAGGAAGATGATGATTTAGATAAAGAGCGAGAAGATGACTTCGATTTAGATAATGATTTAGATGGAGAAGATATTGGCGAAAACGACTTAGACAAAGCCGACTCTCTTTCAAAATCTAAACGGAGGAATGACCGAAAGAAAACAAATTCTAAAAATCGTTCAGAGAAAAAATCTAAAAGTCAATCGCTTAAATCTTCTCGTAATCAACAACGCAATAACAGGGATAGAGCTTCTAGCATAGAAGATAAAGTAACAACCAAAAAAGTGACCTTATCTTCTCAACAGCAACAAAAAGAAGCTGAGAAAAATCAGCAAACTAAAAAAGTAATTACAGCAAGAAATACTGAGATTGTTGCTAAAAATAACTATACAGGTCAAGATGTTACTCGTACAACCGAGAAAATGAAAGACCAGCCTGTTGCTGGAGGTAATAAAGCTCCAGATAAAGGCAAGTCTCCTCTTGCCAAAGGAAGTATTGCTAATAAGATCGCAGAAGCAAAACTTAATGTCCAAGTAAAAGGGATTGTTCAAAATGCAGCTATGATGACTCATCAGACAGGTCGGACTACTGAATTTAAAATTGGGAAAGATACTTTGCGTTTTGAGCGACAAGGACAAGATACTTTTGCTATGAAGAATGGCAAGAAAGTACCTATTGATGTCGCTGAAGGAATGTTGAAGCAATTGGGTAAAAATATTGGTCCAAGAGCTATGGAACAAATGACACAAATCGTGAAGGTAGCCCAACAAAATCCAGCGGTCAAAACTTTGTCACAACACAAGAAAGAGACTGCTGAACGTGGACAAACTCAAGAACAATCTGTTAAAGTGGTTAAAGTCCACAGTCGTTAATCGCACTAGATTTATAATAGAAGGAGTTTATTAAAAAATGGGAGTTTTTATTAAAAACGACTTAGAAAAGCTGTTAAAAGAAGCTGAAAACAAAGCTACAAATATTAACCCTAATGAAGTCTTGACAACTTATGGTGGTCGGATGAAGCAGGAGTTGGCTCTGTTGATGTCTCGTGATAAAACTTTTGGACAACATATTGAGGGTAAAATTAGTGGAGGTTCGCTCTTCTTATCTCCTTTTAATAGGTTGACAGCAAAAGGTCGTGCATTTGAAAAAGCTATGGATGAACAAGGGAATGAAGCTTATGAAGAACGCTTCAAAACCGTTCACCACGAATCTAGAAATAGGGAAGAGCATGAACGTCAGCCTGACAACCCTATCTTTGAAAAATATAACCCTGATGCTCCTGAGTTTATTCAAGACGTTGAATTTACTGACCCTCGTGGTCGATTTGCGACACACAGAGGGAAAAATGATGTTACTATTGACTTAGTAATGACTGGTCGTATCTTTACAGAAGAAATGGATAAAGCAGGACGATTCCAAAGGGTTTTAGCTCCGTTTGGTTTATCAGAGTTACTTCATGATAATGTTATTACAGGTCAAAGAACGGCTGATGGAAAATCTTACGTCCGAGTAGATGATGTTGATAACTTCCGAACAGAATGGACTAAAAGGTTAGAAGAAGCTGAAAGAATCAACCGTGAAAAACTAGAAGAGCTAGGTTATGACCTTCTTGAGCGTGGAGATGACGGTTACATCGAACAAAGGACACAGATTGATAATGACCCTCGTTTCATTGAAACCTTCCCTGATTTGTCAGACCTTCCAAAAATTCTTTCTCAAGGAGGTTGGGATGGTAAAGGCGGAGGAAACTATGTCCCTGAATACGACGTTGTAATTCATATCAACGGTCAAAAAGTTCAACCGCAGGATGTCGATTTAGCATTTGAACAATTGACTCGTAAGGGCGCTTATGAAAAACCTGGATTAGAAGCTGGTCGAGATTTCTTGATTCAACAAGGGGTTCGAGGAGCAGCCTTCCACGCATCTGTTTTGCCACAACAAATGGTTTCAGGTGTGGCGAAAGCCCCACTAAAGGCAGCTCGTGAAGGAGAACATGTTTTGACAGGAAACATTTTGAGACAATTGATGGCTGCTTTAAGTCAAGGGATGTCTCGTTAATGAGGTGTTCCTTGCATATCTTAGGTTACTAAGATATACTAATAACTAATAAAAAAGAAGAAAGAATGAGGATTTTAGAATGGGTCCAATTGAAGCACTTAAAGGTATGGTCAAGCTTGGAGGCGGACTGATTGGTGGAACTTTTAAACTTGTTGGGAAAGGTGTCTCATCACTTGTTGGTGTGGTTAGTCCTGGAGCTAAACAATGGCTTGACCAAACAGGTCAAAACTTTGTAGATGGGTTTAAAAACTGGGGTGGTAGCATTGCAAATAGTGCTGACCTTGGTAAAATCGGTAACTTGAAGAAGATGTTGATTAACATGTTCACAAAATTTGCATTTGCTTTACAGAAAAAAATGGTTAAAACAGCAAAAGAAACTGGCGATAAAAATGGTTGATACCAAGAAAAAAATCTTGCGTCAGGTAAAAAAATTCTATTATGAATAGTAAAGTAGACGCTAAACAAGTTAAAGAAGGTCTAGACGCTAGTAAAAAAGGTAAGAGTGTTGATAACATTCTTAACAAAGCAACTGCAAAAAGTAACGCTATTAACAAAACAAACCAAAGTATTGGTTTGGGTAGTGTAGATAAAAGCACCTACACTTAGAAGATGATGTAAAAATATTATAAAAAAGGAGTTCTTTAAAAATGAATAGTGAACAAAACGGACAACAAATTGTCCAACAAGGTTTAGGAGCTATCGCAAGTCAAGTTCAACAACAAGAACAACGACGTAAACAAGCTGTTGAGTTTACTAAAAAAATTATGGTAAACAACAAGCTATCGGAAAAGCTACTAGCAAGATTAAAGAAAAATTCAACTTACAAAAACTTGTGTTGAACAAAACGCCTAAAGGTGTTTTGAAGCAACTTTCTAAGTTTAATGAAGCAAGGGCTAAGGGTTTAAGCAAATTATCTAATTCATTCTTGTTTAAAAAAATAATTTTATTGGAAAAATTCTTTAAAGGACAAGCTGAAAAAAATCAATGGCTGTTGCTGAAAAAATCAACGCCCATTTAGGAGGCTCTGCTCTTAAAAAAGGCACAGCAGAAGTTGTAAAACAAGGTGCTACTAAAGTGGCAACCAAAGCTGCAACACAAGTTGCATCAGTAGCTTTAGCAGCTCCTACTGCTGGATTGAGTGTAGCTGTTGAAAAAAACAGCAACCATTGCAAAGGCTGCCGTTGATGTTGGTAAAAAAAGGTTTAGAAGCTAAAGGTGCAGTAGATGTTGCAAAAGATGTTGCAACTGGTAAAAATAACCCACTGCAAAATAAAGCGAACACCCTAGTGAATGAAAAAACCAACGAAATGATTGCGAAAGTCACGCCTGGGGCTAAACAAATGCAAGGTATTCTTAATAAAACAAATCAAAAAGAAGATAAGAATAAGGATACGAGCATGGCTATTTTCTCAGGAACTAAGGATTTAGCAACAAAAAGTTGCAGGTAAATCTCACGGTTTAGATATTCTAGAAATAGAGTAAAAAGAAACAGTTTTTTTGAAAGAACTGTTTCTTTTTATTTTATTTTTTTGTGGCATACTATAAATAATAAAAACATGGAAAGGAAATAAAAATGTCTAAAAAAAGTATTATTAGATTCTGATAAAATGACATGGGAAGAATATAATAAAGAAGATTTTAGCAGAATGAGAAATTTAGTTGCTGACTATCAAAGATGCCGAACAGATGGTGTTCTTCTTGTAGATTATCAGCAACGACTACAAGAAATGATTGATGAGATTATTCGAGACCCACGAAACTATACTCTTATCCCTAAATTTTTAAAAGGTCAATACCATCGTTATAGCACTCCTGAAGAGACATTTTTCTTTTATGATCAGCTCAAGAAACAAACTGACCCTATTGACATGAGGAACAAATTAGAACGAATGATGGAGAAGCCCCCTTCTGAAGTCACGCGCTCTGAGCAAGAAGCTTTCAACCATTTTGTTTTAATCAAAGGTTTGCCTCAAGTCGATGGTCCAGAAAGTATTCAGCCAGATGTCTATTTCCATGTTCACGATAAAGTTTTTAGGGGACATAGAGCTATTAAAGAAATGGACGCAGAAAGAGCTAAATTTAATGGACAAGTCCCTGAATCTTTTGAAAGAGCTTATCAGCAAAAATTAGCAGATATTGTCATTGTAGCCCCTCAAATTTTTACAGAATTGCCAAAATCTATCGTTGATGTTGAAAAACCAAACAATGTCTTTTTTGACCGTTTAGTTGAAAGAAAAGAAGATGTAAGAAAACTAAAAGAAGCGGTAGAAGAAAAGAGATTTTCAGGGCAAGAAGTTACTAAAGAAGATTTATTTAAGGAAAATTTATATAAATCTTTAGAAACTTATCGAGAAAATACTGAAAAATTTGCCGAAGCAGAGTTGGCTCGTATCGAAGCTCAACTAGATTCTTTACTTAAAGATGAAAGGAATTTGGAAAGCGAAATTTCTCCTGAAGTATTAAATTCATTTGAAGAGTTGACTCCTGAACAAATGACGTACTATGACAGAGGTGGAATGGAAGAAGACCAACAAGCTATTGAGGATTATTATAAGAATCTTGTGCTTGATGAGAAAAACGCTCCTCCTGTTTCAGAAGATGTTATTGGAATTGAAGATTTTGATGAAGACATTTATTTCTCTCCAACTTTAGATGAGATGAATTTAGGCAATCTACCTCCAAATGATGATGCCCCATTTGCATCATTGGAGAAAATTTTTGACCCAGGATATACCGACGAACCTGAGAATTTAGATATTTATCAAGATTATATCTTTGACCCAACAAAATATAGTTCGATTGATATTGATGATTATGACGGAGACAGCATTAGTGCCTTTAGTCAAGGATTGGATAGCGACTTGCAGAAATTGATTGATGAATGGTATCAATTAAATAATAAGGATAAACTAAACCGACATGAGTTAGATAAGATGGTTGACTTAGAGTCTAAGATGGGATTCAAAGTTGCTCAAGATCAATCAAGCTATATGTCTATTCCTTCTGAAGTTGTAAATATTACAAAAGGAAATAATCCTTTCTTTAATGAATTGTTAAAAAACATTAAAGATGAACCAATTGACCCAATTCTTGAAAGTGATTTGTCAGAATATAAAGTTTTCAATTCTCGTTGGAAAACTTACAATACTCCTGATGAAAAAGAAATTAAACAAAATGAAGAGAAAGGTGCTGAACGATGAGTGTAAATGAAGAGTTAAAAACAGATTTTCGTGAAGATTTTAAAAAGTGGTTTGAAGAAAAAAACGGCAAAGAACCATCCAATGTTGATTATATTCTTGCTATTGTAGAAGGAAGTCCAGATATGAGAGAAGCCGCAGGTAGGGCTTACGCAAGGACTTTTATTGAAGAAGATGGAAGTATTGACCCAGACCTTGGTAAATACTTAACTCCAGACGTATCTATGAACTACAATCCAGACAACGCTTTCTTTTTAGAACTTGAGGATAAAGTAGATAAATTTTACTTAGACAAAACACTTGCTTACCAAAGATGGTTTAAAAACTCAGCTCCTCACCGAGCAATGTATGAGGCAAAACTTTTACAGAAAAAACGTGTGTTGGCAGTAGAAAATGCTTATAAAAACCACAACAAAGCAGCAGGCAGGATGAAGGAGTTGGCAGGCAAGTGGAATAGTTTAGAAGAACATAAATTATTAACTCCAGCAGTAAACTTGAGTTTGTCTTCTAAATTTATGGATGAGATTAGGAAAGACCCTACGCTTGAACGTTATCTTCCTTCTAAATTGGTAGATAATCCTGGGACAAAATTATCAGCTCCATTTTATGATGAAGTTCGTAATTTTGTCCAAAACGAAAAAGAAGAATACGAAGGATTCTTTGCTATCCCAGGTGATTTCCGTACATCTGCAATGAATAAATTGAGGACGGACGCTGACCGAGATTTTAAACTTCGTTCAAATCCTGAAAAAGCAAAAATCTTTGGTCAAAAACTTAGGGAAAGACGTGCTGAAATTGAAGCGACTCGCAACAAGATAGAACAACCTTCTAATAAGAGTAAACTTCCTGAGAAAACCCCTGAACAACAATTAAGTAAATAGCACATACAAAATAAAAAACCTCTTTAGCAGAGGTTTTTATCTTTATAAAGTCACAGAGCAGTTCTTACTACCGCCCAAAGTAAAGTGATTAGATTCCTTCTCTAACTCCCTATATTGTGCTTATTAGGCTTATCGCAAGGGAACAATTTTTAGTTTTGCCAAACCATATAGCGTGACTATTGCTATATGTTCACATTGCTGTGAATTAGGTAAGGTTAAGAGAAATATCTCTACCTGTTTTATATTATACTATTTTTTTGTTGTTAGACTCAATTTTTTTGTAAACATCATTTCTTCAACTTGACAACATAACATTATGTTTGATAAAAATAAGTAGTAACTAAAAAAATAGTAATTTAATTAACGAAAAAAAGGTGTTTACAAATTATGGGACTTTTTAAATCATCAGAGAAAAAAAGAAAAAGCGAAGAACCTCCTTTGAAGAAGGTGAATATTGCGGAATTATTGGAAGAATCAGAACAAAGCAAAAGAAATTCAAAGTATTGAAATTCCAGTTGGTAAAGATTTTTTTCATCTGCTTCACAGCCAAATCCAGAAAAAAAGAGTATTTAACAGGTTTAAATGACACTTACAAACAAATTTTTTTGACAAAGACGGTTTGGATGAAACAAAAAGAGATGCCTAGAAGTTTAATCAGTGATAAAATAGGTTTAACTGAAGATACTAACTCAACTCTTATATTCGGTATTGCTGGTTCTGGAAAGACAAATGGCAGGATGGAAGTCTATGAAGATAAGGAAATTCATGAAGATGATGTTGTTTCTGAGACAAACTTATCATCAGAGGAAACTGAAAGCAAATTTGTTTTAGAAGACCCTCAAGCTGAAGATGAGTTAGCGAACACATCAGAAGATAGTGAAGAGAACTTTACTCTTGATGAAACAACTGTTGCAGAAAATGTAGAAGAAAATTTAGAATTAGAAGATGGAGAAGATATGAAAATCGAAACAATTCAAGTCCCACGCGCATTTAATGACTGGCACGAACAAGCAGATAAAACTAAGAGCGTATTCGAAGTATATGCTGAGATTGAAGCTTCGGAAAATGAGAAGCTAATTGCATGGGTTCGTAATAATCAAAATGAATTTGCGAAAATTTGGCTAGGTGCTTTAATCCCAGAGTTGGAGATTCAATATTACATCACAAAAATCGCAAACTATGATCAAATTTCGCCAAACTTGCTTGTAAGGACAGCAGAAGGTCAGTATATGGTTAAAACAAATGCAGACATTCTAGATACTGACGTTACAAAATTGACAGAAGAAGAAATTCGTAAAGACTGGGGCTATTTGTTTGAAAATGGCTTCTCAGAATTGGTTGAAGATTAGGAGTATCGGAGTGAGTGTTTTTTTAGAAGAGAATCTGACAGTATCAGAAAAAGATTTTCCTGTTTTGTTACTTACATCAAACGACTCTAATTCAAAACCAGAAGGTTACAATCTAGATGTTGACGCTGACAATATCCTACATATTGATGTTGCTAAAATGATGTTAGAAGGCACAGATAGAAGTTTAGAAGATGAAATTGGAAGCAAACTTTTTTATCTAATGAACGATGTTATTCGTTACGCCAACATTTCAAAACTTCAAAGCTATAAGATTTTGGACGAATCACTGCAACCTAAAAAAACCTTGGTGATTATTGATTCGTTGGATAAAGTTTATGCTTTCGTTGGCGAAGAGGGTTTGTTTGCTTTCTTGACCATTATGCTCAATTTTGGCAAAACTTATAACTGTTTTGTTGAATTTGTTATTAAGGATGTGATTGATGTTTTGCCAATCGACTTGTTAAAAGACTGTCAAACGATTGTTGCAACACCAAGTTTACACAAAGAAGCTTACTACTCTTTCTTTGACGATAAAGATTTTTTAGACACTATTCTAGAAACACAAGATTCACACTTTGAAAAACATTGTATCCCATTTTGATAAAGGTCACTTTTTTTAGTAAGTAAGAAAGAATAAAAATAAAATTGTGAGCCGAAAAGAGGAAATTTTTTTTCATTCGGTTCACTTTATTTTTTTGGAGAAAAAAAGATGAGAAAGAAAAAACAACCTTCCTTAAAAACTTATGCAGGCTGATTTTTAAAAAAAGAAACCAAGATATTTAAGAATTTGTGAATTGACTTTATCTTTTTTTATTTTTTTGCCAATTGGTTTTAGTCAGTTTTGCCAGCGGAAGAATATTAGCTTATAAAAAAATAACTTTGTTTGAAATAAAGTTACTTTTTGGTTGCAATTCTTATTCTTATTTTTTTCAAGATTTTTTTCCAGCAAAAATCAAGGCAAAAAAAGGTTTTAAATCAGTTCTAATTTAATTAAAGATAATTAAAGGAAGCTCTTGATTTTTTTATTTAAGGGATGATATGCTTAAAAATGTGCAAGAAGATAAGAAGGATTTAGAAAATGACTAGCATAACTTTTAGTTACAGAGTCTAAACTCTATGTAAAAAGATAATGCTTCTTTATACACTTACTTTGATGACTACTCCAAACTGTTTGGCTTTTTAGTTCGTAGGTGTGTCCATCATTTACGACATCAGTTAAATGGCGAGCCTGAATCTCGGTATCGAACCAATTTAATGTTGGAGTTTAATGTCACAAATAGAATGGCTAAAGCAGTTATTAAAACTGCTAAAAACCAACTGAGGTTGTTAAAGGAGTCTGCTTATTATCAATTTAAGAATTTATACAAACGTAAACGTTCCTTATTTAAGAAGATAACAAAGCTAAAAGCTATTTTATCTTCAAACTCAACTTCTTTAAAACAGAGGAAGTTAGCTAAACTTCGTCTCTTTTGGACTCAGATGAAGTTAAACAAAGTCAATCAGCTAATAGCTAACGGTCTGAGGTTGCATTTAACCTTTGGTACAAAACGCCTGTTAAAAACGAATAAAGCTAAATTTCTAGCTAAACGAGATAATCAGGTTGTTTATATTGGGGATAAGAATGAGACTTATGGGAATCAACAATTCCAAATCAGTTTCAACCCTAAACACAACCGATTTGATTACAAGTTGAGGTTAGAGAATCAGTGGGTAGCTGGTTCAGATAAGTATATTTTTGGTTCATTTGTTTTGAAAAAAATAAGGAAGCTAAAAACTGATGTTTTAAAAAAACTTTATCTCATAAAAAATCTAACCCTTTAACTGTTCGAATCATCAAACGTGATGATGGTTTATATTTACAAATTATGTACCGAAGAGAAACATCAGAGGTTACGAGAAGTCATTTCGGTGTCTTAGGAGTTGATTTTAATAAAGGGTTTATATCTGTTTCTGAAATTAACTCAGATGGGAAATTGCGGTCTTTAACTAGATACACTTATCTTCATCAAGGTAAAACCACCAAGACAAAAACCTCTATGTTAGCATTAGTCTCTCAGTTAGTTGCTCAAGCAGTAAGTGTTGGAAAAGATATTGTTATAGAAGATTTAGTTAGTTTAGACTCCAATAAGAAACAAGAGAAGGCAACTTCAACAGATTACAATCGCATGATAAATAGTTTGAAGTTTGGCTTATTCAAACGTTGCTTACTGAGTAAAGCAACAAAAGAAGGGGTATCTATACAATTCGTGAACCCTTATATCACAAGTAAGATAGCTAGGGCAAGTTATACAGATAGAATGAAATTAAATGTGCATGATGCAGCATCTTATGTCATTGCACGAAGATTTTATCAATACGACTAAGCAAAAGAGTCTTAATACAATCTGAAGACCAGATACGGAAAAATTGTGAAATTAAGGAATCTACTTTAGTGTTTGAAAAAATCTTTATTGCTTTGAAATAAAGAGGAGCTTCAGACTATTTGACTAGCTTACCGTACAGCTAATTTAATTGGAATATTAAATGAAAGGAATAGAGTAACTATTTATAGTTATTTCTTTACGGTAGAATTAGAACAGTTAGAATAAACGGTTAATTCAAAGAAATTAAAGTATAAAAAGAAAGGAAAATGACTTATGAATTTACGGACAGTTAATTCAAATAACTATCCAATGGATTTTTTTACAGGATTTAGCAGATGCGAAAAAGGGTGGATGTATGGCTCTCAAACATTTTCAGAGGCGCAACTCATTATAACCCTTTGAAATTAGTGTTAAATCTAAACGACTCCAGAGAAGTATTGATCGAGCACAGTATGTTTAATCCTGAAGCCAATGATTATATCAATAAACTACTTGAAAAAAATGATGTCAGAATGAATTTTTCCGAACGATGAAATCGACATCTTTATTGATATGGAGAAAAAAAGTTTATTACAATTAGCATTGAGTAAAAAGATTTTTTTACTCTTTTTTTCTTATTTTTTTACGATTTTATGTTTTTTTGTGGCATACTAATTTTATATGAAAAAAACTACTTTTTGGAGGAAACTTATGTTAAACATTAAAAAAAGGGCAGCAGCAGTTGCTATGTTAGCTCTGTTGGCAGGTTCGCCTACAACAACTCCCTTTTTATATTCAAACGTTTTAGCTGAAGAAAACACTGAAAAAGTCCAAAAACCAGCAGATAAACCTGCTGAAGCGAAGACAGATGCAGATAAAACAATTTCTTCAGTCGTCGAAAAAGAATCTGTAATTTTGGCAGATAGTTCTGTTTTTAGTATTCAAATTGGTTATCAATTTGATGACGGTTCTTTTGATGAATGGCAGAAAGGTACAGGCTTTTTAGTTAGCAATCAGGAGATTTTGACAACCCAAAGTTTATCTGATACAAGCACATCAAATTCTCTTTACAAGGCAATTTTAGATAAAAAAGCTGACGCATATAAGACTGCTGGGATTGACCTAAAAAACGAGGCGGAAGTTGAAAAACATTTTAAAATTAGAGTTACAAATTCTGATGGTGAGATGTTAGCTGTAAAAGCAAGCACTTCAAAAAATGGATTGGGCTTAATTTCACTAGAAAAAACTAGCCAATCAACACCTGCCGTCTTTGAAGAAGAAGGTGATGTGAATAGTACAGAAGGTACTAAATATAAGCTAAAAGTTTCTGATTTGGTAAACAAAAAAGCTGAAATCACCGAAGCAGAAGGTCTTTTAATAAAACCTGCAACAAATGCTGCTAGTGGAACATTAGCTTTAAAAGCAGATGTGAGCAAAGGAAACCCAGTAGGTTCTCCAGTTTATAATGAAAAAGGGAACATTATTGGTATGGTTACAGGCACAGGAGATGCTTTGACACTTGTTCCTAGCGGTGGACTTCAAACGTTTTTGAATAACAATGGTGTAAAATTCGATACTCGTATCACTGCTGAAAAGAAACGTGAAGCAAAAGAAAAAGAAAATGCTGAAAAAGCTTTGAAAGATGCTGAACGAGCTTCACTTAACACAAAACCTCTTGAAGAAGCTATTCAAAAAGCTGAAGCTGTCAAAGCATCCAAATACAAAAAAGCTGGCTATGAAGCTATGATGTCAGCAGTTAGTGAAGGAAAGAAAATCTTAGAAAACGAAGATAAAACTCAAGCAGAAGTTGATAGCGCAGAGAAAAAAATCAACGATGCTTATGGAAGCTTGGAAGAATACACTTTAATTGATAGACTAAAACTTCCTTTAATTATCGGAGTTGCTGTTCTTCTTTTAGGTGGTCTTATTGCTTTTATCGTCTCTAAAATCAAAAAAGGTAAAAAAGTAGCAAAACCAAACAAAAAAATACCAGTAGCTATGCCACAGGAAGATACTGACTTCTCTGAAGAATTGCGTCGAATGGATGAAGTTGATTTGGGTAGCCAAAGACCAACAGTTCAACGTCCAGCTTACCAAGAGCCTGTAATGCAACAACGAAATTCTAATGGTCAATACGAAGAAATGGATTATGGTTTGGATGTGACAGCTCAAACTTCTCACGCTGGATTAAGAACTAATAATACAAACATTCCTGGCGTTGAATTTGCAGAAGAAAGTTCAGATAGACCAACTGATTTGACAAATCAGCGTTACGGACAACCAGATTTGTTAGACGATGGTGGTGATGAGACTACTATTCTAGGAAGAACCCCATATTTGGTTCGAGATGATGATGGTCATCAAATTCCATTGCGTCACGGTTTTATTATCGGTAAAGAAGTTAATAAGGTTAATTACGCCATTAAAGGCAATCCGTCTGTAAGTAGAGCGCACGCTGAATTTGCTGTAATTGATGGAAAATATCATATTCAAGATTTACGTTCTAAGAACTATACTTACCTGAACGGAAATCAATTACCTGAATACCGTTATGCCAAACTGAATAATGGTGATAAGATTCGTTTAGCAAATGTATCTTTCACTTACTATGAGTAATGATTTGAGATAAGGGGTTATAAATGGGATTAACTGCATATAAAACCGATGTAGGTATTAAGAAAAAGGTAAACCAAGATTCGTTAATTATCAGGAAGGCAATGACTGAGATTGGCGAAATCACATTTATTAGTGTATGTGACGGCATGGGCGGACTCTCCTTTGGAGAGCTTGCCTCTGCTGAAGCAGTAAACATCTTGAATAATTGGTTTGATGAAGATTTACCAGAATTGTTAATAGAAGGTATTTCTGATCAATCGTTTAAAGATAGTATTTTGCCACGCATTGAAGAAGCTGATGAAAAAATCTTCCGATATGGAAGCGAACATAATGCGTCTTGCGGAACGACAATGACTGCAATTTTACTTTATAATAATAGATATGCTACTGTGAACATCGGAGACTCAAGGATTTATAAACTTGATTCAGAAAAAATCGAACAGCTAACTCATGACCAAAGCGTTGTTCAACAATTGTTAGATAGTGGTCAAATTACTGCTGAAGAAGCTGAAACTCATCCGCAAAGAAGTGTCCTTCTTCAATGTGTAGGGTTTGGCGAAAGAGCTATTCCAGAGTTTACGTTTGGTTCTTATAAAGAAGGGGATGTATTCTTTGCTTGTAGTGATGGATTCCGACACAAATTAACAACAGAAGAAATGTATCAAGTTTTGTATGTTAATCTAGAAAAAGAATCTGAAAAATTTAACGAACGTAAAAAAGATTTAGTCGAACGTCTTGGATACTTAGTTGAAGTTGTTAAAGAGCGTGGAGAGAAAGATAATATTACAGTAGTTGCTTGTATTATTTAAAGGAGGATTTTAATGGTTGAGCAAAAAGCATCACAAGGATTGCGTTTAGGCTCGTTAATTGATGGGAAATATAAGGTCATTGCAAAAGTTGGGAAAGGTGGAATGTCAACTGTTTGGTTGGCAATGAATATTAAAACCAACAAAAACTGGGCAATTAAAGAAGTTCGTCAAACAGAAAAAAATGATGTTGCTTTAGTAAAACAGAATTTGATGACGGAGATTGAAATCCTTAAAAAACTTCACCACGAAAACTTGCCTCAAATCATTGATATTTTTGAAAAAAATGATACCTACCTTATTATTATGGACTACGTTGAAGGTCGGACATTAAAGGCTATCATTGATGAAAAAGGCGAGCAGCCTCAAGAAGATGTTGTTAATTGGGCAATTCAGTTATGTTCTGTTTTAGATTATTTGCACACGCGCAAACCAGCAATTATTTATCGAGACTTAAAGCCAGGAAATATCATGTTGCGTCCAGATGGTCGAATTGTTTTAATTGACTTTGGAACTGCACGAGAATATAAGGTTGGACAAGATGAAGATACCACTTCTTTAGGAACAAGGGGTTATGCTGCACCTGAACAATATGGTGGAGATGGGCAGACGGATGCTCGGACGGATATTTATAATTTAGGTGCAACGATTTATCATTTGGTGACTGGTAAAAACCCTAACAAACCTCCTTATGAGATTCGTCCTATTCGAGAATGGAATCCTAGTCTTTCAACAGGGCTTGAATCCATTATTTTAAAATGTATTGCCAACAATCCAAATGACCGCTACCAAACAGCTAAAGAACTTAAATTTGCTTTAGAGCATTACAAAGAACTAGAAACTAGCTACATTAAAGGCAAGAAAAAAGCAAGTGCGTTCTTTTACACAAGCATGTGTTCTGCAATTCTTGCATTTGTGGTCAGCTTTGGTTTAAACGCTTATGCAAATTCAATCCAAATAAAGAACTATGAAGAGCAGTTGCATCTAGCGGCAAGTCTTCCTAATGAAAATGAACAAATCAAAGCTTATCAAGAAGCTATCAAATTAAACCCAGAAAAAGTCGATGCTTATGAAGGGTTGCTAAACAATGTTTTCTTAAAAGACGGAAATTTTTCTCAAGAAGAAGTTAATAAAATGACTGAAATTTTAGGTTTTAAAGGCAAATCTAGCGATGAAACAATTGAGAATAAATTGAAAAATAACAAGGAAGCTTATGATAAATTTGCTTATGATATGGGACTAGCTTACTTCTATTATTACGGAGAAGATGGTAATAAGCAGTTATCACAACCTTGGTTTGAAATTGCGAGAGAGAGCAAGCATTTGTCTCCTTTGCAAGTTGAAAGAGCGAAGCGTTTTAGTCAAATTGCTGACTACAACATGAGAATCAACCTGAAGAACAAAGCAGGTGACAAAGGCATCTCATATAGCGATTACTGGGATGACATTGTTTTGTTAGCTTCTGGAGATATTGCTCATGACGATAATTTAAAAACTGCTTTAGTAGTTTATAAAGAATTGGTAGCTCAAATCCTATTGCATGCAAACGATTTTAAAAACGCTGGTATCAAACAAGACGTTATTGAATCAGAGCTTGAAATGGTTAAATTAAGATTGGCAGATATTGTGAAAATGGATGATTTCGATTCTGATTTAGATCAAGAGTTAGTAAACCAGATTAAGCAAAGTTTAGAAAAAGCACATCAAGCAGTTGATTATGCTTTTGCTGATTAGAAGAAAGGAGTTGTTAAAATGGCTGAATATATTGGACTTTTAAAAACGGCATCTTTCTTTGTGGCGGTGCTTGGATTTTTATTACTGTGTTTATCTGCTTTTATTGTTTGGAAATATGATTTGTTAGACTATTACCGTTTTAAAACTGGTAAAGGGAAGAAAAAAACTTCTGATATTGAGAAACCAAAAACTATTTCTCAATATTATTCAGAGACTCTTAACGATGACCATAGTCACGAAATTATCAATCAAGAATACGATCAGGATAGTACCGATTTAGCTGATAATATTACAATCGGAAGGAACAACAGTGGGGAAATTCAACAGGTTATTGATAACGATGTTGTTGATTTTTCGTTTAAATCAAGACCTTCATCAATTCCTTTAGCTGAAGGTTCAGAAGAAACTACATTATTGGGTCAAACTGAACATTCTCAAAAACTTCATGTTTCATCAGATTTTGATAATGAAAAAGTCTTTGAATCTTCAATCTTAGAAGAGGTTTATGAAAACGATAATGGAATTGATGAAACTGATATTATTCCTTTACCAAGACCTAATTTTAATGAAATTTATGAAGCTGACGAAAATATTGATGAAACAGACGTTATCAACATTTTAAAACCTGATGAAAATGAAGGTAGCGAGGAAACTCAATTGTTGAGCGAGAATTTAGACGAAACTGATGCTATCAATATAGAACCTTCTACCGCAGACTTAAAAGAAGAAGATGATGATAACAAAGAGCTTGATTTGCATATAAAAAACAAAGAAGCTTTCTTAGGAAGAAAATTAACAGCAGCAGAAGTGGCTCTTGCAAAATTGGAACTTTTGAGTTCGACAGCATCAGCAAAATCAGAAGAAGATGTAAAAAATCTCCCTAAAGAAGATTCAAAAGAAACACTCTCGCATTTAGATAGCGACGAAACTGAGTTGTTGCAACCTGAAAATAAAGAGAGTGTTCAAGAAGAATTTGATGGCTCTGATGAAACTGAATTGTTGCAACGTGAAGTTGGAGCTAGTGTTCAGGAAGAATCTGACGGCTCTGACGAAACTGAGTTACTAAACAACCCTGTTCAAGACGATGACGCAACAGAAGATTTGTCAAAAGAACAAGGAGATTCCGTTCAAGACAATGAAGCTACAACGTTGCTTGTAGATGAAGATGGGGAAGCTGAAACAACCATTTTATCTCAATCAAACAACGAAGAGAAATTGTCTTCAAGTCTATGGGCAAAACAAACGACAAAATTTGAAATTTCTAAAAATAGTAATTTGCTAGTTACAGCAGTAAAAAATTAAGAAATAGGACGGAAAAACCGTCTTTTTTCTTATTTTTGTGATATAATTAGATAGTATATAGTGTAAAAATGTCAACGCTAACTACATAAAATAGAACAATATGAAAAAGAGAGGATAACAAATGTCTTACAAAACTTACAAAAGAGTTGTGTCTAGTTCTTTAGGTGCTTTATTAGCAACATCTTCTGTTATTGCTCCTGCGGAAGCTTTTGCAGAAGAAAATAATGCTTCTTCTAGTACCGAAGGAACTCCTGCAACTCCTACGCCTGCGCCTGCGCCAACCGAGCAAGGTGGCGGAGGGACTGCTCCAGCAACAAGTGAAGCGTCAGGAACTCCTGCAACTCCTACGCCTGCGCCAACTCCTGACCCTGCACCTACACCTACACCAGCTCCTGCGGCAAAACAAGAAGCTGAATTTAAGCTGGTAGATGAAAAAGGGACTCCGATTACTGACTTAACAGGTTTAGAATTTAAAATGACTGCACCAGACGGCTCAGTAGTTGATGGAGATTTAGAAAAAAAAGATGATGTTATTAAATTCACCCCTAAAGCAAAGGTCGATGAAACAACTGTGTTTAATTACACAGTGAAATTGCCTGGATTTGCTGATTTTTCTGGAGAACCAATTAGTTTTGGCGAATTAAAAACAACTTTGCCAATCTTGGTATTGGATAGCAGAAAACCTGCTGGTTCAGACATTACATTTAATTATGATAAAGACATTCCTTTAACAAAGAGTGATTTTAAATTTACAAAAAAAGATGGTCAAGAAATTGATTTATCCCTAGTAAATGATGAAGTAGGTCATTTCGATTTGTCAACTCTTAAAGAAGGTGATGAAATCTCTTATGTTGTTAATCATGAGGGATACAAAAAAACCACAGGTAGTTTTGTTGTTAAAACAACAGCGATGAAAGAAGATGTTGTATTGACAAAACTAGATGATATTTCTAAAGACAAAGAAATTAACAAGGTTTATGGAGACGAATCTTTTAATCTTAAAGATTTGTTAGAAATCCCAAGCGATTACGACGGTACTTTTTAACTTATACTCTTGAAGAAGGAAATTCTGTTATTTCTTTAGATAGCAATCAATTGATTACAATTTCTAATTCAGGAAAAAGCTAAGATTCATGTAAAAAGCTCCTAAAACAGATAACTTTAAAGAAGTTGATTTTGTAGTTACTGTAAATATTGCCAAGAAAAACCTTGGTAAAATCAACAGCAGTATGATCGACTGGGAAAAAGCTGAAAAAACTTTTGACGGAAAAGCTGAAATGAAGTCAAAAGGTGTTTTAAACAGTAAAGCAGGCTTAAAATCAGGAGATGAAATTAAAGTTTCTGCGACACTGAAAATTGACACTGCATCTGCTGGGACTCATGAAAGCCAAGTTACAAAAGTGGAATTATCAGGCAATGTTGAAAATTACACTTATGAAACAGATGTAGAAAAAGGACCTAACGTTACTATTTCAGCTAAAGACTACAAAGTTGCTTTAAAAGATATTTCTGTTACTTACGGTTCGAAAGAATGGAAAGATTTAGTTGCAGGTAAAATTCCTGAAAACTATAAGCTTAAAGACATTTTAGATTTGCCAACACACTTTGATTCAGAAGAGGAAAAAGCTTACTTTGAGAGCTTAGATGTTAAAAATATCCTCGAAGTATCTGTGAAAAAAGATAAGTATATGGTTGGGGAATTTAAAGATAGCCTAACGCTTACTATCAAAAATGTTCCTGACGGAAACTACAAATTCGCTGCTGATAAACTGACAGCAAATATCACTGTCAAAGAGGATGTGCGTTCTTCTGATGATTTGTGGTCTCACATTTCTATTGATGATAGCTCTAGCAAAAATATTTACCAAAAAGATGGAGTAACATTTATCAAGCCTGGTGGATATATCGGATTTAATCTGAAAAAAGATTCGGATTATAACAAGTTAAACATTAGGACAACTAATTTAGGAACTAATGAATATACTGATAAAATCAGCGTTCCTGAAACGGTTGTGTCAAAAGATGTAGTTGGTAAATTTTATCTTTCACACACTGAAAGTGAAGCTACAAAAACTAAAGAATACGACTTGCCAAACACATTCAAAGTTGATGCAGATGCCCCTGTAATTGATTTTGTTGACGGTTCTAAAATTTTTGCATCTATCTTTAATGCTGGAACAACCAATTTCTCAGATGCGGATCAAGCAGTAAAATTCTCTAAAGCAAATAGCAAAGACGGCTACGTTATGACACTATCTTCAAAAGATGAAGGAAGTGGTCTCAAATCTTTGAAATACAGTCTTGTAAAAATCACTAGTGATGAAGATGCAAAAGTGAAAGTTAAAGAAGCTGTGTTTGCAGATGATACCAAGTGGGAAGATGTCAAAAACAATGCGATTGCAGTTAAGGGTGCTGCTGAAGGCTACTACATTGTTATCGTAAAAGCAAAAGATAATGTTGGAAACGAATCTGTTTATGCTTCAAATGGTATGGTGTTTGATACAACAAACCCAGTTGTAAACATTAAAGATTTGTCAGCTACAAACAACTACTCAGCAAAAGACATTACTTATAAAGTAAATCTTATTGACCCTGTTAATAATGGGGTAACAACAGGGATTGCTAAAGTCGATGTTGTTGTGAAAGCAAATGGTCAGGTTATTCATTCTGAAAAACCAAATACAAACACTTTTTCTCTAACGTCTAAAGATTTGTATGGTGTTGATAACATTGATACATTTACGAAATTTGACCTTGCTAAAGTCGAAAAAGAATTTGCAGGAACAATTGATGCTGATAGTAATGATGTTTCGTTAGAAGTCATTGCTTATGACAGTGCAGGTAATAAAGTATCTTCAAACGAAGTTACTGGATTAAAGATTGACAAATCTAAAGCTAGTGTATCCGCAAAATATGACAATTCAGTATTGAATAACGGAAAATATTTAGCTAAAAACCGACAACTGACAGTATCTATTACTGATAGGAACTTTATCGAAAACAATGCTACTGTTCAATTGACAATCGACGGAACTACTAAAGACTATAATATCCAAGACATCCGAGACGGAAAAGTAAAAGGTATTAAACTAGTTTCTGACAGGGTAGATTCTCAAGCGGATAGACAAGAAAAAGACTATACTAATGACAGAACAAATACTTATGTGTTTGAAATTGGTGGTGATGAAGTAGAAAGCCATTCTTACAAAGCGGATGTAACTTACCTCAAGAATGGAGAAACTACCAAGGCTGTTTTTGAAAATGGTTCTAACGAAGAGTTCGTTATTGACAAAGTAGTTCCAGAAACAAAACTTTCATTTACTGACGGAACAAACTTTGATGTCCCTGTAAGTACAGATGCAACCTCACCTACTTACACTCGAAAAGGTATGTCAGCAATTTTAGTTGTTACAGAAGATAATTTTGACCCAGCAAATGTAAATGTCTATGTAACTTCTAAAAATGCAAAAGGAGAAGCAAATTCTGCACATCCTAATGACGCTCTCCAAAAAGTTAAATTAGGAAAATGGACATCAGAAAATAATGTTCATACACTTGTATTGGACGCTTTCGAAGAAGATTCAAATTATAGCTTGGCTTTAGAGTACACTGACTTTGCAGGAAATACTCAAAAAACAGCAACTTATTACTTTACAGTTGATAAGACTGCTCCATCAGGGTCTATTAGCGTTACAGATGGCGGAAATTCATCAAGCTATAACTCTTTATCTGACAAAGCGAACTTTAGTCATGTTACAAAATCAGCAGTAGAAGTTGGACAAAGTTCTGATGATGAAACAGCAGGTATTGCATCTGTTAAGTATTATCTATACCATCCATCTTTAGATGCTAAAGGTTCATTCAGCCTTCCTTCAGTAGATGAATTACGTTCAGTAGATTGGAAAGACTGGAATGAAAAACTAACTCTTACAGAAGACCAACAAACAGTTGTCTACCAACGAATCGAAGACAAAGCTGGGAATGTAACTTTTGTAAACACTAGTGGAGCAATCTTAATTGATAATACTGCTCCAACTCAACCTCAAATTACCTTCAACTCACAAGCCTCTGCTAACAATGTCTTTGCAGGTAACGTTTCTACAACGATTAGTGTTGAAGATCAAACTAGTGGCGGAACATATTCAGGATTGAATACCGTGACAGTTGAGGTGTTTAACGGAAATACTGTTAGTCAAAGTCAAACATTTAATGTTGGTTCAAAAGAAGATAGAGTTAAAACTTTCAGCACTGATTTTACAATTGATGCTGGATTGAATAACTCAAACTCTATTACTATTCGCGTGACAAGTGTGGATTGGGCTGGCAATACATCTAGTTCTGAACAAAAACTTTCTATTGATACTGTTGCTCCTCGTATCGAAATTGTATGGGATAGCAATGATGGTCGTCAAGGTCGTTATTATAATAGAAACCGTACTGCAACTATTCACATTTACGAAAGAAACTTTAATCCTAACGCAACTTCTATCAACGTTCAGGGAGGAAATGCTCAGATTAGTGGATGGAGTGTTAGTGGAGACGGTACTGACAATAGTGTAAATACTGCGACTGTTACTTTCTCGGAAGATGGAGATTACACATTTACTGTAAACTCAACAGACTTGGCAGGAAATAGCGCTCAACAAAGTCATACTGAACTATTTACCATTGATAAAACAGTTCCAACAATTAACGTCTCATGGGACAAACAGTTGGTCAACGGAAAATATGTGTCAGGTACTCGTACAGCGACTATCACAGTTGTAGAACACAACTTTAACGCTTCAGGATTCACTGCTGATATTAAGGCGGCTCTTGAATCTCAAGGGATTCCTGCTCCTTCAGTTAGTGGTTGGTCAAGCAATGGAGATACCCACACTGCAACTCTTACATTCAGTGCAGATGGTGATTACAGCTTCAATTTGAATTTTGAAGATTTAGCAGGAAATCGTTCTAACAGTTATAGCGAAAACGAATTTACAGTTGACTCTACAAATCCAACTATTGAGTTTGATGGAGTTGTAGATGGTTCAAGCAATAAGGGTGATGTTCGCCCATCTGTTAAGTTCTCAGATAGGAACTATGACAAATCAGGCATTACATTAACACTAAAAGGTTATCGTCATAAAGAGGTTGTTGTTACAGGCTCTTATAGCGAAACTGCTCAAGGAGGCATTATCACTTTAGATAATTTCCCTCACGACGTTGATGTAGATGATGTTTACACACTTACAGCGGAAGCAGTTGATAAAGCTGGTAACAAAACCACAAAATCAATTACATTCTCTATTAACCGTTTTGGTTCAAACTATTATTTTAGTGAAGATTCCGAAAAATACTTGGATGAATATTATCACAACAAAGAAAAAGATATTGTTATCCACGAAGTAAATACAGATACTTTGAAAAATAAGAGTGTGACGGTTATTCGAGATGGTTCAGCTATTACATTGAAAGATAGCGATTACTCTATCAAAGATGTTTCTACAAATGGTTGGAAAGAATATATTTACACGATTAAAGCTAGTGTCTTTGAGAAAGAAGGACGCTATGAGATCACAGTAGATTCAGAAGACCAAGCTGGAAACAAACAAAGTAATAAAATTAAAGAAAAGCCTGCAAGTTTTATTATTGATAAAACAAATCCTTCATCTGTCATTACAGGTGTTGAAAATGGTGAAATCTATAATGCTGTTGATAGAGAAATTGGGATTTCAGTATCAGATAACGTCCTTGCAAGCAAAGTAGAACTTTTAGTAGATGGTAAAGTCGCTAAAGTTTATTCTGAAAAGGAAATTCAAGAATCTAACGGAAACTTGAAATACACATTGAAAGATTCAAAATCTTGGCAAGTTCTTCAACTTAAAACAAGAGATGCTGCTGGTAATGAAGCAACTTCTGAAGAAACAAAGGTTTTAATTACTCCTGATGTTGCAACACGGACTTTGAATAGTATGTGGTTGAAATTAACTGGTCTTGGACTTATTGTAACTTTAATTTCAGCAGGAATCTTGTGGTTCTTTATTAAGAAAAAGAATAAAGATGAACAAGAAGAGTTGGAAAAACAATAACGAACGTAGACTATAATAAAAAAAGAGGGAATTTTTTTTCAAAAAAATTCTCTTTTTTTATTTTTTTATATTATCTTTCGTTTTTTTGTGGCATACTATTATTATCGAAAGTTAATTTTATATTAACTCTTTGATAAAAGAAAATTTTTTAGGAAAGGAGTACAATCTAGATGTACTTGCTCACAAACTTGCTCTCTAATGCCTACGGCTTAGGAAAAAAACAGGAAAAGATGATGAAAGCTTCTTTTATGGCAGTAGCAGTTCTTGCAACTGTTAATTTTGCTTTCCCTGGTGTTTTTGCAGCTCCAGACCTTGCTAAAGTTGTTGGTATGGTTCTTGGTATTATTTACGTTATCATGGTTTTCGTAGGAATTTTCCTCTTGGTAACAAATATCATGTCATTTGCAACAGCCGATGCTGATAACGGACCTGCTCGTACCAAAGCTACTTATGGTATGGCTGGTGGAGGATTGCTTATCATTCTTCCTGCTGTATTGACAATTTTCCCATTCGCACAGTGGGTTACAGAGCAAATTCAAGACCTTCTCAATGTTTAAAAAAGGTTTTTGTAAAAAAAAGAGAGTCGAACTCTCTTTTTTCTTATTTTTATCAATATTTGTGGCATACTAATTTTTATATTGATAAAAAAACAAAAAAAGAAAGGTTATTTTTTTATGTATAACGAGTTGACTGCAAACAATGATAAGTTTTACTTATTAAAAACGCATTTTTTTAGGAACAAGTATTGGGCTGGAGCTTTTCTACTTGTTGGGATTGTTACTCTTGTTCTAGCTTTCTTCCCAGAAGTTTTAGCTTATTCTAGTCCACAAGGGATTAAAGATCAATATGAGAGTTTAATTAACGGTTCTCAAAAAACATCTATTGAGTTTATGGGAAATGCTTACAGCTTATTTGGAGATATTTTCAGACCTAGTTATGTAAGTGAAAAAACAGCTAACACGTTAATCGGAGGAGTAAGTGCAATTCGATTTGTAGATGGGATTCAAGCTGTAATTGTTACATTAGCTGGTGCAGCTATTGTTGTCTTTTTTACGACAAATATTATTAAAGAGTCGCAAAAAGGGGATTTGTCTATTGAATATTGGCAAAGAGTAATCTTAAACCTAGTTATTTCTTTGGTAACAACTCTTCTTGCGACAAGAATTATGCTTGCGATTTATTTGATTGGTGATTCTGTCATCAAGACATTTATTAGCTCTCTTGGGAATAACCCTCTAGCCTCGATAGACAAAAACACTTATGCAACTTATTTGTCTAAAATTCCTGGCATGGAAAGTCTACCAGATGTTATTTCAGGCGGTTCGGTTGTAGACTATGATAAGCTTGAAGGAATCGAACGTATGTTGAACTTTATGGAGCTTGTTGTTTGGGTCCCAATGGTTATTGGTGTATTCTTGATGTACTCAGCAATCTTTGAAATTAAAATCCGTGAATTGTTTGCTCCATTGGCAGTATCATCTATCATGGTTGAGGGTTCTAGAGGTTCAGGCGCTCGCTTCTTGAAGAAGTTTGCAGCATGTTATCTAAAAATTGCAATTTATTTTGTCCTTGCTTATTTTGGTATGGAAGCTACTCGATTCTTCTTTGAAAAACTCGGAGATACAACTGCTGAAGCAGGTGGTATTAACCTAGCCTTCATTTGTATGTTAATGTCAAACGTAGTTGCTGGTATGGCGATGATGCAGACAGGTGGATTAGCAGATGAAATCGTAGGTGCTTAATAGAAAGGAGAACAAAGTATGCTTGAAATCAAAATGTCTCGTGACATTAGGGAGTTTTCACCTAAAGTTCTTGGTCCGTTCGATAAGCGACAAATCGTGGTATTAGCAGCAGCTATTTTTACTGGTGTTCCTATTTTTCTATTGTTAGGCTCTTTACCTTTGCAATTTAAGTTAATTGTTTCGTTGATTGTAGTATTACCAATTCTGCTTTGCGGTTGGGTAAAAATGTTTGGGATGCCGTTGGAAGTTTTTGTCTTCAAATTTATTCTCCCAACAATTTTTAATCCTCGTAAAAAGATTTATATTACTGAGAATTATTACGAAAAAAATTATTTACAGAAGAAGGACAACCTTCCCTTATAAAGCAGAACCTTTATTGAGAAATGTTGAGGTGAAAAAAACTTTCTAGTAAAGAAAGAAGAGTTAAAAAAAGCTTTGTTAGAAGAATATGAAGGAACAAATTAGAAAGGTATAAATAAATGTTAGGTAGGTTATTTAATTTTTCAAAAAATAAAGAAACTCAACAAAAGAAACCGACTAAAGAAGAAATTAAAAATAAACGTAGTGTTCAAGCAGCAATCCCTTATTTGAATGTTTTCAAAGATGGGACTATCGAAACAAAACCAGGACAATACACACGCGCATACAATTTAGGTAATGTAAACTTTAAAATTGCTCCAAACGAAGAACAGGTAAATTTGTTTTAAAAGCTTACGGAGACTTCTTAAATACATTTTCTCCAGAAGTGCATTTCCAAATTGTTATCCAAAACTCTATTGCTGACCGTAGAACTTCCTTGGAAAATATTCGCTATGTATTGAGACCAGGGGATAATCTAAACAAGTATCGACAAGAAATGAATAGTATCTTGTTAGATAAAATGGCAGAAGGTGGGCGAGGACTTACTCAAGATAAATACCTTGTTGTTTCTATTAAAGAAGAAGATATAAATCGTGCCTTTACTTTATTAAACAACGTAGAACAAGATGTTCAAAAGAGTTTAAGACGACTATCTCGTGATGTTGATATTAAACGTCAAACAATTGAAGAACGTTTGAGTTTACTGTTTAATATTTATAACCAAGATGGACAATCTATCTTCTATAATGACTATAAAGAAGTTAATGGAAAACAAATCCCTTATTTCAACTATGAACGTTTATTGAAATATGGAATGTCTTCTAAAGATTTAATTGCGCCTAGCGGAATGGAATTTAAGGGAGATCATTCTATTATTGGTGGTATGTATGCTCGTTCTATGTATCTAGAAGGTGTCCCTACATGGCTTTCAACAGACTTCATCTCAGACTTGTCTGACTTGCAAACAACTATGTTGATTTCGCTTGACCATGACCCAGTTGATACTGCAAAAGCTGTTCGTATGATTAAAAACCAACTGACAGCAGTAAATGGTCAAATCGCTAACAGCCAAAAACAAGCTGTTCAGTCAGGTTATACTCCTGATTTGATTGCACCAAGTTTGCAAATGGCGCAAACAGAGACTAGGGAATTGATGGATGACGTAGTTGCTCGTGACCAAAAACTTTTCTTCATTACTTTCACAATCACCTTCTTTGCGGAAGATAAGGAACAGTTGAACGAGTTCACAAGAAGCATTACTGCGATTTCAAACAAGTATCTATGTCCTATGAAGACCTTGTTATATCAACAAGAACAAGGGTTTAATACGTCATTGCCTTTAGGAATCAATGAATTGCAAATCAGACGTTTGCTAACGACTGAATCTGCATCTGTGTTTATTCCATACACTTCACTAGAACTATATCAAAAGCACGGCTTGTATTATGGTTTGAACCAATCATCAAACAACCTAATTCTTTACGATAGATTGTCAGGTAAGAACTTTAACGGTTTGGTATTTGGTGAGCCAGGTTCAGGTAAATCATTCTTCGTTAAACGTGAAATGACATCTGTTCGTCTCCGTGATGATAAAAACGTCGTTTACGTTATTGACCCTGAGTCAGAGTATTTAGATTTAGCTCATGCGTTAGGCGGAGAAATAGCTGTATTAACACCTGGTTCTCAAACTTACATCAACCCACTTGACATGGACTTATTCTATGATGGTGGGGAATCTGACCCAGTTGCAATGAAAGTTGACTATGTAGTTTCTCTTGTTGAAATTATGTTAGGTGAAGGAAAATTCCTAGACCCACAAGCTACTTCTATTTTGAGTAGATGTGTGAAGAACATCTTCAGACCTTACATTAAACTATTGGATACTCTTAGAGAAACTGACCCAACAATTACTTATGATAAGGACAACATGCCTACCCTTGTCAATTTGTATAATGAATTGTTGCTTCAGCCAGAACCAGAAGCTAAAACAATCGCAAATGTCTTAGAAGCCTATGCGACTGGAGCGTTCAATATCTTTGCCAACCCTTCTAACGTAGACACAGATAATCGTTTCCTTGTTTATGATATTAAAAACTTGGGTACAGGTATGAAGAATATTGGTCTTCATGTCTGCTTGAACGATATTTGGAATAAGATGATTGATAATCGTCGTAAAGGTCTCTTTACATGGATTTATATCGACGAGTTTTATCTCTTGCTTCAATCAGAATCAGCAACCAAGTTCTTGGCAGAAATTTGGAAACGTGCGCGCAAGTGGCAGGGTGTACCTACTGGTATTATGCAAAATACTGAAGATTTGTTGAACTCTAAATGGTCTCGAAATATCATTAACAACTCTTCATTTATTGCAATGATGAGTTTACCAAACTTGACCGTAATAACTTGAGCGACTTGTTACAAATCCCAGAATCTCAATTAGACTACATTACAAACAGTCAGCCAGGTTATGGACTCTTGTATAACGGTAAAACCGTTGTTCCGTTTAAGGATGAGTTCCCACGAGATTCAGAATTATTCGGACTAATGAATACGACTGCAAGGGAAAATTTCTACTCATAGAAAAATAAAAAAACAGGTTTTTGCCTGTTTTTTTCTTTTTTTAAGTCTTAAATATCTGTTATTTCTCGTCTTTTGTGGCATACTATTATTATGGTTATTTTTTTTAAAAAAACAAGAGGTGAAAACGATGAAAAAATTTTTAATATTTTTTGCAACAATGTTTACTTGTCTATTTATGGCGCAAGGTGTTGCTAAAGCAGAAGAAACAGGTCCAGTTATTGTCCAAGCAATTGTTCAAGAAGGACATAGAAACGTAGAAATTACTGCTTTACTAGTTAAGGCTGATACAGAAGAAGTTGTTAGAACTTATAAATTAAATCCAGACAATTATTGGGTTCAAAAAGATACTGTCCCAGTAGGTAAATATAGAATTAGAGTTTACGCAGACGGAATAACAGCTCGTTCGATGACCAAAATAAAAGCTACTTATATGGTGAAAGAAGTTATTGCAAATCCTGAGATCACAGATTACATAGACAAAACCCCTCGTTTTGGAGTTATGGAAGGTGATGAAAAATTCTTATCTGACTTTTATGGAATGGTTGACTTTGCAAGAGCTGATGGAAGCACGATAAAAGGTGAGATTTCTCGCGAACAAATGGAAACTTATCACAAAGAAGCCGTGTTTAGTCAACGAGATTTGCTTGTGCCTCAACACGAAGAAGAAAGACATTTTGACGAGCATGATGACGTTGCTGGTCCAGGTCAAGATCATGGTTTGAGCAAAAAAGAAATTGAAGATGTAAAATCAGAATATCAAAAAGAACATGAAATTGAAAAATATTCTCCAGACAAGTTCAAAGCGAAAGAAGAAAGCAAAGGAGGATTAAAAAAAGTTGTTTTAATTTCTCTTGTAGTAGTAATTGGTTTAGGAACTACATCTTTCGCAATTTATAAGAAATTCAAGAGATAATTTTCCACAAAAATATGAGAGAAAGGGCGCAAAGCGTAATAGTAAGTTATGTCTGATAAAGAAAACAAAAACTTGTCTGAAATCGGAAAAGAATTTCAATCTCGTTTAGAAGAAATGCAAAAAGAAGAAGCAAAAAAGAATAATAAAAAAGATTCTTCTAAAGGCGAACTAAGTGGGCAATCAGAAGAAAAAAAGCCAAAGGCTGAAAAACAAAGATGAAAAACTTAGATAAGCCAAATCTCTTTAAGAAAGATAATGATGATATTCTTTTTAGACGATGAAGAAAATGAAAATCTTGATGAAGAACAAGACAAAGAAGATTCTTCCGAAGAATTAGAAGAAGAATCTGTCATCGACAAGAAAAAAATCTTCGTCAAGAAGAAGATTTGTTAAAAGATAAAAAGAACCTTCGAGGGTCTGAAGACTCTCTTGAATTAACTCTAGAAAATAAATATAACGGAAAACTTCGAGTTTCTAACGGAGAAAATGAAGAGGAAGAAGAAAAGCAAGCTGAAGAAGAGATTTCGGATGAATTAAGCGAAGAAGAAGAGCGTCTTGCTGAATTACAAGCAAAAAAAGAACAAGAAGATGCTGAAAGAGAATTTAGACAAGAACAATTTAGAGAAGCTAATGAACGCTCTTTACGTTACCAAAACGCTAATCGTTTAGGTCAAGAAAATTATCGCAGAAATGCTGCTTTTTTAGAACAAGAGGCTTTGGATAGAGAGGCTTCTGAACAAGCAAGGTCAATCTTTGTAGAGAATAATAAAAAAAGCTGAACAAGATAAGTTTGCTGAAGAGTATTTTGATAAATTAAGAAGTAACAATAGTTCTTTGAACAGCTCCACTGATGAAGAGCAAAACATACATTATAAAATTCCTAAAGCTAAAGATTTGTCTGCACAAGACACTGCTACGACTCTTGCGAATAAAGCTAGTAGTAATGCTGCTAGTATGGTTCAAGATGCTGGTCCAAAAATGGGGAGAGAATCCTCAGAAGCAGATGAGTCTAAAAGAAGCCAATATGCGAAAAAAGTAGCTCTTGAAACAATAGACATGATGCAGGGGGGCGAACAAATTGAATTGGATGGTGTTGCTGTCCAATTAACAAAAGACTCCCCAGTAAACAACGCTCTTTCCCAATCGCTTCATGGACAGACAGTTAGCGGTTTAATAGGGCAAGTTGCAAATATTAACGACAAAAAATCTGCTGAAGAAAATGCTCAAACAGCTATTCAGACAGGAATTACTCATGCAGCAAGTTCAGCGAAAAAGACTTTTGCAACATCTGCTGACAAATTCTTAGAAAATATCGAAACCAAAGGTTTTGAAACAGGTTCTTCAACAAATAGCTTGAAAGTCGGTGGTAGAAATCAAGAATTAAACACTCGCTCTTCAACGACTCCTCAAACTACAACTAGATTAGGTTCTAAAAAAGCAGGAGTTTTGAATGTTAGAACTGGTAATGATTCTGCTACTGGTATTTCACGAAACATCAAAGGACGTACTATCTTTGAAGGTTCAGCAGGGCGAAGATTAAGTGCTGTTGGGAATAAACTAAATAGTGGGCTAAAACTTGACAGAGCTATTGCTTCTCAACGAGGTATTGTAGGCGCTCATAGAATTACCGTTGGAAATCTTGCTTCTGCAAAGGCAGGTATCCTAACTAAAGGTGCGGTTAGCAGTGCTATTTCAGAAAACGCTGGAGTAATCGGTCAATTTGCTGGGCAAATGATGAAGCCTAGTGATAAAGCGAGCGAAAAAGATAACAACCCAGCTAATTTAGCTAAAACTGGCAAACAATACCTTGACAAGTTAAAAGTTAATGTAAACTCAAAAACTTCAGCTTCTTTAAAAGGTAAAACTGCAAATATCGTTGCAAAAGGGGTAACGTCTTCTAGTTCTAGCGCAAGCGCTGATACTTTAGCACAAACTAAAAAGGCTACTAAAGTAGGGGATAAAATTGCTACCTTTGGTCGAAAAGACGCTGAAAAAACAGTAGTCAACAAAGGGAATGGCGCTATGCGTATTGTTCGTGAAGGACAAGAAACTGGCGTTAAAGAACTCAATGTTGATAGCCCAGGGGTGCTAAGAAAAAACAAGGAAGAACAACTTCTAAAAGGGCGCAATCTCGCTCAGAAAAAGAATATCAAAAACGAAAAAGACGCAACAGATATTTATGAAAAAACTGTTAAAAAGAAACAGGGCGGTATTCGTTTAGAAAAAGGGAAGATTGTTGAAAATCCTGCTGATACAGCTCCTAAAGATATTCTAGGTAAAATGGAGACTAGAAAGAAAAGTATTTCTAGCAAGATTGATGGTAAACTTAATGCTAAAGTTGCCAACGTTAGAGCAGGAGGAAAAGGTCTAGCTCCTAAAGGCGGTCCTTTAGCAGAGCAAGCTGAAAATGCTCGTAAACAAACAGAATTTATTCGTCGTTTTTGGATGAAGAACGGGACAAGATTTGCTGGGCAAACAGCTCAGACAAATGTTGTTGGAAAAGTTATCCTTAAAAAAGCTGTTGCTACTATTGCGACAACAGGTATGTCTGCTGGAGCTATGGCAGGAGGTTCTGCTATCTTCGGTGGTTCAAAAACAGACCCATCATTTGAAGTTATTGCCGCAAACGTTTATGACGAATCAGATACAAAATCTTTAACTCAAGAAGCCGTAGAAATGCTTCAAGCACGTGCTAAAGCTTACGATAAAAAGGCTAAAGGTAAAGATTTAACCCCTACCGAGTTAGAAAATGCAGGGAACAGATACAAACCTTTATTAGAACATATCTATGTCCCTAAAACTATCAATGGTAAGCCTGTTCAGTCAAGGGTCAAATACAAGTTCGTTGATGGAGATGGAAACAATATTAGCAAAGATAAGTTTTTGCTAAATGAATATTCTGATCTTGTAATGCCAAAAGATGCTGTTAATTCAGGAGGCATTAGTGGTCCAAGTGGAGAAATTGGTTCTAATGATACAGGACACCCTCTAAATGTTCCTTACACAATTAGTCAAGGGCTTCACCACTTCGCTGCACTTGACTTGGCTGCCCCTGAAGGTTCACCTATCTTTGCTGTTTCTGACGGAACAGTTCTTGAGTCAAACTCTCAGCCTGAATACATGCACATCAATGGTAACTACTTGCGTCACACCCTTCCTAATGGCGAAACTATTTACTATGGACACATGAGTCAACCGCCACTTGTAAAGGTTGGAGATCAAGTTAAAAAAGGTCAGCATATTGGGTATGTCGGTCAAACTGGTTTGGCGACAGGTCCACACATTCACTTCGATATTCGTTATCCTGATTCCAGCGTACCTGGTGGTAATCCTTGGAAATTATTGCCAGGAGTTCCTTATGGTTCAGTAGGTATTACAGTTGACCCTGCAACATCAAAAGGAGCTACCCCTGACACAGAAAGTAGTGGAGGGTCAAGTAGTTCTCCTAGTCCATCAAGCGGAGGCGGAAATTCATCAAATTCTAGCTCTAGCAGTTCAAACAAGAGCGCTGGTGGCGAAACTCAAATGGATAAGATGTTGAATATGATTGGTGCGCTTGAGACAGGAGGACAAGTCTATGGACAACGTGATTATTCTAACTTTATCAATGCGGAATTAGCAGCCGAAGTAACAGCTACTCTTGGTTGGTCTTCATTCTACGGAGAAAATGGTCGTAAGTGGCTTGAACGCTTTAAGAATGAAAACCCTGATTTATTCAATCAATTAGATGAAGGTGGGCAAGTTGCTCCTGTCATTGGATTGAACTGGGAGGCATCTCGTTGGAACGCTAATGCAACTCAACGTGCCTCTATCGTCAATATGTTGACAACAGACCAAGGCAAGAAGTTGCAAGACCAAATGACTGCCGAACGCGAGGCAGTCCATTGGAAAAACGTAGTCGCTAAGTACACAGATAATATGAGAGCAGTAGCTTGGTATACTAACATTGCTGAATTGGCAGGGACAAGTACGGCAGAATGGTTGTTTGATACAGCAAATGGAGATTACTCATTAGATAATCTGTATAATATCACTATGTCACGTACAGGTTATGCAGCTATTGGTAACTCAATGTATCATCGTAGACACGCGCTTTACAAACAATGGATTGAAGAGCATTTTGGCGCAGATGAAAAGGTTGATTTAAACAATATTTCTGTAACAGGTGCAGGCGCAATCAATTCTAGTGGAAGTAATCCAAATAGTGGAAGTGACACTCGTGCAGGGCTAAAACTTCTCATTAAAGAAGTCTTAGCTTTATCCGCTGTCGGTTCACACTACGGTCAACCAAATCAAAAAGAAGATTACCTTAAATACTGTCTTGATGTTATTGACCATGCCTACGAAGGAAAAGACGGCAATGGATTTAAAGTTGATTATATCGAAAACGAACACTCTGTTATCGCAAACGTTCAATTTAAAATCTTATGTGACTTGTATGAACTTGAAAAAATGGAAACAAAATTCCATACATGGGATACAAGTGATTCGACTTATGGAGACAAAAACCCTCAAGCCTACATGGCTCTTCCAGAAAAAGACTTTAATGAAATCTTCAATGTAGAGATTAAACCGATTTCTTTAGATGGAGATGCTGGAAGCAAGAGTGGTGGTGGAGGTAGCTCAGGTCTTCCTTACATCAAATGGGCGTTAGCTATTGCAGATGATGACTCTCACGGATATTCTCAAATTCACCGTAACGGAGATCCAGACTACGACTGTTCATCATTCATTTGGTACGCTTTGAATCAAGCTGGATTCGATGTTGGTTCTTACGCTTTTGCGACACCATCAATGCCGTCTGTTTTACAAGCTGCTGGATTTGAAATGTTTGATATTAACTCTGGTACTCAACTAGAACCAGGGGATATTCTTCTTAGAGATGGACATACAGAAATCTATATTGGTGATGGTAAAACTGTTGGCGCTCACTGTGATGAAAACTGTGGTATTACTGGTCCACTTGGAGGAGACCAAGGTGTTGCTGGTCTAGGGTTCGGAGAAATCTCTGTAATCCCTTTGGATATTGGAGCATGGACTTGGGGCTTTAGACCTCCAAAAGAATATGTATCACAACATGCTAGTAGTGACGCTTCAGGTTCTCAAGGTGCAGTTGAGTTTGGTCCAGATGGATTATTGAAAGAACAACCTTCTGAATTAGGTCAAAAAATCATTAACCAATTATTTGCAATTCCTGGTCAACAGAATGGTGGACAACAACACAAAGATTGGGGTATTGATGATAATATTGACAAACTAACAACAGCAGAAGCTGTATGGGTTATTCATAGGCTGGAAGGACCAGGATTTGGTCAAACTGGAGATGGATATGCAGGAGCAGATACTCCTGAATCTCACAAAATTTTTGTTCAAAACCAAATCAATAACCGATTCGGTGGTTCGGTACACAATCTATTGAAAAAATGGGGAACTTTCCCATACAATGGTTATTAAAGACAGAAAAGATGAAGATTTTCTTCATCTTTTTTTGTATTTTATCGAAAAAAAGCACTAGAAATCATTATTTTTTTGTGGCATACTATAATTACAAGTTTTATAAAAAGGGTGTCATTTGATATGGAGCATACAACCAAAGAGACTCCAGTAGTAAGAAAAAGGTATCTTTTATTAGATGAACAATTCAACAAGCCTTATTTAGATGAAAAATAGACGAGCGTTTTTTTATTTGTAGATGATTTACAAGCAAAGAAAAAAACGAGCTGAATTAAAAATCTGTTAAATTGATAGACGTTACAAATAGAAGTCTAAGAGATATTTCTTCTCTTTGTTACGCATCTGGAGCTAGTCATTTATCTATTGTTGGTGAGGATGATGTTGAAGATGAAAAGCTTTTAAGAGAAAATCTTATTCGGAGATATTACAATAGTGATTTAAACGCATATTTAAGACTGCAAGTTCGTTTTAAGAGCCTTGAAGCGAAAAGGAAATTAGCTGACTGCAAATATATTGTTGCTGTAAATATAGACAAAAATAGAGAAGAATATATTGTATATGCTAGTGCCAAAAGCAAATCAGGTTTAAGTGCTTTAGTTGCTTTCAGTGATTTAGCAGAATTTGAACAATGGAAGAATAAATATGGTCAAAAATACAAACCTTTAGAGATTGATTTTCTAGGCTTACAACGATTAGGTGGACGGCACGGTTTTTTTGATCAACCCTCTGACTTCCAAATTTTACTTATCTCCTGAGTTAATTGATGAAATAAGGCGATTTTTAGCTGAAAGAAATGAAGAACGTAAAAAAATGTTAGAAAGTGAAAAGAAGGAGCAACAATAATGCTAGGTTTTAAAAATAGAAAAAAATACTACTATGTTCAACGATGCCCTGAATGTAAAAGTAGGGTGACTGGTCGATACATCCCAAGACCAAAATATGAAACAGATGCAAATTATTTAATGAGAAATTCTCTCATTCATGGCGAGTTAATTCGCTTTGCAGATACAGACTTTTTCAATAATTGCTATTGTGAAGACTGTGGTTACGAGTGGAGATATGAAGTAATTGGTCGCTTAATTTCCTTAGAACGCTTTGAAGAAGAAGGACGTGTTAGGAAAGCAAGGGAACGTTTGGCTGAGTATAACGAGATGAACCCTCCAAAGAAAAAGGGTTGGTTAAAATCTGCTCTTAGCTTATTGCCACGGTATTAAGGAGAACTTTTATGAGATGGTATTCTAATTATTTACAAATTTTAAAATCAGCATCTACGATTGCTGAAGAAGAGGCTGGAGGTATTTATCGACTAGCTTTTGAGGCGTTAAAAAAATACGGTATTGCAACTTTAAAGAATGGAGTTTGGAGTATTGAAGATGATGGTCTTATTTACTCTATTCAAGACGATGCTGATGTTGTGGAGTCTAATGTTTTAAATAATGTTGAAAACGAAAGTGTTATCCCAGTTGGTAATACTAGAGAAGGTGTTCCAACAATTGACTTTGAAGCAATTAAAGAAAATCTTGAAGAACCTAAAGAAGAAGCACCTTTGTTTGAAATGAAGGCAGAAACAGATGACTCTGAGGAAGATAATCATAAAGAGGACACTCAAGAGACTTTCATTCAAGAAACTGTTACAGAAAGAAACGAGGAAAATGGTTTTTCCTCAAGTGAAGTTCCAACGCTAGAAGAAAGCAATCCTTTCGAAAGCAATCTTTTAGAAACAGACGAAAATAATCCCTTCGCTCTTCCTGGCGGAGAATTGGTTGATGAAAATTTAGATGAAGCTCATAATGATAATCCATTCTATAACGAAGGTGGAATTGAGCAAAACCAATTAGAAATCCCTGGAGAACCTGTCGATGAGATGCCAGATTTCTTAGGAAATAATCCAGATGAACCGTTGGATGAATTATCAACGCAAATTCCTTCAGGCGACACTTCGAATGACGAAGCAATTGAAGATAATGTCTTAGCAGAAGAACTACCTCCACAGCAATTCCCACTTTCTTTACAATCAAAAGATTTCACTTTTGCAATCAGTGGAGTTAATTCAAAAGATTTAAGTCAACAAGCAACTTTTTTGATCGCTCCATTAAGAACAGGCGTTGAGACTCCTGTATCAGTTGTAAAAGCTATCATTAACGGAAGTGAATTTGTTTATACAACTGATTCAAATGGTAAGATTGAGTTTGAAACAGAAGTATATACTTATACAATTGAATCCATTATGAAAGATGGCAAATTCTCTCCTAATGTCTATGTTAAAAACGAAGACATGGATGACTTCAATCATACCCAGAAAACTTTTGGAGACAAAGGACATATTGCTTTGGTGGATGAAGAAGATGAGATTACTGTTCATATCTTCCCAACTTCATTTAAGCCAAATGAGTATCATACAGCGGACTTTATTTATTGCATCGACACAGGCGATGGAGATTTCTTCTCAGATACAAATCATAAAGAAAAATCTGCTTTTGTAAAAATCAACGGAAATACCTTTGAGATTACTGCTAAATGGAAAGATGGCGTTCTATACGCAAAAATAGAACAAGCGCAATAGGAGGTTTTTGATGACTGTTATTATGTATAACAAAACAAGACCTCTACTTCATTTAGATATGGAAGGCACAACAGTAACAAAGATAAAAGGCTATGTGAAAGAAAATAAGAAGTATCTTCCGATTTGCTTTCAAAATGAAATCACCCTTGAATCTTTAAATGAATGGATTTCGAAGAGATTGATGTCTAGGTCAAGAGAAGGCTTAGAAGATGCTTTGAGAGAATTTCCTAATTTTGAACAATACGGCTGTATGTTTTCTTTGTCAGATCAATATTGGTTTAAATCAAGTAAATATCAAACATGGGAATCTTTAAACTTCTTTACAAATGAATACACCGAAGACATTGGGAAAATTTTCTTTTCGCCTTGGGAAGTTAATCCTGATCATGTAGGTTCTGTTTCTCCAGATTTATCTACAAATGGAGTTTTTAAGAAAAAGCTTGGCTAAGAGAAAATGGGAAAAAAACTATCTTTATAAAAGCAGGTAGCGAAAGACATCATCAACAACCGATTAGTGAAGTTTTAGCCACTCTATTTTTAAAGAAATTAGATTTTTTGCCATTTGTGGAATATGAATTGGATATTTATGGCTTAAAGCTGTGTTCAAAGTGTGAAAACTTCATTGATGAAAATACTGAATTTGTCCCTGCTTCACATATCTATAACTTAAAAAAAGAAGATTAAAAGGGGTATCTATTTATAATCACTTTTTTTAAATCTTTGCGATGAGTTTGGTATTGTCGGTGTTAAAGAATATCTAGATAAGATGATTGCCGCAGACAAGATTATTGGGAACGATGATCGCCACTTTGGAAATTTTGGTTTTATCAGGGATGTAGAAACAGCAACAATTGTTGGATTCGCCCCTTTGTTCGATTCAGGTTCTTCTTTTTATGGTGTTCATGATGGTGAAAAGAAAGCAAAACTTTTTGAAGATGAAAGTTATGAAGCTATTAAATCTGTCATGAGAACTCATGATTTAAACTCAGCTCTAGATTGTCAACAAATGTTTGATTTGATTGATAAATACCCAGAAATCTCTTGGCAGAAAAAAGTTGAAATGAAAGAGCGAATCAAAGATACTGTGAAGAACATTAAGAAAGTTACAGACAGTATTACTTTAGAATTAAAAAACGAAGAAATGGAGACCCCATCTTTGGATTGAGAAAAGTATAAATAAAGTCTTGACAATAGAGAAGATTATATTTACAATGTGGATAATAAGAATGTCGGATAAGAGACATTAAAAAAACCTTATCGAATCAATTTTTTTGTGCGGAGGATTTAATCTTTCGCATTTTTTTATTTTTTTGAGAGTTATGACGTTATGTTTCCTAAAAATATCTCTATTTACTTGTTTTTATTCTCGCTATATGATATACTCTTTCTTAGGTACATAACACTATGTTAGCACTATGTTAGAGAGGGGTTATTATGAAGCCAGAAGAAAAGTTAATTTGGAACATTGAAAATAACAGCGAATTAACTGTCAATGACATCATTAACAACTCAGGAGTGATGGAAAATTATCCTGTGGACGAAGTAGTAACTCTTATCAATGCTGTTTCATATTTAAAAGATAGTATCCCTCTTAATATCCTTGGAAAGATTAGGAGTAGCCTTCTGTAATTAAATTCATTGACAAAGGTAATAATTTGCGATGAAAATGTACTCATAGTTAAATTACAAGATAGGACCAACCGTTTGATTGTTAGTATAAAAACTCTATAAGATTGGGGTAAAGATAGTATAAACGATAACTTCCAGAAAGGAGGGTAGAAGATGAGAGCTTACAAAACGGAAATACATCCAACGCAAGCTCAGATTGAGTTGATTCATAAGACTTTTGGATGTACTCGTTACATTTATAATCAATATGTTTATGAGAATCTAGAGAATCTTGCATCAGGAAAAGATTTTGTTTCCGCCTTTAGCTATTCTAAAAGGGTGAACAATGACCCTGACACTCCCTCTTGGTTGAAAGAAGTCTCAAGCAAGGCAGTTAAGCAGGCTTTGATCTATGCAGATAGGGCTTTTAAAGACTACTTTCTAAACGCAGAGGCAAACCTACGTTTAAGAAGAAAGGGAAGAATGAGAGTTTCTATCTTATTGGTACGATTAAAGTTGAGCGACATCGGATATTTGTCCCTAAATTGAAATGGGTTCGCTTGAAGGAGTTTGGCTACATTCCTGAAAACATTAGTTCTGTAACTATCTCTATGAAAAATGGGAGATATTATATTTCCTGCTTATGTAAAGAGGAAAAAGATGAACGTATTCCTTTGTCTGACTACGCTATGGGGATTGATTTTGGACTAAAAGACCAGTTCATCACAGAAGATAGGGCAATCCCTTCCATCAATTGTTCTTTACGCATCAAGAAGCTAGAACAGCGTTTGCGAAGAGAACAAAGACGCTTATCTCGTAAGATGGAAGCCAATATAATTAAGAAAGTTTATTATAAAAGTGGAGCGAAGAAAGGTCAGCTCAAATCTTACAAGTGGTTAAAGCCCTTATCTGAATGTAAGAACTTTCAAAAGCAGAAATTGAAAGTAGCTCGACTTCATGAGCGCTTAACTCGGATTCGAACAGATTATAATCGAAAAGCTTTACGTTCTCTAGTGCTAGAACGAAAACCAAGTTCTATCACTATTGAAAACTTAGCGGTTCGTAATCTCATGAAGAATCGACACTTGAGTAAAACTATTTCAAAAGCTCAGTGGTTTCAAAGTCGTTTATACTTGGAAAATCTATGTGAAAAGTTAGGTATTGAACTGAGGTTGGCAGATAAGTTTTATCCTTCTAGTAAACTTTGTTCAGCTTGTGGCTTCAAGTACAAAGACTTAAAATTAACCGAACGATTTTGGACTTGTTCGAATTGTGGTAGTGAGCATGATAGAGATAGAAATGCGGCTATCAATTTAGGACGATGCCAAACTTATACTGTCTTAACCGCAGTTTAAATTGGTTTCTACCGTGGGTTACACGGAAAGTTACGCTTGTGGACTGTTCTATCAAATGGAAGTAGATTTTATATCTCATGATATAAGAACAAAACCAGACAGGGTGAAGCAAGAAGAATTTCTAAAATAATTTTATTAGAAAGGGTCATGAAATGTACGTTTGAATACATTTCGTGTAACAGTTCAATGGCAAGTGAATAAAGTAAGCAAACCAGAAGAATCTATTAGCGAATCTGAGAAGACTGCATTAGTAGAAGCTATTTTAGCTCGACAAGAAAGTAAAAAAGAAAAGAAAAAATCTTTATCAAACGAATTGCGAAAAACTATCCAAAAAGCAGCAAATAGTGATGATGAAGAGCTTGTAAAGCTAGGGGCTATGTTGGCTTTGAGGCTATTGAAGCTTTTTACTCCCAGAAAGCTGTTAGTTTTGCGGAATATGGTAGGACAGAAGTTGAAGACTTGCAATCAGAGTTGTATCTACTGGTCTTAAAACATCTTCATAAATATAACGGAAAAAACTCACTTCTTACTTTTTTTGATCCTCTAGTAACACGCGCTTTTATGAAAACAAGGGATAAAGGTCGTGGTCTAAAATCTTCAAGGTACTTTAGGGATTTAGGTCCGTATATTACTAAAGCTATTGAAGAAATTAAGGGAATGGGTTTGTTAAATCCCACATCAACTGATATTAGTGATTATATTAGGGTAAAAAGAGGCAAAGTCATTGCCGAAAGTACAATTGAACAGTGGATTGCAGTTCATAGGCAACATGCGTCCTTGGATGAGATTAACGATTTATACAATTACGAAGCGGAAGAAACTTTAAATCCTGAAACATCTTTGCTTAAACAAGAGGAAACAAAAGAGTTTTATGATGCCGTTATGAAAACAACCCCTAGAAGCCAAGCTATTTTGCTAATGGAAGTAGAGTATATTGAAGAGCATGGTTTAGTACCAACTACGAAAGATTTATTTCCTCAACTCTTAAAAGAGTCTATTGTTCGTAACTTCGAAGATGCTGAAATCTCCATTGCTCACGCTCACCAAGAATTGAAGTCAGTTATTACTGGCAAACGAAAACGGTTGAAAAAGACTTCCAATCAATAAAAATCAAAGAATCTATCATGAAAGATGAGATTCTTGAAGAAGAAAAACAAAGATATTGAAAAAGGCTTTGAAAGAATCTATAAATGATTTTTTTGACGATATGTAAATTAAAAAAAGATAGTTTTTCGGTATAAAAACTATCTTTTTTTATTGAAAAAAACTGCATTTTTTTGGTATAATAGACCAAAGAATGTGATTCAATTTTTAGAAAATGAAAGAGGGTTTTACTTTGGATTATTCGCTTATAAAAAACTCAATTGCTCACCTATCTCCAATTGAGCAAGAGAAATTACTAAACAAAATTACTGAAAGGGTAGATGCTGGGAAGATTTACGAAGAATCCCACTTGCACTCAAGAGAGCAATTTAAAGCTGATAACCCTCCAAAAGATGTTGTAAAAAGATATAAAGAACTTGGATTTGGCTCTATTCATCTAACTCAACATGGTGTTGCTGCAATTGTTTGGGACTTTAAGCCGATTGCGGAAAAAGAAGGACTGAAAATAGTACCAGGGGTAGAGACTGCTTACCAAGAAAAAGCTAAAAAAGGAGAAAACGGCTTAATGCAAGCCGATTCATCTTTGCCTCAATCCGAGTTAATTATCCATGCTTTAAATGATGAAGGTTGGAAAGCTATCAGCATGGCTATATCTGCCTCACAAACAGTTGATGGGCTATCGTTAATGTCTAATAAAATTCTTTCTGAATTTTTTGGGGAAGGTTCTATTGGACATAAAAATGTTATTGCAACCACAGCGTCTATCAATGGGCCAATTGCTCAAATATATCGAGAAAACGCAATTGCTGAAATCAGCGCTCAAGAAGTATTCAAAAAGAGGGACAGTGCTACTGGTGGTGAAATCCCAGAATCTTATTTTAAAAAGCTAACAGATAAAATTGAAGAATTAACTTCAGAATTAAATTCTGTAAAAGACGAAATAAAAGAGGTTAAGAAAGTTGCAAACTTCAACTTTAAACCAAGGGAAAAAGCTTTAGAAAAGATAAAATCTGTTAGTGGAGAAACATCTCAAGCTTTTTGTTGATGCTTATTTGAAACTATCTGAAGATAGAAAAATCTCTAAGCAAGCTAAACTAAGTTTACAACCTTTAAAAGATGAATCTTCAAGGCTTACCAAACGAATTTCAGCATTAAATTCTGAGTTAAAAGAGTTTTACAAGCTAAATGAAAAAAATGCTCTATATTCTGAAGAAGTATCAGAGATTATGAGCAAAGTTACTCCAAATGAAGAACTTGACAATAAAGCGAAGAAAAACTTTATTAAAAACTAGAAAAAAATCTTTGGAAAAAGGCTTTTTATATGTTGAAATTCAAAACCACGGTTCTGAAGATCAAAAAAAGAGTTTTTTTCCTAAAATTGTTAATTTAGCAAGAGCTAATAAAACTCCTCTTATAGCCTCTAACGACGTTCACATGTTGGATAATTCAGAGTCAGAAATGTTGAAACGTCAAATCCTAAAAGGATTAGAGTTCCCTAAAACTCCTAAATGGTTTGATTTAGCACCTCATGAAGCAGAGATGTATATCAAATCAGGAGAAGAAGTAAAAAACTCTTTATTAGCTATTTTCCCTCAAGATATCGTAGAAGAAGCGATGTTAAATACGTTGGTTTTAACTGAGTTGTCTAACGTTAATTTCACAGTTGCTGACCACCATCCAAAATATAAAGATGAAGAAGGCACTGCATCAGAAGAAATTTTCATGACTTTGATTAACCAAGGTATTAAGAAAAAATTCCCAGATGGATTAGACAAAGAACATCAAGACAGACTTGATCACGAAGTTCATGTTATGAAATCAATGGGCTATGTTGATTATCATTTGATTGTAAATGACTTCAACCAATATGCTTCTGAATATGATGCGATTCCTTTTGATAAAATTGAAGAAGCTCCTTTAAATCGAAAATTATTATTAGAGTGGAAAAAAGATAATCAATTTGAAACTCCAGTTGGCTTGACTAATGGAACAGGTAGGGGTTCTGCTGTTGGTTCGTTGGTTTGTGATTTATTAGGAATTACTCACCTTGACCCTATGAAATATGAGTTGCTGTTTGAGCGATTCTTAAACCCTGAACGAGTCTCTATGCCAGATATTGATTCAGATATTAGCCGTACTGTCCGTCCTATTGCTATTGATTATGTTCAAGATAAATACGGAAAAGATTGTGTTGCTGGTATTATGACTCAAAATGCACAAGCTCCAAAAGGTGCAGTGCGTATTGCTGCTAAATCTTATGGTTTATACACAAATCGTAAAAACTATCAAGATAATGGAGCGAAGCTGTTTCTATCTCTAGGAGATAAAATTGCTAAAGCTATTCCTAACACTCCAGGATTGTCATTTTCATCTTTAATCAATCCTGATGAAGAAGATAGTATGACCATTCTTCAATATCTTCAATCAGAATTTGCACAAGACAAAGATGCTTTAAAAATCATTGAATGGGCGCAAAATATTGAGGGGATTTTCACTTCTTATGGCTCTCATGCTGCTGGAATTGTAATCACAGATGGAACGCCTGTATCTGAAATCGTCCCTCTACGCTGGAATGACAAATTGAAGCTTTACACAACCCAGTGTGACAAAGATGTTGCAGAGCAAAATGGGATGTTGAAGTTTGATATGTTGGGGTTGAAGACAGTTGATATTATCAATGATACTTTGTGGGAAATGAATAAGTCAGGGGTTGTTATTGACACCAACCATTTGCCTTTAGATGATGCGGAAGTTTATAAAGAGATTTTTGCAAAAGGGAAGACAGATTCTGTGTTCCAATTTGAAAGTCAAGGGATGAAGCAAATGTTAAAACGTTTCAAACCTGAAAACTTCGAAGATTTAATCATTCTCGTATCTATGTTTAGACCTGGACCTCTTCAGTATTTAGATGACGTGATTGATGTCAAACATGGCAGAAAACCATTGAAATTCCTCACTCCTGAGCTAGAACCAATTTTAGGTGCGACTTACGGAGCAATCACTTACCAAGAACAAGTAATGCAAATTTTCCAACAGTTGGCAGGCTATACTCTTGGTGGAGCTGACTTAGTTAGACGCTTCATGTCTAAAAAAGATGCAGTTAAACTAGCAAAAGAACGTGAAGCTTTCATTCATGGTGATAAGGACAGAAATATTGTTGGATGTGTCGGAAACGGAATTAGCGAAGAAGCTTCTGCTAAGTTGTTTGACCAGATGACCGACTTTGCAAAATATGCTTTTAACAAATCTCATGCTGCTGCTTATGCCTACAATGCTTATATCACAGGATATTTGAAATATCATTATCCAGCAGAGTTTATGATGTCAGCAATGCGCTGGGCAGAAAAGAAACCAAACCATGACCCAATCCCTGGTCTGATTGTAGAGGCGAAATCATTAGGATTGGAAGTCCTACCACCTGACATTAACCATTCAGGAGAGAACTTTAATGTTGAAAATGGTAAGATTCTTTTCGGTCTAGGTTCAGTAGCTTCTGTCGCAAGTTTTGGTAAAGAGATTGTTGAAGAACGCAAAAATGGGAAGTTCACTAGTTTCTTTGATTACTTCAAACGTACACGCGCTTTGAAAGATGCAACTAAGAATTTAATTTCTGCTGGAGCATTTGATAGTTTCCATAACAATCGTAAAGCGATGCTTGAGATTGTAGATGAAACTCAAGCCTTGGCTAAAAAAATCAAAGATAAAAAACGCACAATTCACGTTTGTGAAGCACTATTGCCTTTTATTGATGATTTAAAGACAGACCAAGAAGTTCTTGATAGACAAGAAGAACTAGGTCTATACAAAGAAATTAAGAAAGTAACAACCTCAGTTAAATTACAAACAAAGTTAAAAACAGCTAATAACAGCCTCAAAGCGTTAGAGGAAGAATTTGATGCTTTAACATTCCCTACCAATGTAAAAAGAAGATTTCTCTGAGCGATTGAAAGCTGAACGAAAAATTCATCGGTTCATACATCACAGCTCACCCAATGGATGGATACGAGAAAGGTGAAGTTCTTGGTATTGAATCCCTCTCTCATATTACAGAGGATACAACAACTATTTATGGATTGATTAGCTCTGTAACCATTAAAAAAAGCGAAAAAAATGGAAAACCAATGGCATTTTTGACCATTGAAGATGAATTTGGTTCTGTAAAAGTAAATGTTTTTACCAGCGCTTACGAACGGTATAAAAACATTATTGAAGAAGGTGCTGTTGTTATTGCAAAAGGGAACACTAAAGTTTCTGAAGTAGATGAAGATGATAATGTTTACTACGAGTTCACTGCAAACGAGATGACTCTTTCAAAGCGTAAAGAGAAAGGTTTGTTAGTTACTTATTCATCTTTAGCGATTTTTTTCATTTAGATGAAGAAGAAAACTTTAGAAAAAAATATGAATCTCCAACTGGAGTCCCTGTTTATTTAATGGATACATCTTTAAAAGAACTTCGTTTGATGAATTACAAAATTGCTTTAACTGCCTCAAAAGAGGACTATGTTACTAATTTATAAAAATAAAAAGAGCTTTTTAGCTCTTTTTTTATTATTTTTTTCAAAAAAATAGCCATTTTTTTACAAGATTTGAGGCATACTATTATTATCGAATATTTTTTTATCGTGATTATCTATTGATCTTGTATTAAAAAAATCTTTTAAGAAAGGTAAAGCTTAATGAAATTAGGTAAAGTGATTTGGTATAGTCGCAAACGTAGGTACGGTTTTATCAAAGGTGAAGATGGAGTAGATTACTTTGTCTATGCTAAGAGTTTGCTCATGGATGAAAAAAATTGGTTACACGCTGGAGAGAATGTTAATTTTGAAGTTGAAGAAGCTGAAGAAGCCGATTTAAAAAACAATCCAGTGGCAATAAACGTATCGAGTTTAGATATGTAGGGAAATTTTATTTAGGAAGGTATTTTTTTAATGGCTAGAGAAAATCATCTAAGGTTAAGAGCAATTGTAGATAAAGAACCTAGAATTACCAAAAACCCTGATGGAACATACGCATACGCAATTGTTGTTTTGGCAATCGCAAGACCAAACCGTGACACAGGTGATAAGTTGAGTTATGCTCAAATTTCAAAACCTCGTTTGATGACCCAAAATCCTGAAATGATAAAGGAAATTGAAACGTGGAAATTGAATGATGTTGTTGATGTAAAAGGAGTGTTAGCTACTCGTTCTATTTTGAAAGCATCTTATTGTCCAAAATGTCATACCAAGAACACAAACAATGGGTCATTCGCATACATCGTACCTTTGTATGCTGAAAAGATTATGCCTATGCCTGACGCAAAACTTGCTATGCAATATCTATTGGAAAAACGAGAAATCTCTAATTCTTTGCGTGCTTTTGGGACATTGTTGACAAATCCTAAGATGTTGACGACATTTGCTGGATTAGATTTTACTCAATATAAACTTGCGTTAAACAGGAAATTTTTGATTAAAGAAGATGACCCTTCAAGAAAAGTTGATTATCCTTGGGTGAAAACTTATGGCGACAGAGCTAGGCTTGATAGATTCCGTCTTCAAAAAGGTTCAGAAATTTATATTGATGGATGCTTGCAAGAACGTGAAATTAGACGTAAAGCTTTTTGTGGTCAGCTTATGGATGATTTTGGGCAACCTCAAGTGTCTATGTCTGGAGAACCTATTTTAAGAAAGACGGAAATGGCAATTCAATCGGTTGTGGTCAAGAATACTATTGGAAAGATAGAACTATCGAAATTGTTCCTTTTTCTGTTGAGTACGTCTCAAATGTTTTAACTGAAGAACAAGCTGAAGAACGTCAACGTATGCGTATTTTACAGCACGAAAAAAAGATAACGGAAGTTCTGCTTTTATTTAATCGTACTTTATATGATACATTAACAGATAAAGACTACGAAGATGGCATTGACGATGAAGATTCTGATTACAAATACACAAGTGAAACAGATGATGAATATCAAGAAGATAACGAATAATAGAAAGGCGTTGTTAAATGAAAGAGTTGTTCTCGAAATTGCCTCTTAATTCAGTTGAAGATATTTTTATCGAACGTGTATGGCGATGAAGGAAAAATCTTCTATTCCAGAGTTGGAAGAAGTTATCGAAAAATCTAGGTTCGCCTTCTGATATTTTTAGATAGCTTGGTCAAATCCGATTCTTTGACTGATAAAGTTTACAAAAAAGATGATAAAGACTCCTATATTTTTCCAAATGTTGCTGAAAAAACTGAAAAAACGAAATTTTGGTCAGATAAAAACAAGAGTAAAACAGCGGAACATATTGGAGAAATCGGTGATTTAACAAGTGTTTATCACAAGGAGAATTTAAAGCAACATACTGCCCTTGTCATAAAAAATCTCAGCAAGCAAGAGATTGATAATAAAAAGAAAGGCTTACAGCTTTTAACAGGGTTACTTCATGATGTTGGAAGAAAATACCTGACTCAAACTAGCGAAAAGGAAAAATCTTCAACGGATAAAGGTTTTAAAGCAGGAGATAAAGTTACTGGACAATTAGTCGCTCCTGAACAAGAAAAATTATCCGCTTATATTACAGCTCGTTACTTTAAGAATTTAGGAATTTCTCAGGAAGAAGCCACTCCTTTTGTTGCAACAACTTTTTACCAAAATAGGCTAAAAACAGATTGGTCTAAAGTCATCGAAGGTATTGAGGATAAAGACAATGTTGAGCTTCCAAACGAATTTGACCATTTCATGAATGAATATGGTGATGAAGCTTATAATTTGTTACGTTCATTATCTGCTGCTGACAAAGGAATTTTAAGTTATAAATCTCTTACAAATGCCCATTCTTATTTAGAACAAGGGGAAAAAATTGTTCACCAACAGTTAAATCCTTTTGTTTTAAACATTACTGCTCGCAAACCTAAAACAACTCAAGAAATCAGCGAGAAGTTTTTTGCAAATAGTCAAATGGATGAATTTGAAAAAGATGCAAGGGAAGAGTCTTTGCGTCGCTTGCAAAAAGAACAAAACGATAAACAGCGAAAAATCAATCAACAAACCTATGAAGAAATCATTGAAAATGAACGGATTCTGGTTGAAGAGCAAAGACGAATAGAGGCGGAACTTATCGGTGGGCTTACAGCAGGAATCGGTGGGGTTGCTGGCGTAATTGCTGGGGCAAAATTGGCTCAAGAATTTGACGCAGAACGTAAGGCAGATGACCGTCGTAAAAAAGAAATGTTAAATGTTACCGAGCAAGATATGATTGATTTAGATGGTGATGGCATTGATGACCGATTAGAAACTGATAAAGGTCTTGATCTTAGTTTGTGATTGAGGAGGAACTATGTTAAAAAGTGATATTTCAGAAGTTAAAAGAGCTTTGAAGCCTAAATTCGGAAATGTTAAAGAGATTTGGGCTACATACGCAAACATGGAGAAAACCATTTTATTCTCTTCTAAGAAGGAAATGTTATCATTAAGCGAAGAAGAGCAGTTGGTTTATAGCAATTTGTTTTCTAAAGTATTAAGTGGGAAGAGAGATAAGAATCTATTCATTTTCCCAACAGATAGTTCAAAAGATGTAGAAAACACTCTATACTCCATTAGTAAAGATAGTAAAGATGAAGCTGTAAAAACTCTAACTAACAAAATCATTACTGAATATAAGGCAAGCGATAGTTTTGCAGTTTTGGTAGCGACGGTAACTTATGATATTCCTTCTTATGCCAGTGATGGCACTAAATTAGAAGGAAGTGATGGCTTATATCAGTTTATGATTGGAGCTATTTGCCCAACAAAATTGGAAAAACCAAATCTTATTTATAAGCGTGACAAAAACTTCTTTGAGAAGGCTCACAGGGATTTTGTATTGCAAACCCCAGAAATTGGATTGCTTTACCCAATTTTTGAAAATAGAGAACCTAACGCTAATAAATTACTGTATTTTGCTAAAAAATCTAAAAAAGATTCAGATTTGCACCCTGAATTATTAAGCAATATTTTTGAAGCAGACCTCCCTGTAACTAGTGAAGTTCAAATGGTTGATTTTGCTGAAAAAAATTAACGAATCATTTGAAGGGAAAAAAAGATGTTCGTAAGCTGTTCGATGTTAAAAGTAGCATCGAAGAAAGGCAGTTTATGTTAGAAATGTCAGGAGAAGAACCTGTCTTATCTAAAGATGACATCAATGACATTTTTGTAAAAAACGGTGGAAAAGAAGTTGAATTTGAAGAAGATGTTTCTTTAGCAGCAGTTTCCTCTGATAAATTAGTCATTTCAGGGGCTAATGGTCTTAAAAATCAATTTGACAGCAGAGGATGTAAAAACAATCCTTCAAAAGAATATTGATGGAAAAAACTACTTGCTAATTCCAACCGAGGATTTAAACTTTAACGGTGTTCCGTTGAAGTAAAACCCTCTTTACAAAAACATAGTGTTATGTTATAATAAAAAGAAAGGATAAGGAATCAATCTGCCGATTCTTATATTTCGAAAGAAAGGTTCTAGTATGACATCAAAAAAAGATATTATTGAAGCAAATCGGAAGTATAATGAAAAAAATTATGACCGAATTACTTTAAATGTTTCGAAAGGGGATAGAGAACTAATTCGTCAATATGTGGACGAAACTTATCCTGGTTTATCAGTCAATCAATTTATCAAAGCAAAAATTAGAGAAGAAATTCCTAGTTTGCGATGATTTTGCTATTCAAGTGTGTCATCACTTGATTTTTTTGAAGAAAAAGGAGGACGAAATTGAGTCTAAAGGAATTAGGGGATGTTAGTTACTTTTTACTAAATAACGAAATTAACAGACCAGTAAATGGAGTAATCCCACTTCACAAGGATAAAGAAGCTATCAAGGCTTTCATGGAGGAGAATGTTAAACCTAATTTAATGACCTTCCCAACCTATGCTGAAAGATTGGAATATCTGATTGAGAACGATTATATCGAAGAAGATTTCATCAGGAAATATTCAATGAGTTTTATCGAAGAACTTCATGATTGGGTAGTATCGCAAAAATTCGAATTTCAGTCATTCATGGGAGCGTATAAATTCTACAATCAATACGCTCTAAAAACAAACGATGGGAAATATTACCTTGAAACAGTAGAAGACAGAGCTTTAATGAACGCACTTTACTTCGCTGAAGGGAATCAAGACCTTGCAAAAGATATGGCTGATGAGTTAATCCACATGCGATACCAACCTGCAACACCAACATATCTAAATGCTGGAAGGAAGCGTCGTGGAGAACTGGTTTCTTGCTTCTTGTTAGATATGACGGATAACATGAACTCAATTGGACGAGCAATTAACTCAGCTCTTCAACTTTCTCGGATTGGTGGAGGAGTTGGAATTAACTTGTCAAACTTGAGAGAAGCAGGCGCTCCAATCAAAGGAATTGAAGGTGCAGCTTCAGGCGTTGTTCCTGTTATGAAACTATTCGAAGACAGCTTTTCTTATTCAAATCAACTGGGACAACGAAACGGTGCAGGTGCAGTTTATCTGAATGTATTCCACCCAGATATTATCGCTTTCTTATCTACCAAAAAAGAAAATGCTGATGAGAAAATCCGTGTTAAAACATTGTCTCTTGGATTAACAGTTCCAGATAAATTCTATGAACTTGTTAAAAATAATGAAGAAATGTACTTATTCAGCCCTTACTCAGTAGAGCGTGAATACGGAGTTCCATTTAGTTACATCAACATTACTGAAGAGTACGATAATCTAGTTGCAAACCCTAATATCAGCAAAATCAAAATTAAGGCGCGTGACCTAGAAGAAGAAATTTCTAAACTACAACAAGAATCAGGTTATCCTTACGTTGTAAATATTGATACAGCTAATCGCTCTTCAGCATTTGACCGAAAAATTATCATGAGTAATCTTTGTTCAGAGATTTTACAACCTCAAACTCCTAGCGTCTTAAATGATGGTCAAGATTACGAAGTTTTAGGGACAGATATTTCTTGTAATTTAGGTTCTCTAAACATGGTTAATTTAATGGAAGCTGAAGACATCGGTAAAACTATCCGTACAGCTACGAGAGCATTGACATGGGTTTCAGATCATTCAAATATCGAGGCTGTTCCTAGCGTAAAAATGGTAATGCGAAAGCTCACTCTATCGGACTCGGCTTGATGGGACTTGCAAGTTTCTTTGCGATGAATCATATCGAGTACGGTTCTCCAGAATCGCTTGAAATTACTTCTACAATCTTTGAGTTAATGAATTACTGGACTTTATCAGAGTCTAACATGATTGCGAAAGAGCGTGGAATTACTTTTGACGGATTTAAAGAATCAACTTATGCAAGTGGTACTTACTTCGACAAATATACGGACGGTCAATTTGACCAGCGTTCGCAATTAGTGAAAGATTTGTTTGCTGGTCAATTCTTACCAACAAAAGAGGATTGGGCTGAACTCAAAGACAAAGTAATGGAATACGGAGTTTATTCTGAGTCTCGTATGGCAGTTGCTCCGAATGGTTCAATCTCATACATCAACGATTGTTCTTCATCTATTCACCCAATTATCAATCGTATCGAAGAACGCCAGGAGAAGAAAATCGGTAAGATTTACTATCCTGCTCGTGGACTAGCAACAGACACTATTCCTTATTACAAATCAGCTTATGACACAGATATGCGTAAAGTTATTGATGTGTATGCTGAAGCAACAAAACACGTTGACCAAGGGTTATCATTAACATTATTTATCCGTTCAGAAATTCCAGTTGGATTGTATGAATGGAAGGGCGAAAAAACAAAACAAACAACAAGGGATTTATCAATCTTGCGTAACTATGCTTACAATAAAGGTATTAAATCAATTTACTACATCCGTACCTTCACAGATGACGGTGCAGAAGTAGGTTCAAACAGTTGCGAAAGCTGTTCAATCTAAAAACAAAAAGTTCATCACTCCTCTGAATATCCATAGTTTGATATTTAGAGGAAGTGAAACCTTTTAAAAAAAGGAGCAAAAAATATGGAAATCATTAAACGTAACCACACAATCGTTGACTACAACCCTGATAAAATTTATAAAGCGGTTATTGCTGCTTATAAAGAGACCACTCCAGTCATGAGTGACCAAGATTTTGAAAGCTGTAAAGCTGTAACTAATAAGGTTGACTACGATATTAAAGATATGGAAAGTAACGGTCTTAAACGTATTCCTATTGGCGTTATTCAATCTTTAGTTGAAAACCGCTTGTTGGATTTGGGATTGTTCTCTGTATTTGAACGTTATGTTGAATATCGTATCCAACGTGACATTGAACGTTACGGATATGGTGAACAATACTTTGCTAAATTCAAAGTTGGGCGCGTGTAAGAAAGTAGGTTATTTTAAAAACAATGAGTTTAAATACATATTACAAAGCGATTAACTGGAACGCTATCGAGGATGTGATTGACAAATCGACTTGGGAAAAATTAACTGAGCAATTTTGGCTTGATACTCGTATCCCTTTGTCAAATGACTTAGATGATTGGCGTAAGTTATCAGATGTTGAAAAAGATTTGGTAGGAAAAGTATTCGGAGGTCTAACACTTCTTGATACCATGCAGTCAGAAACAGGAGTTGAGGCTATCCGTGCAGACGTGCGAACTCCACATGAAGAAGCAGTGTTGAATAACATTCAATTCATGGAATCTGTCCATGCAAAATCTTATTCTTCAATTTTTTCAACTTTAAACACTAAGTCTGAGATCGAAGAAATCTTTGAGTGGACAAATACAAATCCATACCTTCAGAAAAAAGCAGAAATTATTAACGAAATTTATCTGAACGGAAATTATCTTCAGAAAAAAATCGCCAGTGTTTTTCTTGAGACTTTCCTATTTTATTCAGGTTTCTTTACTCCGCTTTACTATCTTGGAAACAACAAGTTGCCAAATGTGGCAGAAATCATTAAGTTAATTATCCGTGATGAATCAGTTCATGGAACTTATATTGGTTACAAATTCCAGCTTGGCTTTAATGAACTGTCGGAAAAAGAGCAGGAAGAACTTAAAGACTGGATGTATGATTTGTTATTAACTCTTTACGAGAACGAAGAAGGATATACAGAAACTTTGTATGATAACGTTGGCTGGACTGAAGAAGTGAAAACTTTCCTTCGTTACAATGCTAATAAAGCTCTTATGAATCTAGGACAAGACCCTCTTTTCCCAGATTCAGCAGAAGATGTCAATCCAATTGTCATGAATGGTATTTCAACTGGAACATCTAATCATGATTTCTTCTCTCAAGTAGGGAATGGTTATCTCCTTGGAGCAGTAGAAGCGATGCAGGATGAAGATTACCATTACGGATTATAAACAAAAATAAAAACAGCTAGAAATAGCTGTTTTTTTATTATTATAGATTATAAAAATCCGTCTTCATCATCTAATTCAAAGTTGATATTTGAATTTTCATGAGTGATATTAAAACCTGCACAAACACCTAAATGTTTAGAGATTTGGTCATCAACTAAGTTGATGTTTCGACTAGCTGGAGCAGCCGCATTACGGATATAAGTTGTTCCCTCTGAATCATTTTTTACAGCAGCAGTCCAAAAGAATGGGATTCTGTGAATACTACAAAGTAGAGTGAGTTCGTCTAACAATCTTTCACATTCCCTTTTGAAAATTTCGGTTTTATCAAATACGTCATTTGGATGGATTTTTTCTTCTGACATTATTAACCTCTCTTATCTTTTTCTTGTATTCTAATAATTGTTGATCATACTTTCAAACCCTCTCCTTAGTGAATCTTCTTCATCACTATTATCTTCCACAACATTAACATCTTCCAAGACCAACTCTGATTCTTGTGGGTCTTTTTCTTCTTCCAATTTAAACTCAGTTTCATGAGCAGGAGGAGTAGGTGTTTGTTGCGTAGGTTTAACAACGATTCCGAATTTATCTTCTAACGGTTGAGTTTGAGGTTTTTTTCTCTTTTTTTCTTTTTTTCTTTTTATTTTTGTGAATATTTTTTTCTTGTTCTTGAGAATTTTTGTTCTTGTGGTGGAGTTGGAGCGTCTGTCGATTTTTTTCTAAATCACTTTTAATATGAACTTCAGAAGGTTTTTTTCTTGACTAACTTGAGGTTTGCTATCAACAAGTTTTTTTCGTTATTAACAACGCTTGTTTGAACTTCACTTCCTTTTTAGCTCATCAACTAATTTTTGTTGCTTTTCTTTCTTCTCTTCATCTTTAGGTCTAGGAGGTGCATCATAAATCCTTCGAGGATTTTTGAGATACTGTTAATTCTTTTAAATTTGGTAGAGTTTCAAACTCAGTAAATTTAATCATTTTAGTATCTTTGCGATTTGATTCTTCATTACTCAAGAAAGCTCCTAATTGTGGAGTTGTAAAACTCCCCCTTAATAAACTTTTCAAAAACGCTGTGCGATACCTTGGCTTAATATTCTTTTTCAAAAAAGCGATAGATTTAGGATCAGTAATATCCATAGCCAAATGGACGCTACGTTTTTTTCAATGAGAAATCATAGATTAAGCTTTTGGGGATATGAAAGTGGACATATTCCCCTCTGACATAATGCTCAAGCGCCTCCTTCATTAAGTTTGTGACTTTAATTCCGTAAGCGCTCATTGCGTATAAGTCAGGGTCGAAAATTTTATAAATTTTAATTTCAACTTTCATTATTTATTATACCCTATTTCACATAACATCACAACTTATAAAGTTAAGTGACGTTATTCTTCCTTTTTAGATTTTGTTTTGCGTGCATTTTGTTGGTAAAGATACATATAGTAGCCACGCGCATTTGCAAAGTCAAATGGTAAGGTCTCATCGTTTTGATTTCCATCAATAAACTTCAATCCTTCGATTTGAGACAATTTTTCTTTAATCATTTTCTCCCAGGCGTAACCAGTTCCTCCAGTAATAACAATATAGTCATAGCTAGAAAAATCTTGTGTTTCAGCTAAACGGTTAATCATTGCTTCAAACATGAGGTTATTTTGTTCTTCTAAGATGTCAGCAAAAGGAACTTTCTTACTAGAGAATTTTCCGCCCTTTTGTGAGAAAACGCCTGTTTCAAGACATTTTTGAATTGCAACTGGAGAAATAACTGTTCCGTATTCATTTTCAATAACTTCAATAGTTTTCTCAAGCACTCGACGCATTGAAAATTCGTCGAATGTCTTCTTCGCAACTACGCGGTTATTGGCGATTTCAAAGGTATCCCATGTTCCATGTCCGCCATCAAGGATTAAGATACTTGAGTTGAGATAATTCCCAGCTTCTTTAATAAATCTATGATCACTATCAATCGAGATAGACATAAGAGTTCCCATCGGCTGTTCCATAACATTGACATCATCAGCAGTCAATGTGATGTGAAATTCTTGAACAGGCTGAGTCCCAACTTGTAGGCTAAAATGGTGTTCTCCTACAAAAGCTTGTTTGAGAGCAGGAGCATCTTGTCTGAGGTAGTTAGATGGCAAACCTGTTTGAACCTTGATAGGTAAATCTCCTACTTCCCCATATTCATTTTTTGTAGTCGCAAGCCCTAAAGCTACATCAACGAGAACTGCAAACATAGGGGTGTCGTAACGCTCACGTTGATATAAACTTCCGTCAGAATAGCTTGTGCTAGATTGTTGGATAGAGTTTTGAGCAGATGCTCCAACAATCCAGCGTTCTTTCGTTTTTAGGTTGGTATATTTGATGTGATTTGGACCAACAACTCCAATTTCTTCGGTGTAGTCAATTTCTGCGAAACTAGGGAATTGAATGTCAGCATTTGGTGCAAATACCTTGACAGAAGAATAGCCAATATCAATACCAACTTCCCAAGCATTTTCTGTGTGTCCATTTGGACGAGGGATGAAGCTTGTTTTTACCCTGTAATCTTGTGTGTTAATAGTCATTTTAATAGCATAACCCTTTCTATTTTTTATCTTTCCAAAAAGATAAGAGATTTCCTTTAACGATATTTGTAACGTCCTTGATTTTCACAAGTCCTATTTCGGCTATCGTAAGAATTGTTTCGATTGTCGCCTAAAACAAATAATTCTCCGTGCTTTACTATAATTGGCTCTTTTGCAATACCTGCATTTTTCATTTCTTCAAATCCGTCGTCAACTTCATCATTATTTCGATAAAGTCTTCCTTCTTTGATTTGAATAACATCTCCTTCAACACCAACAACTCTTTTGATTAAACGATGGTCGTGTCCGTCTTCTCCAGCAGGAGAACCTTTTAATTGTTCAGATGTTACATTAAACACTACAATATCATCAATATGAATATCCGAGACATTTGTAGTCGTTCTAAGTAGCTCATTGGGTGTGTAAGTAGGAAACATAGACATGCCACTAACTCTTACAACGTGTAGAAGTTGAGCCGATACAATAATGCTTAAACAGATAATTAAAGTTAAAGAATACTCATTTAGAATAAATTTTTTTCCAACCTTTAATGGTCTTTTTGTTGTTTTTTTGCATAGATCGCCCTCTTATTAGTAATTCCTAAATAAAGTTCATCATTGCTATCTTGATGCAAGACAATTACATCAATTAACCCAACAGAAAATTTGAAATCTGTTAAATCAACGATAAATTCCCCACTAGCTATTTGTCTTTCATATTCTTTTTTTCTAGGTAAGTGATGATTCTTTTTGTAATCGTTAAAGCCTATATTATTCAGACATTGTTTTTTTCATCTTCATGATGTCCAAAAAGGGTGTTGTTCGTCGATTTCCCAGTATTTAGGGCAGGTATAGAATTTGCTTATTCCTTGTTGTTCAGCAAATTCAATAGGTTGGTTTACTTCTTGTCCATCTTCATCTGTGGTTGTATGTCCATTATTGCAGTAAAGGTGGAATCGGTCTCCCCAAAAATTAGTTGTTGCCATAAGAATCCTTTCTATTAAAAAAATGGACATCTACTTTATCCATTTTTTTTCTTGATATTTATAGTATGCCTTAAAAATTTATCAAAAAAATAAGCATTTTTTTGTAAAAAAATTTTTTTATTTTTTTAACGAATTTTTTTATTTTTATTATTTGTGGCATACTATAAATATCAGCGATAATCGTTGTAAAAAAACAAAACTAGAAAAAGGGTGAAAAAAACACCCAGGAGGAAACATTATGGTTGAAAACCAGAATATGATTCGCAACTTAGTCAAAGCTCGTGGTCGAGTTGTTGGCTTCGGTAAAGATTTCCAAGGTCGCAATGAAATTTATATTTTTATGCGTCAAGAATACCAAGCACGTCCTGTCCAAGTAGCTTTCTTATTCCGCAACATTGATCCTGAAATTCGGATTGGGGACTTTGTTGAAATCGAAGGTTATGTGACAGCTTATTACAGGCAGGCAGCTAATTTCGAGCAGACAGGCAAGCGTACTTACGCCCAAGCTTTTGTAGCAACTTCAATTCAATTCTGCAAAACAGAAATCGAAGAAATTTTTGGTGTTGAAGGTGGATTTTCTCGCAAACCTATGATTCGCTGCTATTACAGCGGAGAGGTTACACGCATCAATTACACAAAAGGTAAGGTTAGGGACGCTAGGGATAGAAGAAAAGTTCGTGAAGTTACTTTTGTAAACTTGTTGGTTAAAGTTCCTAGCAATAGTGTTACTAGACGTTTGAACATCATCACAGCTCAATACACTGAGCGTATGCGTACAAATGACATTAACGTTGAAGTAGGGGACACAGTTGCTATCGTAGCAAATGTAACAAGTACCAAAAAAGAATTTTCAAATCAAGAAAAGCCAGTATTTTTCACAAATTTGCAGATTGATGACATGGTAATCGTTGAAAAAGGAACAAGACCTCAAGAAGCTAAAGAAGTTACAACTGAAGAAGTTGCAACTGAAGTTCCTAAAGGAGTTAGCGAATCAGCTAAAGAAGAAAAAGTCGATAAACGTTCCTGCACAAGAACCTAAAGCAAAAGAAGAGGATGCAACTCCAAAGGAGGAACAGCCTGAAAAAAAGAATCAAGATTTCACATTAGAAGAAGAAGCTGAGGACAGCTTGTCAACTTCTGATAGTTCTTCGAACGAAGGTGCAGATTCTTCAGACCCAATTTTTTTAAAGAATTTCTACAAAAAAATAGCAGTTTAAAAAATTAAAAAGACATTAGAAATAATGTCTTTTTCTATTGATTTTTAACTTTTTTTGTGCTATACTAATTGTACTAACAAGAATACGAATAAGGGGTAAAATAATGTTTGTTAAGACGATAAATACATTTAATTTTCAAGGTTTAAAGGGGCTTCAGTCTTTTGAACTTGATAAAATTACAGCTTTAGCTCAACCGAATGGTTCAGGGAAAACTTCCTTGATAAACGCGTTGCGTTTTGGTTTAACAGGTAATTCTCCAAAAGGGAATATGATTAACATTGGGGAACAATCGGCTGCTGTAAAGCTTATTTTAGAAAATGGAAGTAACTTTTCTAGACAGGTTTTTGCAACAAAAGGTAAAAGTGCTAAGTATTACATTTCTGACAAACCGACTAACGCAACAGAACTTTCTCGATTCATCTCTTCTGAAATGGGTGGGGTTGATAAAAAAGTAGCTAAATTTGTTTCTTCAGGAGAACTGCTGACTAGCATGACCTCTCAAGAGTTTGGGGAATTGCTACTTAGTTATCTGCCAGAAACAATGACGGCTGAAACTGTTATTAGTCATTATCCTAGCGCCAATGAAGAACAAAAAAAGATTATTAGAGAATACTTTTTGGATAAAGAGTTTGAAATTAGCGAACTAAAGGAATTTCAAAAGTTTATCAAAGGTCGTAGAGACCGTATCAATGAAGCTATTAGCAATTGTAGAGGTGCTTTAAACCTATTAGGAGATACTGCTCCTAAATTTACAAAAGAAGAGCTAGAAGAAAAAATTGCTGTTAAAACGAAAGAGCGTGATGATTTACTAGCAATCCAAGCGAATCTTAATAACTATAATCAATTGTTGCGTCAAGAGCAATTTCGACAACAGGAATTAGAACGTTTAGATAAAGAGCTTGCAAATCTTAATGGTGTAGCACACACAGAAGAAGAATTGCGTTTAGCAAATGAACTAGTGACTACAACCAGAACTTCAGCAATGCAAACAAGGGGTGCTATCGAAGCCTTAGTGTCTGCTAAACAAGATTTGGACACAGCTATCGAAAACATCTCAAAACCTATATGTCCTCTATCTGATAAGATTGTTTGTACGGTTGATAAAAGACCAGTCACTAAAGAACTAGAGGAAAAACGTGATAAGTTAATTGAAGACTACAAAACACAACGAAGCTTTTACGAGCAAACTCTAGCTAACATTAAAGAATATGAAAATAGATATGCGCAAATGGCTTTTGAGAATCAACAGTTCATCTTGATGCAAGAAAAAAACAACAAGAAAAAAAGAACGTTTATTGGCTCAGAAGATTGAAATTCCTGAAAAAAACCAGAAGAAATAAATTCTCTAGAAAGAATTACGCAAGAACTTCAATATTTGCAATCACAAATGCCAATTGTTGAAAAATTACAGCAAAAAAGGATACTTATCTAAACAATATTGAAAAACTCACAAAAAAACTCGAAGATTACCAAGCTTTGTATGTTGCATTTTCTCCAAAAGGAGAGGTTAAAGAAAAAATTACATCTTATTACTTGGAAGAGTTTGCTGAACCTTGTAATGAAAAAGCTGGGAAACTATTCCCTGGCATGAAGTTAAAATTCATCACACAGGATGGTGTTAAAGTTCTGACTGACCCAAATGGTTCAGGAGAATATCTTGAATTTAATTCTTTATCAGGTGGAGAACAAGCTAGTGTTATGTTCTTGCTTGTTAGCATGCTTTCTTCTTTATCAGGTATGGGGATTATTATCCTAGACGAATTGAGCGTATTGGATGATAATACATTTGAAAACTTAATCCGTATCCTAAAAGAAAACTCTAACGAGTACGATATGTGTCTAATTGCTTTAGTTGACCATGCGGATATGATTAAGACTTTAAATAAACATGAAATCCCTATTTTGTCCGTGAATAAAACAGAAAAAACTTCTGAAAACGAAGAAAAGACAGATGAAGAACTACAAAATCAAGACTCATCTATGGAAGTAGTTGCTTCGGTTGAAGATGTTGAAAAGCCCCTAGTTGATGAAGTTAAAGGTGATTTAGCTGAAGAAGCTGAAGAAACAGTATCTACTGAGCCTGTAATCAGCGATAAAACTTCTCAAATAGAAAACTTACGAAACATGATGAATAAAACGCTTGAAGAAAATGCTGAAACAAGATTCGTCCCAACAGACGACTTTGATGAAAGTGAGTTTGATGAAGATGGAGATGAAACACCTAAAGAAGAAGTAGTTTCTGAAGAAAAAGTCGATGACCATGAAGCAAGTGTTAAAGACAAAGAGGAAAAAAGCTTAGAATCCATTGGCTTATCTAAAGGAAAATCTCGTGCTATTGTGCAATATATGATTGACAACAGTGATGAAGAACACTTCTTTTATGGCACGGCAAAAGAAATCTCAGAAGCTATCAACATCAGCCAACCAACAATCAGCAAAGTTGTTAAAAAACTACAAGAAGAAGAATTTGTAACCTTGCTGAAGCGAGGCGTTTGGAAATTGTCAGATGTAATGTTTGGGTGATTTATGAAAGAAGAAATTAGCGTAAGTGGTTTCTTAAAAAAGGTGATTTATCGAGATGAAAAGACTGGATATTCCACCTTTTTATTAACCACCGAAGATGAAAGATTTGCAAAGCGACATATAGGTGAAAAAAACACTGACATTACAGTTTCAGGGATTATTCCTTTATTCCCACATAAAACTCCATTGTTAGTAACAGGTGTCTATCGTGAAGATAACAAGCCTTTGTTTTTTGCTTCAAAGTGCGAACAACGAAGTAGCAACGACGCTTTTACAATTGAATTTTTAAATCAAAAATATTTCGCTGGTATTGGTCCAAAAACGATTGAGCGAATTATTAAAGTAGTTGATGGGGATATTTTTGCTTTTTGCGCACAAGAAGATGCTGCTAAAATTTTAACGGCTACTGACAATAAAATTCGAATAGGAACTGCTCAGTTATTAGTAAGCAAAATTCGAGAATTAAAAAATGTCGAAAGTTTATTGCATTACTTAGTTAAATACGGTGGAGATTTTTTAAGCGCCAAGGAAATTTATGAACAATATGGTGAGGATAGTATTCGTGTCATAGAAGAGAACCCTTATTTGTTAAGTTACACAGGGTTATCTTATGAGGCTAGGGAAGCTATTGCTAAAAAAACGAGGTTTTTAAAGCTCACGATGACAGACGAATCAAAGCTTTGCTTGAAGAATGTTTTTTTCCTTGGTAGAATCAAGGGGTAACACTTGTATTTCGCTTAAAAACTTATTAAAATTAGTAAAATTTGTAGAAAAACGAGCGAATATGGGGTATGAAACCAATCCTATTGTGTTGGTCGCCAACCTTTTTCAATTAAAATCCGAGTTTGTTTTTAGAGAAGAAGAGGAAGAATTGTTCTTCTATACGAGACGAACTTATGAAATTGAAGAGCGTGCTGCCAGACATATTGTTCGTTTATCTCGTTCTAGACTTCCCTTTCCTACAACAAGAGCTAGTATCAGCCAGATTGAAGAAGAATCAAACATCACTTATGGTGACGAACAAAAGACTGCTTTTAAACTATTTGAGTCCAGTGGCGTTAAAATTTTAACTGGAGGACCAGGGACAGGTAAATCTACCGTTATTGATGGTTTGTTGCAATACTATCGTCAAATGTTCCCAGATAACGCGGTTGCTTTGTGCGCTCCAACAGGTGCGGCTGCTAAAAAGCTCCGAGAAGTTACTAAAAATGAGGCAAGAACTATTCACAAATTATTGGATGTTAAGCCTTTTGGTAAAGATGAAATGCAGTACAAGGACGAGTATGACCAACTTCCTTATGATTTGATTGTTGTTGACGAGTCTTCAATGATTGATATTGAGTTGTTTATGATGCTTTTGTCAGGTGTCAAATCAGGCGCTTTAGTTTTATTTGTTGGAGATGAAGATCAATTATCCTCAGTAGGACCAGGGAATGTCCTTCACGACATGATTGATAGTGGGTATATTCCTTCTTGTCAACTTCGCAAAGTTTACCGACAAAAAGGTGACTCCTCTATTGTAGAGAACAGTATTCGTATGCGTGAAGGGAATACCAACCTAATCGAAGACGAAGCGTTTGAGATTATCAGAGTCTCTAATCAAATGGAGTTAGAAGAAAAAGCTATTGAAGTGATTCAGCGAGAGAGTGGTGGACATAGAAAACAAGATATGAAGCTGTATTCTCCTGTAAGAAATCCTAAGTACATTGTCAGCACTTATTTCATGAATAAGCGATTGCACAATTTATTTGGACTTCAGGGTGAAAAGCAAGTTTCTTATGATGGAGTTACCTTTACTGTCGGAGACCCCATTATTATGAGAAATAACAACTATGAATTAGATTACTTAAACGGTGATGAAGGAGTTATTTCTGATATTGTGGAAGAAGAGGATGGTTCAATGGTCATGATGCTTACTATGTCAGATGGAACTTTCCTTGAAATTTCAGGTAAAAAAATATGGGAGATGTTGAACTTGCTTATGCAATTACAGTTCACAAATCTCAAGGTGCAGAATGTGATACTGCAATTTTACTCCTTCCAATGACTCCTAGAAACATGTTGGAACGTAGTTTGATTTACGTTGGTGCAACTCGTGCTAAAAGGAAAAATATTATCATTACCGAAAAATAACGCATTAGAGTATGCTATTAGCAATACACAAAAAAACAAAAATCGTTTTAGTGGACTTAATGCTCAAGTAAGAAAAATCGCAAAATAGGAAAATACAAAAATGGAATTACAAAAAATAAATAATTCTACGAGAACAACTAATGCCCTTAAAAAGAAACATATTCATACAGTATCGGACTTGCTAGAGTTTTCTCCTAGCAAGTACCGCTTTTATGGCAACCCTGTATCTGTTAGTCAATGTGTCCCAGAGCAATATGTTGCTATTCAAGCAACCCAGTTGTTTGTGAAAAAAAATAAACTTAGCAAAAGAAGACAATTTTTCTTAGTTTTTCGTTTCAGAGACCAATTTGGTGTAGAGTTTGATGTCACTTTATTCGAAGGAGCATTTAACTTTGAAAAATACTTGGAAAATAATAATAAAGTTTTAGTTATTTGTGGTAGATTTAAGGTAAATGAATATGGAGCATCTTTAGATGATGTTTCAGGCTTTTACCCTATCGAAAATTATCGTCCTCATATCTATCCAATTTATCCTTATATCAAGAGTGTTGGGGCTGAAAACTTAGCGAACATGCGTTCTCACTATTTAGAAATGCAACCTGAAATCTTAGAAAAAAAGGCTTTAGACGAGGCAGGAATAGATTTAGTGAGTTATCCTGAAGCTTTAAAATTTCTTCATTATCCAACTAATTATCAGGATATTACTAGGGCTAAAAATAGAATTTTATTCAATGATTTGTTATATTTTAGTCTGTCCTTGAAAGAAGGAGTGGTTGAAACTCCTAAGATTACGGAAAAGCGATTTTTATCATGGTCAAAAACTCAGCAATTCATTGCATCTCTACCTTTCTCCTTGACTAGTGGTGACGGTGGACAAAAAGATGTATTAAACGACATCTTTAGAAAAATTAGAGATGGAGAGCGTGTAAATATGCTTCTTCAAGGGGATGTTGGTTGCGGAAAAACGATTGTGGCTGCTGCTCTCATGATGTATTCGGCAGAAAACAACTATCAATCTGTTTTAATTGCTCCTCGCGATGTTCTTGCTAAACAACACTATGAAGAAATCAAAAACTATGCTGAAAAAATGGGGTTCACCTGCGTCTTTCTTGGTGGTGGACTAAAAGTTTCAGAAAAGAAAAAGGTTTTGAAAGAAATCGAATTAGGGAATGTGGATTTTATCGTAGGTACTCATGCTTGTATTGCAGATAGCGTAAAATACCATAATTTAGGTGTTGTCATTACAGATGAAGAACATTTGTTCGGTGTAGAGCAAAAGGAAGCTTTAATTAAGAAAGCTAAAGATGGTGTTCATAGCCTATCCATGTCTGCGACTCCAATCCCAAGAACAATGGCATCTGTCATCTATGGAGATCAAAAAGAGATTCGAGTTATTAGTCAAAAGCCAGCAGGGCGATTGCCAATCATCACAACTGGTGAGCAACAAAGAGAGAAAGCTTTTGCTAGAATGGAAGAGCAAATTTCTCTAGGACATCAATGTTATGTGGTTTGCCCAGCCATTGAAGAAAATGAGAAATCAGATTTGACTAGTATTGAAGCTGTTGAAGTCCTATATCGTTCTTATTTCGAACCTAAAGGAATTGAAATTGGGATTGTCAATGGTAAGATGAAGAAGGAGGAAGTGGAAGCTAACATTTCTGACTTTGTAGCCAATAAAAAACAAATACTGATTTCAACAACTGTTATTGAAGTTGGGGTTAACGTCCCAAACTCGACAGTAATGGTAATCGAACAAGCAGACCGATTTGGTCTAGCAACCCTTCATCAACTGCGTGGACGTGTAGGACGAAACGCCTTGCAAAGTTACTGTATCCTAATTTGTGAAGACGAGAATAATTCTCGCGTACAAGTAATGTGTGATACTAACGACGGTTTTAAAATTGCAGAAGCGGACTTAGAACAACGTGGTTCAGGGGATTTGTTGGGAACTGCCCAGTCAGGTTCTAACAAGTATGTAGAAAAAATGCTGAACAATCCTCAGTTATTCGCTATAACAAGCAGAGTAGCGGATTATTGTAAAAGTAAATGGGTTTGGAAACTTTTTGGTTCAACAATATAGAGAACATCTAGAGTTGGATGAGAAAGTTAAGGACAAATAAAATAAACTTTAAAAAAACAATAGTTTTTTTATAAAATCTATTGTTTTTTATTGACAAAAATCCTTTGTTAATGCTATAATAAGGTATAGTAGAAAAAGGATGAAATAAGAAATGAAACTGATTGATATTGAAAAAAATAAACAAGAATATATTAAACGTTTTAACGAAATTCTAGGTCATAGAGAAGGTTCGAAAGAATTGTTGAATTACCTTTCTTCTCGCACGGACTTCTTTACTTCCCCAGCAAGCGCTTCTGATTTTCTATCTGTTTATGGCGGATTATGTCAGTATGCTTTATTGCTTCACGATGAGTTGAATCGCATGTTCTCTACTGGAGTCTTTGCTCAAACTTTCAACTTGAAAGATGCACAAGGGAAGCCTCTAGTTACTCAAGAGATGATTGGAGCAGTCGCTTTATTAGCTCCTTTGGATAATATGCTTCTTTACACAACAGAGCAAAGGAACAGAAAATCGTATGACCCAGAAGTAGTCGCTCGCTTGCAACAGCAAGGTGAAGTTGTTCGTGTTGATGGAAACGGAAAATTTGTCTGGGAAAGTTACACTTCATACACTTATGATGACTCTATGCCTATCGGAGAAGGTATCCGAGCTATCTCCTTTATCCAACCGTTTATGCGTCTCAAAAAAGAAGAGATGTTAGCAATTCGTTGGGCAAAAGGAAGTGCTTCATCAGGGCATGACCGTGGAGCAATGTGGACTACATTCAACCAAAGCATTTTAACTGTTGCAGTTCAAAACGCCTATACAACTATCCGATTTATTGTAGCAAATGATAATTATTTCGATTATTTTAATGGCAACAATCAATCTTACGTCCAACAAGTTCTTTCTCAGCCTACACAAATCCAACAAATTCAGCAACTTAATCATCAACCTCAAGTTGCACAGGTACAACCTACGCAACAACAAATTGGGGACAACAGCAATTACAATACTCAGCAGCATGTTGTTCAAACACAACCTGCCCCAGTAATTCCAAATCCTAATTCATCTCCTCAGCCTATTAGTGAAGACATTCAACGAGAATTAGAAGATTTTGATAAAGTAATGATGCAATAATAAAAAGCGCCCTGTGGCGTTTTTTTATTTTGTTTTTTTGTGGCATACTAATATTACAAACATGATTGATAGAATAGAGTTGTAGAAACAGGAACGACTCTATTTTTTTGTTATTTATGTAACTTTATAAAAAGTTTGTCGTTTCTTAAAAGGAGGAAAAATAAAAAAACGTCACAAAAATAAAAAAATCAATAAAAACAAACCTCAGAAAGAGGTATAGGAGGAAAAAAATTATGTTAATGTTGTTTGTAGCTTTTTTTAAGCTTGTTGTTGGTAAAATACTTCTTATTTTTTGATTCTCTTGTAGAAGAAAGCAAGAAGTTGAACGAAGTTGAAATTGAAGCTGAAGGTTTGTAAGAGGAGGATAAAATGAGTACAGAAATGAGTACAAGTATTGTTTTCCTTGGAGAAAAGGATGATTTAGTGAATTTAAAACACTTCATCACAGAACTTCAGCAAGACTCAGGAATTGAAAATTCCGAGGAAAAATGGGTTGGGCATATTGCTTACAACCTATGCAAAAAGAAGGGGCTGTCTGACTCAGAAAGCATAGAAGCTGTCTTACACTCTTCGGAGTATAGGTGTTGTCGAGGGCATGTAGAGTCTATTGACGACTTGACTCATTTATCACCTTCTCATCTTATTGTAAGATTGGAAAGTAAAAATGAATCAGCAGTAGCTATTTTTGAAGAGCTTCTGCGCCTCAGTAAAATTGAAAATGTTGACCTTTATTGGTTAAATTTCTATGATGACTGTTCGGCAGAAACGAACGACTCTGAAAAAGTATTCTTTAAGTGGTCTTATTATTTAGATCACGATAGTGATTTTGATTCAGAGTTTACAAAAGAAACTTCTGATTGCGGATGTTATACAGAAGAGGAAGCAAAAGATATTTTTATAAAACTTCTAACTTCTAAATTCGTGTCAGAAGACGAGCGATTAAGCAAAGAAGATGCCGAAGGTATGGATATTTTAGAATTGCTTAATTGCGTTGATTCTGCTGAATTTTTACGATGAGGATGAAGAAATTTATCTATCTGTAAAACCAGTTTCTTATGTGTAAAAAATAAAAGGAGGAAAAAAATGAAATTTGGTTTATTGGACAAAAGAGAAGGGAACAAATCACTTCTCTATGGTTTTGTGGCAGAAGGAGTAGCTGAACTCCTTCCAATGGTTTCTGAAGAAGATAAAGAAGCTGTCGAAAAGGGATGGTTTGGAGAAGAGAAAGCTTTAGAAATTCTAGATCGTCTAGGATATAGTGTCGCTCGGATTCCAGATTATGTTGCTGAGTTAATCTCTGCAACAGACCCTTGGCTTCCAAAGTTCTATCGAGGTTCTTATTTGGGGATTTCTGTTTTTACAACAGATTTTTCTGTCGAGAACTTTGAAGAGAAACTTCGAAGAGCTAAAGAAGCGGTTAATTCTCAATTTGTAACAGAAACTCTAGATGATTGGGTTTCTGATATGGAAAACACCGATTGGGGTGTTTATGAAGTGCATCCTGAAAATTGGATGCGAACTATTTACAACATGTCAGATGAAGATGTTGTAAAACAGTTGCTTCTATTCAAGAAGGAGGAAGAGCCTACTGCTTTAGCAGAAGGTTATGTGCCTAATTCTTCAGAAGTGGAAATTAGAACTTGGAGTGAATTTCTCATTCACTACCTCGGTTAAAATAAAAAACGAAAAACAGACTTTTTTTATGAAGTCTGTTTTTTTATTTTGTTTTTTTGTGGCATACTAATATTATAAAAACGATTGAATAGATAGAGAAGAAAAAAATTAAGGAGGAAAAAAATGATAATCTGTTCTATTGTTATTAAAAAAAGGCTTCGAAAGAGGCAAGGAGGAAAAACAAAAATGAAAGTGAATAAAAAACTGCTTCAGGCAGTTAAAGAATTTCCTTTGCTCTATGTTTTTGCAACAGCATCAAGAACTTACCCTGATGCTTTAGCATCTGATGTTTTGTCAGAACTAGCAAATGGAAAAGAAGAAGCTTTTGGGAAATATGATCTCATGGAGCTTCACAAATCAGGTAGAAAAAATCTTATTGATTATTCAGAGGATTATCTACTTGGTTCAAAAGGGAATTTTACAACTATTTGTCCTTTTCACGCAGATAGCAGTGAAGGGTCATTGGTTGTAACTTCTCAATTCAGCAACAAAAACATGTTTAAATGTTTCGCTTGCGGAGCTGGTGGAGACACTATTGGCTTTGAGCAGAAGTATTTTAATTTAAGCTTTAAAGATGCTGTTTATCATCTAGCTTACAGATTAGGCTTAATTGATGAAAAAGCAATGAAGCAAAAATCTACTTCAGAAAGCTCAATCGCTAAAGCTATCGAAAAAACAAATACTCCAAGAAAAGCATTTGTTGAAGAGGTGGTTGCGGACAAAGAAGTTGTGGATGCTGTTTATAGAGCTATGGTTAAACAATATCGCTTAATAAATGCTCATAGAGAACATTTAATTCAAAAAAGAAATATTCTTGAAGGTGACTTTAAAGAGTATTTTAGTTTTCCAGAACGCAATACTGATGTTGCATCAGATGTGAGAAGACACATTGCTATGGAAGGTGCTGAAAAAATGTTTGGAAAAGGCATCACTTACCTCTCTAAAGAAGAAATGAGTTCTTTGATGAACTCTCCTTTTATCAATAAAGTAAGAGAACAACTCCAATATGTACCTGGATTTTATCTAAACAAAAAGAACTGGTAAAAATCGAATGGATATACAAACAAGGAATTGGTCTTTTAGCTATTGATGCTGAAGGTTTCGCAAGAGGGGTTCAAGTCCAAAATCTTGACCCAACATCAACTGCTGCAAAGTATGTTTGGTGGTCTTCGAGAGCAAAACTTGGTGAGACAGGTTTTGAAGGTGGCTCTTCTCCAGGTTCGCCTGGTGGGGTTATTTTCCCCAAAAATAACTTCGATAATAATTATATGGAGACAGCTCCAATTGTTATTACAGAAGGAAAATACAAAGCTGAGGCTCTTGCTTATCAAGGGAATATTGCAATCTATGTTTCAGGTGTTGGGACATGGAAAAACATTATTCCTATGATTGAAACACTCCGAGGAGATAGAGAAAAAATCTATGTTGCTTTCGATGCAGATGCTATGGGTAAAATCTCCGTATTTAAACCTTTAAAAGCTATTTGTAAAGAATTGAAAAACATGGGTTTTAAACCGATTATGTTGGTTTGGTCTATCGAAAACGGAAAAGGATTTGATGATTTAGTTCATTCAAAAGGTGTCGCTCATTACAAATCATATTTGAAAGCGATTCGTTCTGAAGAATTTGTTCAAATCTTTACAGCAATAGTCAAAACTTTGCTCGCAGAAATGGGTGTTTCATCTATTTCTGCATTTCAAAATAACAAAGAAATGAATAATAAATTCACAACTTTGTTGCAAAAAAGAATGGAAGAAGTTTTATCACTATAAGCTAAATTGTCGTAAAAACTTCTTCTTTAAAAATTGTAAAAATGTAAAAATACCCTAGAAGGGGCAGGAGGAAAAAAATAAATGAAAACAAAAAAATATGTAAATAAAAAAACGGCAACGTTATCGTCATCAAACAGGATGCTACTGGGTTCTCTCCAATGTATGAGAATCAAACGACTCTCAATTATTTCACATGGGAGAAAGATATTTCATCTTTGCAAGAAACCTATGTTGACACTTTGCCAGAATGGTTTGAAAACGCCACTCAGTATCAATACAAATTTGATAAATTGGCAAAAGAGGCTATTGAAAATGGAATCTCTACTGATAGCTTAGAATTTTACGAAATTTTATGTAAAAAACTATCTGAAAGCAAAAATTTTTGCTTTGCCAATTATGAAGGTAAAAAACGCTGTTTATCCTTATGTAATTGCGACTTCTCCTTCTACATTAGAAGGTAATATGGTTGGAATTGCATGGGAAACGGAAGAGTTTTTAGCTCAATTCGGTCTATTGAGTAACAAAAAAGAAATTTTGAAAAAAGTTGCTTTAGACCTAAAACTTCAGAATCTCTACTTAAATGGAGAAGTTTATCAATTCACTCTGTATAAGGATGATTCCTTAGAAGAAGAATTGATGAATATTGGAGGATTTATCAATTACGATTCTGACGAGGAATTATTTGAGGAAATTCTTTCATATATCTCTGATAAAACGGAAGATTTGGAGTTTGAGAGAGTTTATGAACCAGCCGAAGTTGATAAAGAATATATTGAAAAATATATTAACAACGATGGCGAAACTTTGCTTTTGGTTAGCGATGATGACCCTATGAATCCAATGGAAGATTGGGACACTCTCATGAATTACTACACATGGGAAAGTCGTTATATTCCAATGCAAGAAGGTGCAAAAGATTTCTCTGATATGGAAGAATGGTATGATTCTATCATGGGAGAAGGTGCTTTCGATAGACAAATGGAAAAATCCAAAGAAAACGAACGAAGTTCTGTTGGTTTTGTATATGATTTGTGTGCGAATCTTGAGAAAAAGGGTTTTTATGCTCTACCTATCCTAAAATATGAACACGGATTAGTAAACTACTATATCGGTGACTCTGTTGATCGCTGGGATGGTGGAGTTGTAGGTTTTGCATGGCGAGATAAAAAAGAACTTTGTAAAGAATACAATGTTAAAAAAACTATCGCCAAAAAAATCAAAGAAACAATCAACAAATGTATCGAAGGGGAATTGAAAGCCTACACCAACTACGCCAATGGCGAGGCTTATGGTTTTGAGCTTTATAGCCGTGAAGACGGTGATGACCCAATTGATAGTTGCTACGGCTTTATTGGCTACGATTCTACTGAGGAATTGCTCAAAGAAGTTTTGATGCACATTTCAGATAAGCACAAAGACTTTTTTTAAAGTCGATTAAAAATAAGAAAAAAATGAGGAAACAAAAAAATGAAAAAAGAAAATGTATTGATTCAAAATTTGAAAAGCTCTATCAGCTTTTTGAAACGCCACTCGCAATTTGCAGGAGACCTAGCTGAAGGTCAATTGCAATTACTGCTTGATACTGGTGCTTCAGATGCTCAGTTGCGAGCTTTTGGAAAAGACCTTGATGCAGCCAACGATGCTTGGCGTTAATTGAGAGGTCAAGGAGGAAAAATAAATGAAAAAAGTAAATTTTTTCATTGATATGGATGGTGTTTTAGCCAAATGGCGACAAGCAGCATCTCTATCAGAGGTAGGACAGAAGGGGTACTTCTTAAATCTAGAGGTTGAATTAACCCTAGTAGAAGTAGTCCTAGAGCTGGTTCGCCAAGGCTACTCGGTTTCAATTCTTTCTCATATTGTTGGAGAAAGTGCTGCTAGTGAGAAAGCTAGTTGGTTGAAAAACTGCGGTCTTGGTCATATCCATAGGACTTTTGTTCCTTATGGAGAACCAAAATCAGACTATGTAAATAACAATCATGGTCAGAAAAACATTTTGCTAGATGATTACACAAAGAACTTAGTAAAATGGGAAGAGGAAGGCAACGTTGGCGTTAAGTTATATAACGGTGTCAACGGTAACAATGGTACTTGGAAAGGTCATTCTATTAGTTTAGAGATGAGTTTCGAGGACATTATTGCTACTTTAGTAGCTATTGCCGAATCCTAATTAAAAGAAAAAAAGAAAAGCTCCACTCCGTGTGGGGCTTTTTTTGTTTTGTCTTAAAACAATAGTTTTTATATAAAAAAACTATTGAAAAAGAACATTGTGTTATGTTATAATGAATAAAAAAATATAATAAAGAAAGTATGTTTGTATGAGTAAAGATTTTTTTAATCAAACAGAGGATAATCGTACAGAAATTATCTTTTGTGTAAAATTTAATCGAAAAATTTTTGCAGATCAACGATTGAAAGATTTCTTGCGAAGTGCATTTATTGAGATTGAGCAAGAATTTGGGAAGACTTCGGATGGAGTCAACTTTTTTTATCGAAGATTTGGAAATTTTCAATAGTTATGTCAAGATGGTTGTTTGCTGTGACCCTCTTTTCGGAGTCCAAAATGCTGTTAGGAAACTGAAACGTCAATCTGCAAAGAGATTGAAGGAGTTTGACCCTAGTTTGACATCAAGGCTTCCTGCTATTTGGACAAATCAAACTAAATTTAAAACAATTGGGATGAGAAACACTGAAGAAGAAATTAAAGAGTATGTTGAATCTCAAACAGTGTAAATACAAGTGAAGGTTTAACAATGTTTAAAAAAAATAAGTATAGTAAAAAAGAGTTAAAAAAAGTAAAACCCATTCTTGATAAAGTTGAGAACTTGAAAGATCAAATGAGAGCTTTATCAGATGAGGAGTTAAAAAATCTAACTCCTTCTTTTCAACTGCGCTTGCTTGCAGGAGAAACATTAGATGACATCTTGCCTGAAGCTTATGCAGCTATCCGTGAGGCTGACAGACGTGTATTAGGTAAAGAACCTTATAAAGTGCAGGTGATTGGTGCAATCATTCTTCACCAAGGTAAGGTTGCTGAATTAAAAACTGGTGAAGGGAAGACTCTTCTCAGCACTATGCCAGCTTACTTAAACGCTTTGACAAGAAGAGGAGTCCATATTGTTACTGTCAACGAATATCTGGCAAAACGTGATGCTGATGAAATGGGACAGGTTCACCAATTCATGGGTTTATCAGTTGGATGCGTAACTGCTGACATGACAAAAGACCAAAGGCGAGCAGAATACGCTTGTGATATTACTTATGTAACCAATACCGAAGTAGGTTTTGATTACCTAAGAGATAACATGGTTCAAAAAAAGACTGATAGAGTCCAGCGAGGATTAACTTACGCCATTATCGACGAAGTTGATTCTGTTCTGATTGATGAAGCTAGAACTCCATTGATTATCTCAGGGGTTGTTAATAAAAACAACTTACTTTATGGAACTTGTGATATTCTAGCTAAAAGCATGGAAAAAGGAATGGCAGATGCTAAGTTCAACAAGACTGATGCTATAATGGGAAAAGTCATTACCGAGACAGGAGACTTTATTGTTGATGAAAAAGATAAAGTTATCACCCTAACTGCTCAGGGAATTGAAAAAGCTGAAAAATTCTTGCACCTTTCCAATTTATCAGGTCAGGAGCATCTAGAAGAATACCACGGTCTTATCACAGCGTTAAAAGCTAATTATTTAATGCAAAAAAACAAGGATTATATTGTTAAAGACGGTGAGGTTTTTGATTGTAGATGAATCAACTGGACGAGTTTTTAGAGGGTAGAAGATACTCTGACGGTCTTCATCAAGCTATTGAAGCTAAAGAACGTGTTGAAATTAAAAAAGAAACTCAAACTTTAGCAACCATTACTTATCAAAACTTTTTCAATAAATACAAGAAAAAATCAGGAATGACTGGTACTGGAAAAACAGAAGAGGAAGAATTTAAAGATATTTATTCAATGGATGTTGTAGTTGTTCCGACTAATAAAACCAGTGATTCGCTTAGACCTGCCAGACCTTGTATTTAAAAACGAAAGAAGAAAAAAACTAAATGCTGTTTGTGAAGAAGTTTTAAGTTCTTATATGAAACATCAACCAGTTTTAGTTGGTGTTCCTAGCGTTAAAGACTCAGAAATTCTTAGTGATTTATTGAGTAAGATGGGTATCCCTCACAATGTATTAAACGCTAAAAAAACGACGAATTAGAAGCCAACATTATTGCTAAAGCTGGGGAAGCTGGAGCTGTCACTGTCGCAACAAACATGGCAGGGCGAGGAACAGATATAAAATTAGATGAAGAATCTTTGGCATTAGGTGGTCTAAAAGTTATCGGAACAGAAAGACACGATAGCCGAAGGGTTGATAACCAATTGAGAGGGCGTTCAGGTCGCCAAGGAGACCCAGGGGTTTCACAATTCTTCATTTCGTTAGAAGATGATGTGTTACAATTTTTTTCTCAAAAGAAAGCTGGATACATGCTTTAAAAAAATGCTTCAACTGATTTTTGGTCAACCAATTAGCCATAGGAAATTAACAAAAGCTGTCGAATACGCTCAAAAACACATTGAAGAAAATAATTATGGGGTTCGTAAACAAGTCTTCGAATATGATTCTGTAAATAATGAACATAGAGAGTTCATTTACAGAGAAAGAAATCGAGTCTTAGATGGCGAAGATGTAGAAGATGTTTACAGACGTGCTATAAACAGTGTTGTTAATGAGATTTTTAAACAAACAATCGTAGGGAAACACCCTTCTTCATGGGATATTGTTGGTTTAAATGAACAACTAAAATTGATTATTCCAATAGATGATTTAACTTCAGATGAAACATCAGGAATGACAAGGGACGACTTTAAAAAAGTTGTTCTCAAGAAGGTCTTTGATAAATTCGAAGCTCAATCTTTATTATTTAATAAGGCAGAGCTGAGCAGATATGAACGACAAGTTTTAATTTATTCTATTGATAAACATTGGAAAGACCATTTAGAAAAATCTTGATTATTTGAAACAATGGGTGGGTGTTCATGCTTATGGGCAAAAAGACCCTCGTTATGAATATAAAAGGATTAGTAGCAAGATGCTAGATGATATGATCACACATATTTATAAAGACATTTTGCAAGCATTTTTTTAGATAGGAAATAGAAAGGAATATTTCATGACAAATTATATTAGTTCCATCAATGGTTTAAATTCATTGCAAGATATTAAAGGAGACGACAATCTATTCTTGGTTATCCACGAAGATGATTTAAAAAATATCTCTTTAGATACCTTTGAAAAAATCCTTGATTTGAAGGGCGTTTTCTCTCAATTTGAATTGCGAAAATATACTGTTTTATCAGAGCGTGATTTAGCGATTGCATCTCCAATCTTCCAAGATGACAAATCTGATTTTGTGCTTGTTGACGAAGATTTCCCAGAGTTCCATTATTTTGGAGACCGTGTTTCAAAACTTAGCAAAAGCAAAATTGTTAAAAAAACCGCGTTAAAATCCAAAAAAAGTATAAAAGGGATAGAGGATGGTGTTAAAATTTCAGGAGAGCCAATAAAACGCCCAACTCAAGTAGAAAAACCAAGTAAGCCAGTTAAATTTGAACTTGATAAAAAAGATTCAGTTGTTACTGCTACATTTGATAATTCTTCAACAGCAACAACAGAAACCCCAGATGAAAATTCTGTTCATGAACGTGTTCAATTGGCTAAAAACATGGGAAAGCTTTTAAAATTAAATCCTGAAGAGTACGGATGCAATATGGGAGCTGACGTGTTTAACCTTATGATTGCGCAAGTGTTTAAAAACGCAAATAACGATGAAGAAATCAAAAATGGGATTTTAGCATTGGACTACGGAGAAATGTTGTGGGATAAGGTATCTCCTCATGTAGAAGAGATTAAGAAGTTGATTTAAAAAAACGTCCTTCGTATGCTTTTTTATTTTGTTTTTTTTGTGGCATACTATAATTATGGAATAAATTGATTAAGTAGAGTGTTTAATAAAGGAGGAAACATATAAATCTTTTTTTAATTCCAAAAAAATAATTAAAAAAATAGTAGCATTGCTACAAAAAGGAGGAAAAAAATGACTAACGAAATGTTAGAAGTAAAAATGGACTTAAATGGAAGTCTATTTACAATTCAATCTGAAAAATAAAGAAGGGTCTCTCTGGGAACAGGTAGGCTCTTTAGTATATCAAGCTGGATTTCCAATTCCAGCGGACATTACCTTGTCTTCTGAAGGGAAGACTGCCAAGGTATCTATCACAAAGCCAGAAGTTCAGTTGGCGAAGGAAGATAAAGTGTTAATTCAATTGGTTGAAGACACTTTTTATTTGCCAAAAAGCCGATATGAGAAACGGTTATTGCGTCGTATTGATAAAGAACGTGACATTCGTTCACGTTATGATATGCGTCCTAATAGTATGGGCAATATCACTATCAATATCGGTGCTTTAGCTGGGGAAATCGGACGAAAAGGTTTTGATCGCCTTGAAGATGGTAATGTCCATCATCCGTTTCCAAGCCAATTGTTCTGGTTGCGTTATTATGAAAAAATCGCTTCTGGATACAAAGACTATACGGAAGATTTGATTGATGACGAAGAAGAAGACAAGATCACTCGTTTCTTTACAGAACCGTCTGAAGAAGAATTAACAGACGATGATGTTCAAGAGCTGTATATGCTTTTGACTGGGGCTGCAAAGGATAACTTGTTAAAATCAGGGATTGAACTTGATTTTTATAGTGATGAATGTCCTTATAATGCACGTCAAGTTAAATCTGCTCGCAAGCTATACTTGCAGATGTGTGGAGTGAATTTCGCTTCAGAAATGAATGAATTGCTCGAAGACTTTGTTGCCATCGCTGCTCCTAAGTATCAAAAGGGTACAACTGTTAATGATTTTATGGTTAAAATCGTTAAAGACCCTGATAAACAATTTGAGCTGATGGGAGAAAAGTTGGAATGGGTTAATTCAATCGTTTCGTCTATGGAAACTATCGTTTCTATGAAATCTTCATCTAGCAAGAAAGATACTTCTATCGAATCTCCATTTGGAGATGTGAAGATGCGTAAGTTATCAGACGAAGAAATGAAAACTTATATTGCTGAAAAGAACCCTGAAATTGATAGCCGTCAACGAGGTAATATTATTTCGATTTATGACGTTAAGCCGACTTCTCAACTAGAGAAGTACGAAAAGTATCTAAACGAGGAATCTTTTGGCAAGAAAGAAACTTTACTGTTCCACGGCTCTCCTACATGTAACTGGGTGTCTATTATTCTTAATAGTTTAATGTTGAACCCTAATGCACAAATTTGTGGGAAAGCTTTTGGTAACGGAGTTTACTTCGCTCCTTCATCTGATAAGTCTGCTGGGTATATGTCTAACCGTGGCTCTCGTTGGAGAAGTGGTGGTGATGAAGTTGTTGTTATGGGTGTTTACCGCGTTGCAACTGGAAATCCATATCACGGAACAGACATTATCGGTGGAGCGCCTGAAAAAACAAAAGAATTGACTGAAATGTTCCAGAAGAAACAGTATGACTGTTTTTGGTACAAAGCAAATTCAGGTTCTTTTGTTCGTGATGAAGTTATCGTCTACAACGAAGCTGCTTGCGTATTAGATAAACTAATCGTGATGAGAGCTTAATAAATAAAGGAGGAAACATAATTCAAAGATGATAAGGCAAAAATCTTATAAGTTTCGCCTCTATCCCAATCTTGAACAAAGGATTTTCTTTGAGAAAACCTTTGGGTGTTCACGCTTTATTTGGAATCAGATGTTGGCGGACAAGATTGCTCATTATAAAGAGACAGGCAAATTTTTAAAGAATACTCCTGCTCAATACAAGAAAGAGTTCCCTTGGTTGAAAGAAGTAGATAGTTTGGCTTTGGCTAACGTTCAATTAAATCTGAACACCGCTTATAAATCATTCTTTCAGTCAGGATTTGGCTTCCCACGATTCAAGTCTAAGAAATCTGCCCAATCTTATAAGACTAATAGTCAAAAAGGGTTGATTACTATCTTAGATGGAAAAGTCAAGCTTCCAAAAGTTGGCTGGGTAAAGGTAAAAGCTCATCGCCAACCAAAAGGTTTGATTAAGAGTGCGACTATTTCAAGGACAGCGACAGGTAAGTATTTCATCTCTATCCTCTGTGAAGAAGAAATTCTTCCACTTCCTAAGACGGATTCAGCTTTAGGGATTGACTTGGGATTAGAGAATTTTGCTATTCTCTCAACTGGAGAGAAAGTTGGTAATCCTAAATTCCTTACCTCTTTGTCCAAGAAGTTAGCCAAAGAACAGAAAGTCTTGTCTAGGCGAGGACTTCTTGCCAAGAAAAAGGGCGTGAAACTTTCTGAGTCTTCGAACTATCAAAAGCAGAAGTTAAAAGTGGCTCGGCTTCATGAGAAGATTGTTCATCAAAGAAGAGACTTTCTTCATCAACTTAGTACAAATCTCATCAAGAACCACGATGTGATTTGTATCGAGGATTTAGCGAGTCGCAATCTTATGAAGAATCACCACCTAGCAAGAGCCATTGGTGATGCCTCATGGTCTGAATTTGTCCGTCAACTTCGCTACAAGGCGGATTGGTATGGCAAGAAGATTGTGACCATCAGTCGTTGGTTTCCGTCTTCTCAGCTCTGTTCTTCTTGTGGGGAAAACTCAGGAAAGAAAGGTCTTTCTATCCGAGAGTGGACTTGTGAACATTGTCATACTTACCATGACCGTGACATCAACGCTAGTCTTAATATCCTCAAAGAAGGATTGAGTTTAGCTTAACTAACTTTTAGAACCGTAGGAACTATGGGAATAGCTTGGTCCATTTGTGTAACCTCTGGAGGCTAGTCATCTATCCTCTAAGTCAGCACATTACCCAAGAAGCTTCTCCCTCTTAGTGAAATGTAGGGAGGGGTAGTTCACAACATTACATCCCAGAACATACCGAATTATCAGCAGGACAGATTGTTGATACTGTTTTGGTATTCGAACGAAAAAAAGCTAAATTGAAATAGATTTAGCAAGGAGGAAAAAAATAAAAAAATGAACTTAAAAAAATATAACTTAACCGCAATTCACACGGATTGCGGTCCAATTTTCATGAAGAATGGACAAACTTTCTTCCATTCTTTGTTGTTAATGACTTCTCAATTGGTAGATTTTGATGAAGAATCTCTTGATTTTTTGGGAGAAAAAATTAAATCTATCTATGGATTGGATGTCAATAACAAAGATTCTCTTCAAGAAGAAGGTCTTGTTACTGAATATGAAGATACGCATAGATTTAGAGTTTGGTCAGATGGTGTTAGACAATACCTTAGTTCAAACGATAAGGAAAAAGGCGTATATTTTTTTGCTCGTGTTTTGGAGCATTTGGTTAGCAAAAATGGTTCATTCAAATATTCATCTAAAGAAATTTCTTTGAATATTCTAGGACCAGAAACAAATGATTTTGATATTGTGTTAGGTACAGAAAAATAACTTGTACTTTTTACGCAAAAACAAAAATTCAAAAATGCTAACGAAGAATAAAAAGGAGGAAAAAATGATGAATGAAAAAACTTATAAACTTGCTGGATGTACTCAGTTCAAAGCGATTATGATGGTCGAAAAACAAACTTTATTTCAAAGCTTATTTTTTTAATTTTATCTCAATTGGAAGAATTGGATGAAGATAATTATCAAATTTTTCAAAGAAACCATAGAAGATACTATTGGCGCAACTGTTGATGAAGAAGAAAAACTTCGAGGAGAATTGAATTTAGAAATTGACTATGATGAAAGTGATGAATTTTCAGAATGGGAATCAGAATATATTCAATTTGTAAGTGGAAATCAATACACTTACGTCCTTGCTAAAAATGCTGGAACGACTCGTTCTTGAGGATAATGGAGAAATTTGGTTTGATGTAGATACTCTTAGTTTTCTAACTTCAAATACTTTAGATTTTAACATTAACTTCTATACTTCAGAAGGACTTCGCTTTTTTGCTAAGTTTGAAGATGGAGGTGACTTTTAATGACAGATGTTATTAAATCAACTCCGTTAGCTCAATTGTCTGAAGCAGGGATGTATAAAACATCTCGGATGGTGGAAGCCAAACTTGGAGGCATCTTGAAAAAAGGGGAATCTAAATCTCCTAACTTCTTCCGTGCCTATATTTGTCGAGACATCATTCAAAATGCTTTGCGATACAAAATCAAAAAAGGCAAAGATGTCATGGAGTATATGAATGGACGATACGTTGAAGCAGGATTCATCAATCCCCAACAGAAAAAACAGGTTCTTTTAGACGACTGGCGTAAAATCATGCGTTATCTTCGTGAAGAAAAGCGTGAGCCTAAGTTTGTAAAAACAGGGTATCCAGTTCTAAAAGATGGAGAGTTGCCTATTAAGGTAAGACCAACTGTTCTTTTTCCAGTAGGTGACAAGGTTGATATTGTCTTGATCAAGATTGGTCGTCCAAATGTCACTAAAAAAGGAGATAAAGGGAAACTGGCTCGTTCTTTGCAACTTTACGCTATGATTAAATATGCTCGTATGTTAGGGTATAAAAATATCACAGCATCATTCTACTTCTTGACAAAAAGTAATGATACAAACAATTGGTTGACGAATGACCCTCTGTTCTTTACAGGGGATTCAAACATTGTTTCTATGAGTGATTTATGGGATGGTACAGACACCCCTAATGACCTTGATAAAGAAATGCAACCTTTGATTGATTTGTATTACCAAGGAGCAGATGAATGTATTGCAGAAGAACATGGACAGATATGTGCCTATCCTGAGCTTTGTCGTTATAAAAAAGCTCCTATCAAAGTAGAAGTAGAGGAGGATGAATAATGAATGATAAGTTATTTATCAGCCTTGAAACAACTTTAAATGGGCAGGTAGAAAAAACTTGCATCAACATTGACCATATACTGTGGTTTTCAAAAGATGCAAAGGTGTTAAAAACTTCAGATGGAACGCTTTATGTTTTAACTGAAGATGCTGTTAAAAAGCTGGAAGATGTTCTTCAACCAGTTTAATAAAAAAATGTGAACGCCTCAAAAGAGGCAAAAGGAGGAAAAAATGAGTTGGTTTGCTCAAGCTACAACAAAAATTTGCGGTTCATACGGAGAACCATTGTTTGAAGTCGTCGAAGCATTGATGAAGATTGATGTTATTCAATCCCTTTATCTACAAAATAAAGGTTCTTCAATTGAAGTTCAATATTTTGATCACATTTGTGAATTAAATGATGTTCACGACATGATGGAGAATGTGCTGGTTGATTTAAGCAAAAATACTGATAGTGTTTTTGTCATGTTTTCAGTAGCTCGTGATACTTGCGAAGAAACACCAACTTCACTTCGTCGAGGAGTGATTACAGTCATAAAGAATGGGAAACGTAGTTGGTTCTCTGACTTTTATGATGTCGATGATGAAGAAACAGGTGGTATTTTTGTAGATACAGCTATGGCACTTGCTGAAAAGCTCGATTCTCTTTTGTCACCATTGGTGTGGGAATCAAACATTGACAACTTCAATGAACAATTTGGCAAAGGAGACTTTGCCAACGCATTTACACTAAAAAAATAAAAAAACAATTTAGAAAAAAATAAATTAAAGGTAAGAACTATCTTTAATCGAGGAGGAAAAAAGAAAATGTCAAAAGTGACTTACAATCCAGCTCAACAAGAGGCGATTGTTTCTGATAAGAAATATATTCGTGTAATTGCAGGAGCAGGAGCAGGTAAAACTCAGGTAAACTCTGAGGTTATTGCTCACAAACTTAATGCTCTAGGAGCTAAACCTGAAGAAATTTTAGCCATTACATTCTCAAAGAATGGGGCAACCGAAATTAAAGACCGTGCCGCGCGTACTGCTGGGCATGTCCTTTCTGGACTAACAGCAACAACATTTAATGCGCTAGAGAACGAAATTACCCTAGACAACTGGGAAAAATTTGGTTTTCGTCACCGTCCAAGCGTTATTGATGACGTGCAAGATTTGCCTATGTGCGATATTTTGTTACGTCGTCATCCGATCTTGGAATGGACTGGCTCTAGTTTTAAAAACTACACAATGACCAGCGGTTTTGGAACAAATGGTGCGCTTCGTATCGTTTCAGATATTATGCACCACTGCTCTAAACTTTTGATGCGGAAGAATTTTTCAGCAATCACCTATCGTGATATGATAGATGATGAAATTGTTCCTCCAGCGTCAAAAGAGCTGACTCCAGCTATCATCGACAAAATCATTTCTTTTTACCCAGAGTACGAAGAAATGAAGAAAGGTAATGACCCTGAGTTCAATACTCCTGTTATCACTTTTGATGAACAAATCAGCTATTGTATGCGAGTTTTAGAGGATGACCCAAATTATTTGGATGATCACTATGATTTCGCTTATATCATTGTTGACGAGGCTCAAGATACATCTGAAGACCAGATTGAATTTTTGAACCACATCATCAACATGAAGAAATTCAAAAGTTTGATTGTTGTAGGTGATGACAGCCAAGCAATTTATGAGTCTTTGATGGGAACAAGCCCAGATTACTTAATCAATCTACAAGATTTCTTGTTTGAATGGAATAAGGAAACTGGTGTTAGAACCCCTATTAAGATTCATGACATTGTTATGGATACCAACTATCGTTCGGTCGGTAGTGTTATTGAAATGGCGAATCGTGTTATTGATAAAAACACTAACAAATTCGATAAACAATTGGTAGCTTTCCGTGAATACGGTGAAAAACCAACGGTTGAAGGGTTCTATCGTAAAGAAGATCAAAAACCGACTAAGGCGCAACTAAAAAGTAAACAACCATTTACTTTGCAAGAAGGACAGTATGATAAGATGGCACGAGATATTAAATCTCTCATTGATTCAGACCCAACTATCAATTTGAACGACATTGCAGTTCTCGCTTATTCTAAAAATGAGCTACTAGCTGTTGCGGATAAATTGACAGAACTTGGGATTCCTTCGAAATTTGGTGCGCCTGAAAAGCTTGTTGACAACAACCGTGTTCAAGCAGTTCTGAAGTTTGCGCACTTGGTCTATAAAGACCCTGATTCATTTTCAGATGATACATTAGTGGTTGCTAACGCACTTGCTGATGGGGATTTGATTGAAGCAGATGTAGATACACTGATTGAAAAACTAACAGAGATAAACGAATACATTAAAATGATTCGTGAATCTCACGAATTGAAAAAGAAAGAACTTTTCATTAAAATGTTACGAATGATTGCTCACGGTGATGAAGCAGTCTTGAATTTTGAGGAAAAGTTCAAAGACATGGATTTCGAAGAAATCATAAAAATATTGTGATGATTTTGAAATCTATGGGGACAACATGCAATACAAACGTTCTCAGCTAGGAGAAGGAGTTATGTTGATTACAGCTCACTCTTCAAAAAGGTTTGGAATGGAAGTATGTGTTTGGTTCTATTACTGGGTTTCATAAGCTTGGTAAAAAATCAATCTCTCGTCGCAAACAAGAAGAATTGCGTCGTCTACTCTTCGTTTTGATTACAAGAGCAAGAGATGTCCTCAAATTGTATGGTTTGTATGCTGTTACAGGTAATGCAAAAAGATGGTTATGTTTATAACATGTTCTTAAAAGAATGTTTTGATGCTTTGGACAAGACTTTTGCACCAAACTTTACAAAAATAAAGAAAAACGAAAAACAGACTTTTTTTATAAAGTCTGTTTTTTTATTTTATTTTTTTGTGGCATACTATAACTGTATTTGATTGATGAAGTAGAGATAAAAAAATAGGAGGAAAAATATATAGAAATCATTTCTATAACATTGCGTTGAATACAAAAATAAAAACGTAGCACTTTTAGCTACAAAAGGAGGAAACATACATGGGATTAGACATGTACTTAGAAAAAACCGAACGAGTGTTGCCTGAAAACTCAGAACACTCAGAAAATCAGCTATTGCTATTGGATTTGGCAAAACAATGGCTTTCTTACACTTTAGATGAAGAAACTTGCACTTTTGAAGAATATTGCGGAGCAAGTGAAGATATTCTTAGGAAAGTTGGTGGACTAGATGCTGTTAAAGATGCAGCAGAACTGGCAAGACCTAATCTAGTAATTCTTGCTGAATGGGTTGAAGAAACAGAAAATGGTAAAAAACATGTGATTTTCCGTTCTATTTGGGAAGAAATTGGATATTGGCGTAAAGCTAACCATATTCACAAATGGTTTGTGGATCACGTTCAAGGCGGAGAGGATAATTGTGAAAAAAATATGAAGTCACAAAATCCAATCTTTTGGACTTAAAAGCTGTCTGTGAAGAAGTTCTAAACTTAAAAGGAAAAGATGAAGGAAGGATTGAAGAGATTCTTCCAACAACAAGTGGTTTCTTTTTCGGTGGAACAGAGTATGATGAATACTATTTCTCAGATGTTGAAAGAACTATTGAAATTATCAATGACGTTTTGGAAACAACTGATTTTGAAAAAGAATTGGTAGCTTATCAATCATCTTGGTAATTTTGACACCATTTTAAAAAAACTAAAAAAAATAAAACAAAAAAATTAAAAAAAGGAAGCCCTCAAAAAGAGGGTATGAGGAAAAACAAATGACTAAAGCTAACACAACTACAACAACTACTGCAAAATTCTCAGGAATCCACAAAGGATTTGTCTATAAAGACTTTGTAGGCGGAGAACTTCTCACTGTCGAGAAAGTTACTGACAACTCAATTGTTTTTGATAATGGGTTAGAAGTGACTAATCTTGATGCTTTTGAGCTAGTTGAGAAAGATTACGACAAAATCGAACTTTCTCTGAAGAAGTTTGAAGCAAAAGATGGAGAACTCTTTATGGATGGAGTTCGTGTAGAAACAGGAACTCTATATGTTGAAGAAGTTCTTTATACCACTGCTCCTTATGTGGGCTTGAAGGTTCGTTCTCTCGAAAAAGGAAAGTATGATTTGTTTATCTACAACTTCCTAAAAGATCACTTTGAAAAAACTAAGTTTACTTTTGATAAAGTGCTAGAGAACGAAGAAAAGATTGAAAATCTTCGTGTTCTTCGTCTTTATTTTGAGGACGAATTTGTTCTTCCTGCTAAGGAAGTTGACGAAGAGGATTTGAATGAAGCTGTTCGTCATTTAGTGGATGAAGATAAGTATGTGTTCAGCTATAAATGCGAATTTCTTGTCATTCTGTTGAATGGACAGGTAATTGAAGACCTGATCTTAAATCCATCTAAAAAATCAGAGCTAGTAGTCTTTGATGAAAACTTGATTTTGGTACAACAGTCAGATGTTATGAAAGACATTTTGTATCAAGATGGAAAATCTATCTACACTTCAATTGACAGTGATAAAACTACTGTTACTGAGGTTATCATCATTCCAGAATTTGATGGATTTGATGGAGAAGATTTAATTGATGTTCGCCTTTATAAAGAAGACGTTGTGCTTCGTAAAGGAGATGTTATTGAAAATATCTCTATCACAAACAGCAACAACAATTCTCTTCTTATTGTGACAGAAAATGGATTTATCTATTCAAATAATGGCTACCATCCTCGCCACGCTGAAGGAAAAGTTGCTAAAGATGCGGTTAAAGATTATCCATACTTTATCCGCCTAGAAGCTGGTACTCAGCGCAATGTCTTCACGCTTGCTAATGATAAGCGTGAAACTGTCAAGGTGGAAGTTGTGAAAACACAAGACCGTGGATACACAACTAACATTATTTAAAAAAATAAAAACAAAAAAGGTCTAGAGTTAAAAAAACTCTAGGCTTTTTTTATTTTTTTTATCACTTTTTTTAATTATTTGTGGCATACTATAATTACAAAAATAATAAAAAGAAAAAAAGGATGTATTATGAGATTAGAAAAAAATAATGATACAAACGAAGTGTTAGAAGACAATGTGGCAGAAGTCACACAATCTACTCCAGAATCTAAGGTCACTATGTCAGATGCAAAAATTTTGCTAAACAGCGGAAGAATGGGCTTGATTTTCATTGGAGTGGTAGTTGGATTTTTTGTACTTTCTCTCCTCCTGACATTCTTCCATTTCCCTACATGGTTTTATGTTGTTATTGGGCTTGTTTCAGCACCTTTGTTATTGTTCTACTATCTTAAAATTCACGAAAATGATGAAGATAAGTTAGATTAAGTGCGCTATTGACATAGTGAAATAAAAAAGGTACTATGTTATAAGGATTGCGTTATAGATTGTTAGAGACTATAACTAATGACTCTTGAATTTTTATTCAGGAGTCATTTTTGTTTTTAGCAAAGGTATAATTGACAAAAAAATGTGTTTTTTTGGTATAATGATGTTATCAATAAATAGAAATTTAAAAAATGAAGAGGCTCAAATGAAAAACAAAAAAACTTTTTTTATGATGGCAATCGCTTAGTGTTTGTTATTGAAGATTGCTCTGATGAAGTTAAAGATAGTTTATTTGCTCTATTGCAACCTGAAGTAGTAGAAAATGTAGATGCTCAACAAGTGCAAAATACTCCTCAGCCAACTCCTCAACAAACACCTCAACAGCCTGCACAAAACCCTCAACAAGAACTAGACAATCTAGACAAAGCTTTAGCAGCTATTCAGCAAGGACAACCAAATAATGCTACCGATAAGATGTTTAAATATGTTTCTAAGTTATTCCAAGCTGGTCAAATCCCTGCAAGTAAAGGTGATGTTCGCTCTATTTTGAACAATTATGTTGGGAATCGTTTCAAGGGGAAAAATCCTGATGAATTAGTCCCTAAATTGACAGCAGCACACTGTGTAAGTTTTGTGGATACATTTGATTTAGTTTTTGCAAGAATTTGGGAACAATTTAGCGACTTGAACCCTGCGGAGTTCAGTTCTTACGATTTGCCAGTTCAACAATCTGTTGTAAAAGCAGGTATTGAACAATGTATCCGAATTGGAGAAATCCTTGATAAGAAAAAAATAAAGTAAGTCTATTTTTTTATAAATAATAAAAAAATGGCATACTATTATTATGGAAATAATTGAAAAGATAGAGTTGTGATGTAAAAGCAGTCTATCTTTTTTTATTTTTAAAAGAAAAACTGCTTTTGCAGAAGGAGGAAAAAAATGAAATTAAGCGAAAAAATTGCTGGGAAGGCTTCTAGACTTCCTAAATTTAATGCTGACGACACGTTTCGTCAGAAGTTTGTAAAAGTATGCTCGTTGGCTTGGGAAGTCTTTCCCTGATGATGTGTCAGACGTTAATGGAATAGATTTTTGCTACGACAGATTAGAAACACTTCTCCCAACTTTGAGAAATTTTGCTTCAGATGAATTTTCTTTTTATAGAGGAGAATCTTTTTTGGAAGCAAAACTGGAGTTTGACGTTGATTCAAATATAGCCGTTAAGCATATATTAAATAATCTCTCAGGAGCTTCTTTTTATAATGATGCTGCCGTATTTTATAATCCTGACACTATTCAATCAGGAAGAGAAATTATTGTGATACTTTCTAGCTGTTCAGCGGTAAATGATGGGGGTTCATATAACATAAGCAATCGTAATCGAACGGTTCGCTTTATGTCTATTGGATATTTAATTTTAGCCTCAGAGTTAGCAGAAAGAGTAATCTCTGCACACCCTGAACAAGTTGGAGAAAAAACAGTATTTGATTGGCAGAATAAATACTGGGATGCTTGTCCCCCAGTAGAGCTTTATGATGAAGAGTTAAAAAATCTTTTGGATGAAGAGCTAGAATCTGTTGTGTCTTTTAATAAACATGTTAAAAAGCGCAGTATTCCAGCAGCATGCAAAGACAAGAAAGTTCAAGATGTGAAAATGAATCAATCAACTCTTTTTAATCAACTAGGATTTAAAAAAAGTTGAAGTAGATACAGAAACTTATAAAGGAAAAGCATTTGATTATGCAACTTTCTCTAAAATGGAAAAAGATTTCCAATGTATCTATGGAAAACTCCCTCAACCTGAAGAAAAAGTCGATTTGCGATTTAGAAACTTAAAGGGAAAGGGTGGAGTTTTTTACAATTCGCTCAATACGATTGTTATTGATCTTGAATATTTCAACTCTTTTATCCACGAATATGGTCATTATGTAGATTATAAACATAGTGAAGAAAAGATATTCTTCTAAAAAAAGAGTTCTCACATATTGCTTCTAATTATAAAGAAGCTTATGTAAAAGAACTAGAAAAAGAAGAGGATTTTTTTACTAGAGCTTTATATAAACAGAAAAAAGACTATTATGTGGATGAAGTAGAAGTATTTGCGCGTGCGTTTGAATTATGGGTGTCAAACACCATTATGTCTGATACTCCATTGTTAAAAACAGTTGACGAATACAAAAAAGAACTTCCTTACAAAATTTTCGATAGTTTTTTAGAGGATGTTCTTTGTTATTTCAATCAATTGTTTGGAAATAGCGATGCTCAAATAATCGAAAACAAACCTGTTCAATTGGCGTTGTTTTAAAAAAGAAAGGGGAAAAAAATGAATACATCTCAGCAAAAACAAAAATCGCTCAAACTATTGCATCCATTGGTTATTACCCAATGGAGCGAGTTTGGTTTATTGACAAGGAGATTAACGGAGTTCGTTTCCGTTTTTTCTCTATTTATAAAGCCAAAGTAGAAAAATATGTTCGTGGAAAAATGAAGCGAATGTATAGAGGCTGGCTATAAAGAAAGAATAAAAAGACCTTGCTCTAGTAGTAGGGTCTTTTTTGTTGTTTTAAAACATTAGTTTTTTGCCTAAAATCTATTGACAAATATTGACTTTTATTGTATAATACGGTTAAATGCAAAGAGTAAATATATATCTATATTTGGTAAGATAGATATGATTCTTTTTGCGTTTGTTTCCATCCACACTCCAATCTGTTATTAAACATTTTCAAGAATTTCCTAAAAAAACGACTCCAGATTTCCTATTTAGAGTCTGTTTGTCATACAACTATATCAGCAAACAAAGCAGACAAGTAATATACAAAGACTAGTATTCTTAAATTAACCAGAGTAACCAATTCATATTATAAACAAAGTAAATTATTAAAGTAAAAATCACCAAAGTAAAAAGAAAGAAAGTAACAATATGAAAACATACGATATTAAAACTCAAGGGGAGAGTGTATTCCCTGGGACATACGGTTATAAACTGTATGAAAAAGCAGCAGAAAAATTAAATAAAACTATCCGTCATCAGATCAACTTTGATAACCAAGTTTTAGAAGAAGTTCAAAAAAAGCTCTGGTTAAAGAGGCTACTAAAAAAATTTGTTCTCTCTATCATTTATATGCTATGATACCTTCTTGTATCGAAAGGGAGGCTCTTTTAAAAAGAATCTATTTTAAAAAATCAAAGTGATTATTCAGCAAGCACAAGTAAAATCGCAACAATGGTTGCTATCTCAAAAAATGCTCAAAACCTATATTTAAACCTACTTGATTTGCGATTAGTAAATTATTTAATCAATAAGGAAGAAAATTATCTTGGTTATGACATTATTAACGCTGGGGATTTTTACTACGCCAGTGTTTATCAAGAATTTAAAAAGACTGGATTTGATTTAGCAGAAGATACTATTCCTCAAGATATGCCGAAATTTATCAAAGGAGCTATTTTTGCTGTGCAGTTTGCAAAAGAAGATCGCCCAGTTCAATTAGGAGATAAAGAAGAGGACTTATCCATTCGTTATCACGAAATTTTAAAAGCTACTGTTGATGTCTTATCTCTACTCTTTAAAGAGGATTATTATTTAGACATTTTAGATGCGGAAAAAAACTGCTCTTTCAACGCTTGCTAACAACCAAGATTCTAAAAATAAATCTTTAGCTAAACAGGGGTTTCTTTCAAAATTTTACAAAATGTTCAAATAATCTTGCATGAAAAAGTTTTTTTGTGTTATAATTTTGTTAGGGATTTTTAAAAGAACTCCTTTCTATACTTGATAAGAAACACTGCTATTTAATTTTTAGTAGTGTTTTTTTTATTTTTATCTTTTGAAGTTTGTGGCATACTAATAAATGAACATAACTTTTTTTAAAAAAGAAGGTGGTATTATGAAACCAGATATGCTTACAGAAGAAAAAAACCTAAATCCCCTGCGTCAGCAAAAGAAGAAGTCCGTCGTTTAGAAGACGCTTTTGCAGATGCAGCTAAAGAAGGTGCTGACACCAAAACTTTAGCCTCTATTGTTTACGATTGGAAGAAGGAATATAATTACCTTCGCACATTGGAAACAAATTTGTTTGATGGACGTTCATCTGATGAACAGCCTGATGCTTTTCAGGATTATGTGCGTCATTCCAAAACAAATCTTTCTAAGAGCGTAGGTTCTCTAGCAGATAAAAACGAAGAAGTTTATTGAACAGAAAAAAGAAGGAATTATTCCAAACGGTCATTCTTTAACAGAAAAAATCAGTCAAGCTCATCAAAAGATTATGTCGATTTTCCATAAGAAACAAGCAGAACTTGGGCAAAAATTAGGGAATTTCATTGATAATATCAAAGATAAAATCCGTGGGAAAGCTGATATGGTTCGCTTGAGCGCTTGGGTGAAAGCTACTGAAAAAGCAGAAGATTACCGACTCAAAAGCGAAATTAACAAGGATGATTACATTAAAAATGCTCAAGATAAGTTGATTTCTCAAGTTGAAGGCAAATTAGAGAAAAACTCTGAAAAATTCCAAAAAACAGTTGATAACATTGCTAACGGTGTTCCATCGTTCAAAGAACGTGTGGCGATGGGAAGTAAAATTATTCGTGACGCTGTTCAAGGAAAAGAGTTTAAAGAATACAAGTTAGATAAGAACTCTCAAGAAGCAGCAGATGAACTTAAAAAAGCTCAGGAAGCTTTGAAAAAATCTGATGCAAGAACCATTGTAGCAGGTAAGATGAAATGGGGTGTTATTAAAGCTTGGACTAATTTAACAATTGCTTTTAACAGCTTTAAAGCAACTCAATTCGAGAAATTGGCTGACAAAGCGAAAGATGGTCTTGACAAGATTGAACGCCCAGAAAGCAAAGATTACCTCAACGAGCTTAAATCTGCTATGGGTAAAGGTATGAGCATGAAAGAGGCTGTTGCCCATGTTGACAATCTCAGAAATGGAACTTCAGATAAACCTCAAGAAAAAACTGCCCCAACTCAATCAGCGGATATTGGTGGTCGATAATTATAGAAAAACAAAAAGCACTTTTAAAAAGTGCTTTTCTTATTTGGTAAAATCATAGTGTTATGGTATAATTTAGGTAAAAATATTTTTTTATAAACAGAAGGATTTTAAAATGTTCAAATATCATTTATCAAAAAAATTTTTAATTAAGATATGGGCTTTGTTTTTTTATCAGCAGGTGTACTTGCTATCTTAATGGGGGCTTAGAGGATGGTTTATTCTGTATGACATGAAACGATTAAATCCTATTTTGACCAAAGGAGATGTTTTAAATCTGAGTATCGTTACAATTATTATTGGCGTTGTAGCAATTGTTATTTGTGTCTTTACTAGGAAATATATTACTCAAATGCGTGTCAAAGGTCTTGAGTCAGCAAGATTTGATGAATATGGTCGTTTGAAAGGTCAGGATGATTATTATGAACTTTCCCTTGAAGCTCAACGAAAAATGGACGAGGAAAGACGAAGAAAAATCAATGCCATCTTACCTATTTCAGAAGTTAAGCAACTAACTCACAAAGGTTCTGAAAATCCAACAAAAGATATGGATAATCTAGTTGGATTAGAAGATGTGAAAGAAAAAATGGAAGAAATGGTTGCTCAAATGGAATTTGAGACAAAGCATAAGATGGAAAGACGCAATTCTTCTAATCACATGAATATGTATGGACCTCCAGGGACAGGTAAAACGACTGCTGCTCGAATCATGGCTGGGTTCTTAAAAGAGTATGGATACATCAAAAGAAATGAAGTTATCGAAGTGAACGGAACGTTCTTGACTGGAGCAGACTCAGCCGTAAAGGCAGAAGGCTTGTGTCAACACGCTTATGGAGCAGTTTTGTTCATTGATGAAGCTTATTCAATGACAGAAAGTCAAGATGGTCAAGAAGCAATCGCCACTCTTTTAAAAGAGATGGAAGATGCTAAAGATAAACTTGTTTTGATTTTCGCTGGGTATGAGGATGAGATGAAGATTTTCTTAAACTCAAACCCAGGTCTCTTATCTCGTATTAAAGATCACTTTTATTTCAAGAGTTATTCTTTAGATGAATTAGAAGAGATTTTTTTGTAAAAAAATGGCGAAAGAAGCTGGTTATGAATTGACGGATAACGCTATTATCAAAGTAAGAAGCATTTTTAGCAGATTTGAAGAATGATAAAAAAACTTTTGGTAATGCAAGGACTTGTCGCAACATTTTAGATAAGACAATTACAAAGCACGCGCTTCATGTCAAACGACAAACTGCTACATCTGATTTTTGTGTTAGATGAAAAACGATGTTAGTTATAACAATTCAATTTAGTAAAAAAAGCACTTAATGTGCTTTTTTTTATTTTATTTTTATTTTTTTTATTTTATTTTTTTGTGGCATACTTATATTATAAAAAGTTATTGAAAAAGCTAGAGGTCTTAAATGTCTATCTAGCTATTTTTTTGCTAAATAGACAAAAAGGAGGAAAAAAATATATCAGCAAAAATAATAACTTTTTTTAAAAATAAAAAAACAAATATATATAAAAAAAGTAGCAAGTAATTGCTACGAAGGAGGAAAAAAATATGGACAAAATGTCTTGTCTAAAGATGATGGAAGAAGGTTCTTCTGTTATTTTTTTAAAAAAATGTAAATAGCGGAAAAATCCGTTATTAAAGTCGAAAAAAAGTGAGTGATTGCGTTTATGTAATTACTCAAGGTGGACGAAAAAGCAGACTTCTTACTACGAGAGGCTGTGGTCTGGCTGGACTTTTATGAGTCTAAACGAGGACCAATTGCTTTTAGTCCAAACTCAAACAGTGGTAGCACCAGCAGTTGAAGTGGTAACACCAGTTGAAGCTGTTCAATTGACACTGTTCTAGTAGTGAAATATGAGTAAAATAGAAAGAGGAAAAAAATGAACAATATTAAATACCCTAAAGAGGTATTTAGTGCCTTGACCAAAGACAAGGTATTATCAATCACAGCCCACTTCATCCCTGTCCAACAGGATAGTGGGGTATCGCCATACAAAATTTATCAGCCTAAAACGTCACGTTTTGTCGTGTCAATTGTGAATACAGCTGATAAATCTTATCCAGCAGGAAATATTCGTATGGATGAAATTGCAGGAATTGTCGCAAATACGAAATCTGCTCATCAAGTAGATACATTTGCTCGCATCCCTGTCTTCCATCAAATTTTTTCTGCACTCAAGCAAGCGAATAAAGGTTTGAAAGAAGTAACTCGCTTAATTCATGGGTTGCAAGATGCTTTCCGTATCTTATACAACTTTGTACGAACTGGACAAGTTCCAAGTAAGAACAAAGCTGTTCGAGAAGAAACAGAAAGTGCAAGCCTTTCAAAAACAGTCTTGATTGGGAATGGAAAGATGAAAGGCAAAACTCCATTTCAAGTATTGGCAGAAAACCCACAAGCTATTGTGGATTTGAATAGTCAATACGAATGGCTGAAGAAAAACCTAGAAAAACATCCCAATAATCAATTGCAAATGGATGCAATTTCTGAAGCAATTGGTTTGTTCAATGAAGGGAAGATTTCTCTAGGTGACGTGGCTGTTGGTGATAATCTCACCTTTGGCACAATCCCACTTTATGAACCAGCGCCACGCACTTTATTGCGCCATGCTGATGAGGCAGGGTTATGTCCTGTTTATGAAGTAGGGATCAATTGGCATATCGGAGAACGTTCTCCGATTGAAATTCGTGTTAAACGATATAAAGCACCAGTAATCACAAGTGAAACTGGAGCGATCAACCCACAACGTTCAGAAGCTCAAGAGATTGAAGAAAACACCTTCCGTCTTACTTCTAACCAGTGGTTTGAATGTATTCATCTCATGGAAGCTAATATGCAACGCTTTGAATATATCATGGCAGCAAAACAATTCCGTGAAGCTGAAGAAGCAGATGAATACAATCGTGCAAATGCGAATGTGAACAATTGAAATGAGAAATGAGGAAAAAATGAAATTAAATTTTGTAGTGATTACCTTAAACGGTTACGTTATTGAACGCATCCAAATCGGAGATTACTCAAAAGAGTCTGTTCAGGATATTTTGGATAAACTCTACGGAGATGAGTTTACGTCTAAGCATATCGGAGAGTTCGTCTATATTGACGATGTTGCTGGTAATGCAGATGATATAGATTCTTTTGTTCAAAATCGGAATAATAGGAATTGTGAATATCGAAACGAAACACTTCCTTTTAGTGTTAGTGATCGTTTCTATTTTGAAACATTCCATACAGACGTTGTTGGTTATTATTCGGACTTCTATGTAGGTCTAGAAATTAAAAAAATAAATATTAAATAAAAATAAAAACGAGGAAAAAAATAAAATGGAAAAATGTAAAATTGAATTTAAGTATTGAAATCCCTGCTGAACTTGCTGAAAAAATGGCAAACTTGACTGCTATGAATGGCGAAACTAATCAAAGCGTATTGGCTCAATTGTTCGATTATAAGAACAAGCCAGACAATTTGTCCGACTTGGACAATTCGTTTTGGTATTTTTTGAAGCGCTTCTCTGAAGATAGCTTCGCTCACGTCCTTGCTCAAGATTCATGGAACTCTTTCTTACGAGATGTTCTTGTTGAAGAACTAGAGGGCATGGATGAAGATGAAATGATGAGTTTCGTTTATCAGCAAGACTGGAGCAGTCTTGTCTTCAGAGCGTTAGAAACTCATAGTGTCAACGGAAGCTATACATGCAACTCCTACAAATCAAAGAAAATTCTCTTTGATTATTGGGGTGATATTGACGCTGACGAAGTTTCAACAAATGCTTTTGAAAATCCAGAAGCATTTTTGGTAGAAGTGATGATTCTTAATTCAATCTACCTATTGAATAGTTCTGAGCTGGACTTGGATTCAGAAGAGTTCGAAGATATGGACGAGTTCCTTAATTATTTAAAGGAAGCTCGATTGTAAAAAAACAAAAATACAAAAGGTCTGCGCATTACATAGAGTTAGACTTTTTGTATAATGGTTAAGGAGGAAAAAATGACTATTTTAGAAACTACCGTACCTGTGCTTAGATACGATGACGATGCTACGCTCTTTTTGCGTAGAGTCATGCACAACTATCTAGGTAAGGAACTTGCTTTAGAAGTTCTGAAAACCAAGAATAATTCTAGAGTTTGTTACTTGGACAGAAAAAACAAAATTGTTTATCACTATGACACTATTGTTTCTCCCATGAGTACCAAATTAGTATTCAATGGAAGAAAAGCCTTTGTAGCCAAGGAAACTGAAGGTTTTTATCTCTCTTCCAAGTCTCTTTTTTATTTGGAACTTGAATTAGGGTACAGAGGCTTGTTCCATGCGGATAAGACTTTAATGTCTGAAATTAAAGATTTTCTTGATGAAAATATCGAAAAATCAAAGACTTTGAAAAATGATAGTGACTATATGTATATTGATAAATTATATGTAGTCACACCATTTGAGGAAAGGTAAGGTAGGTTTTATGATTATTATCATTGGAAAATCTGGCAGTGGTAAATCAACTGTTGTTGACGAATTGACAAAGTTAGGCTATAAAAAAGTCCTGACAGACACTACGCGCCCCATGCGCCCTGGTGAAGTCCAAGGCGTGGATTACAATTTTCTTAGTCAAGAAGAATTTGACTTAAACAAAGAAAATGGGGTCTATGCTGAAGATGTCGTTTATAACGCATCTTTTGGACAAGTCAGCTACGGCAGCCGAAAGGAAGACTATTTAAACAGTGACGACAAATCTGTTATCATTTTAAATCCTTATGGGTTGTTAATGGCAGATGAAAATGACTGTTTGAATCATGTCTTTAAGGTTTATTTACGTTTAACTGACGAATTGATTCTTGAACGTTTATCTAAACGTGGAGATTCAATGAAAGAGGTTCAACGTAGATTACTAACAGATGGGGTAGATTTTGCAAATATGGAGTCACATTGTGATTTGGTAATTGATATTACTAAAGATATGACTCCTGAATATATCGCAAAACTCATCTTGGAGAAAAAATAGAAAGAAATATAAAAACATGAGAGTGGTATATGTACTTGATCAAAGAATGGGATGATGTTCAATCATCGTCGCCAAAGTTTTGATCAAACAATTATCAAAAAAATTGTTGAAGACGTAAATGAAGTCAAAGGTCGTTTGTGGTTATCTGATTATTCTAAAGAATTATTTGCATCTTATGATGTAAATGTGATGCCTTTAGAAGAATTTGATTTGACAAAGGTAAGCGATAACGATGTTATTTATGTTGAAAACGTTGATGTGGATTTAGAAGCAATGATTGCTGATAAAGAAGTATCAATTGAGTTAAACTTTTATCGCTGGGACAAGGTTTATCCATCTGATAAAAAGATGATTTTTACAAAAGAATTGCTTGATGCGTTTTTTTGTAAAAAGATTCTTATGAATTATCAGGGGAGACTCATGATGTTATTAGCGTAGAAATTTGGAAAAAGAAATTAAGGAGATGAGGAAACAATGCCAAAGCGTAAAAAAATAATAAAAAAATAATTTATTAAAAAAATGGCAGTTATTGCTATTTTAATTGGAGGTTATTTAGTGATAAATAACATTGACAAAATTAAAAAAAGGGCTTCCAAATGAGCCTGTTATTAAAAAGAAAAGCAGCCAAAAAAACTGCTGATGAAAAAGTTAAAGAGACAGAAACGGTTAACCCTAACGAAAGGAACAAAATGTCTCAAGCTGATACCTCTGTCAACTCTGTTGATTTGAATCAAATCCCAGATTTTGACGGAGAAACCACGTTTGTTGCTATCAACAACAATGTACCCACGTTTTCTGATGAAGACAAGGCTAAAAGCAAGGTCAGGTAGTTTTGAGTATTACTCTGAACTTGACAGTCTTGGTCGAGTTGGAATCGCTTATGCCAATCTTGGCAAGGAGACGATGCCCCAAAAGGGTGAAAAGCGAGGTGCTATCGGACGCGTTAAGCCTTCAGGTTGGCAATCACTCAAGTTTGAATCTGTGGATGGGAAATATCTCTACAACCGCAGTCACTTGATTGGTTGGCAGCTAAGTGCTGAGAACGACAACGAGAAGAATCTAGCTACTGGCACAAGGTTCTTCAATGTTGATGGGATGCTGCCATTTGAGAACTTGGTTGCTGACTACATCAAAAACACTGGTAATCATGTATTGTACCGTGTAACTCCAATTTTTGAGGGTGATGAGTTGGTGATGCGAGGTCTTCAGATGGAAGCATATTCAGTCGAGGATGACGGAGCAGGCGTATCGTACAATGTGTTTGTATATAACGCCCAGCCTGGTATCTATATTGATTACTTGACTGGAATGGCAACGTCAACGGACTAGAAAGGACAAGCAAAAAACAGAGAAAACCTAAGAGAAATCTTAGGTTTTTTTCTTTTGCCAAAAATTCTTTTTATCTTGACAAAACAATAGTTTTTTTGGTATAATTCTAACATAGTAAAAATTAGTTTTAGTCCTGCCTTTAGAAATGAGGATAGTATAGTTCACTAAAAACTAAAAATAAATTTAAAAGGAGTTTTACTATGTTAAACAACGTAGTCCTTATTGGACGCACCACTCGTGACGCAGAATTGCGATACACCCCAAACAACAAAGCAGTTGCAACTGTTACTTTAGCCGTTAATCGTACTCAAAAAAATGAAGATGGTTCTTATAAAGCCGACTTTATCAATCTTGTGCTTTGGGGACAAACAGCGGAAAACTTTTCCAACTGGATTAAAAAAGGAGGACTAGTTTCTGTTGTGGGTCGTATTGAAACTCGAAACTACGATAATCAACAAACTGGACAAAAAGTTTATGTTACAGAAGTTGTAGTTCATCAGTTTGTTAATTTATCACCTCGCAATAGCAACGGAGATGCCCAACAAGCTGGACAATTCCAACAACAAAACCAAGCCCCAGCAAACAACTTTGCACAGGGTCAAGCTACTCCTGATTTTTTTCAAGGCAAGATGCAAATCCTTTTTGGACAAACAAATCCAATGGACATTTCGGATGATGATCTTCCGTTCTAATAAGAAAAAAATACAAAAAAATTACTCAAAAAAACAATTGGGTGATTTTTTTCTTGGTTGACATAGTGAAAAAAATGTAATAAAAATAATAATATTTAGGCGAAGGTTATGTTAAAAAAACCTTGATATTATAAGCTTTTTTTAGATTTTTTTGTTTATAAAATTGATATTTTTAAAAAAAGATAAAAAAATATTATAATTTTTTTATTTTTTTAACTGGATTTTTTTGTCGAAAAATTCGCTATTTTTTTTGGAAAAATTATTTTTTTAAAAATTATTTTTTTTGTGACATACTACAAGTATAAACTAATTGAAAGAATAGAGACGTAAGTTTAAAGGCGTGTCTATTTTTTTATTAAAAAAATAAATTTAAGAAACGTCTTTAGACGTAGGAGGAAAAAAATAATGAGAAAAACATGGACAAAAACAAATATTACTTTTTACAACAGCAGCTTTTTATAAAGCTGCAAGAAAACAGCAAGCGACTGCTAGTCGCAAACGCTTCTTCATCAATCTTGAGGAAGTTTCTATCGAGGAGTTTGCAACAGAACTTCATGATGGATTTTTGCCGTCAGATTCATTTGCAATTGCTTGGTCATCAGTGAAAGGAGACATCTTTGATGTTCTCCCTCGATTAGAGAATAAAGCTCATTTTGATAAAAAGGGCTTTAAAAAAATTCTTGACAAGAACAAGCTCTTTTCAAAAACGGCTTTGCGTCGTTCTCAAACAAAAAAAGTAATTGCTCCAGTAAGCGATTACGCGTTTCTTGCTTTGGGGCAAGAGATTGTTGTTGAATCTTTTGAGGATGGTTCAAAAATCGTCCTCATCGACCAACAAGTGTTTGCCCAAACTTTCGAAAGAGAGGATGGGAATGAAGAATTATGCAACGCCACAGGGCGTATGCTTGTCGAATCAGACGGAGACTTTTGGTTTGAGTTTGAAGATTCTCTAGGAGGTCTTCACTATGGCAAATAGTCAAAGTCGAAAATTAAAAGCGTATATCATGTCACTGATTTTATTCAGTGACGCTATGTATTTAGGGTCGTATATTATGACCCTTTTAGCGATTCTACAATTTGCGTATGGGGATTACCCCTATGCGCAAAATGCTCTAGTTGGTACAGTGCTTTTTAAGGTGTTGTATGTGGTAGCTAGAAGAGTTGCTACTTTCTTAAATAACATACTGAAAGAAAAAACTTCTCAGTATATTGTGTTTTAGATTAGAAAAAATAAAACCCTCAGAAGAGGGCAGGAGGAAAAATAATGAAAAAACAAAATGTGTACCCACGCTTAGTGGAAGTTGATGTTGATGGCGTGTTCTCAAAGGTTTTTGAAAATGCTAATGGGAACGAAGAATTTTGTCATCCGACAGGAATGGAGCTTCAAGAGTCAGCAGATGTTGCTGATCATTGGTTAGAATTTGAAGATTCTCTAGGAGGGCTTCATTATGGAAGATAAAATTATCGTCTACACAGCACAAAATTGCGCTCAATGCAAAATGGTGAAGAGATTTCTTGATAAGGCTGGAAAGTCTTATCAAGAAATTGATGGAACTATTGGAGAAATCCGAGATGCTTTGAAAGAAGAAGGCTTTGCCTCATTCCCTGTTGTTAAACAGGGGGCGGTAGCCTTCGCTGGCTTCCGTCCAGACGAATTAAGAAAGTTGGCCTGACATGAGAGAAGCTAAAACAATGTTAATTGAATTGTGGTTTTCTATAAATAATTACAATTCAATAAAGAAAATAAAAGAAATCAGCTTTTTGACGTATAATAAAGAGCAGATTTCTCTAAAGATGTCTAACGTAAAAACTCGCAAGTTCAATAACTTTGTGAGAGTTACAATTGACACTTTAATTGAAGGTGTATCTCCAACTTCGTTAAAAGAGTTAGCTACTCTTGAGGCGACAAGTGAAGATATATCTTTCAATATTGTTAAATCCGTTGTGTATGGGGATGACCAATACGGTTGTCCCGTTGCGCAAGAAACGGATATTTCTCATAAACTAAGTTCTCATGAGCCTAAAGTGCGACATCTAGTCGTAACTGGGGTTCATGGGAACTTCAAAGATGCTCATCAAGCTTTAAAACGAGCATCTAAAATAAAAGGCTCTAGAGTAATTAAGCTTAGAGCTTAGAAAAGAATCAAACAAAAAAAGAGTGGGGATACCTGCTCTTTTTTTGTTTGACTTTACTTTTTTTTGTTATATATTGGAATTGTCTTAAAAAACGATATTATTATATCGTTTCAGGAGGCAACTTTTTCTTTTTCAAAATCCCAAACAAAAAACACTTGCTTTTTCAGCAGTGTTTTTTGTTTATAGTGCTATGTTTATGTTACAATAAAAAGAAGGAAAATTAGAAAGGTTATTTTTTTATGACAGCAAATCAATTGTTAGACAAAAAAATAGAAGTAATACATCAAGCTCAATTTTTAATGAACGAAAATAGTAAAGTTACCATTAAAAGTCCAGAAGAAACTTTTATTCCAATGGTAATTGCAAACGTTCATAAAGATAAAGACTCAAAAAACGGGAAATCGCTTTACGATGTCATTACAGAGACTTTACTTGAATTTGTTACAAAAGAAAAATAGAAGACCCACAATAGATGATCCAATCCGAATCAATTTTCAAGTTTTTGATAAAGACGGCATTAAAGATTATACTATTTTGGGATTTTTCACTTATTCGGTAGCGGAATTTTTAGATATTGCTTTCTTTGATGAGGAAGTTTTGGAACTTGAAGACGATTACAAGAAAGAAATTTTTAGGTGTTTAAGTATTTTTTTAATTTTTTTGATGTAAAATAATTGCTTTTTTTGAAACAAATCTGTTACATTATATGGTATAAAAAAAGAAAAGGAGTTTTTTTCAGAAAATGAAAAAAACACGATGTTAAAGTCCAAGGTCATGGATTCTTCCGTAAGACCAAGGTTGGTTTAGCTAGCGGTATCGTTCTTGGTACTGTTCTCTTTTTGGGCGCAAATTCAACTGTTGCATCTGCCGATGAAGTGAACGCAGGAAATACTGCTACCGTTGCAAATGTAGCTGCAAAAGTTGGTGATGAAGCCAAGCCTGCTGAAGTTACTAAGATTGAGAATACTCAAACACCTAGTGACCAAGCGGATGCTGACGGAACTTACAATAGTCAAGTTAAAAAGCGTTGAAGCTAAAAATGTTGATGAAGCTGCTAACAAAGTACGTTATCGCGTAGAGTTTCACGATGATCATTCAATCCCAAAAGATGGAACTGTTAAATTTGATGTGACTGGTAATCCTCAATTTGCAGAATCAACTGATTTGTATATCGACAAAACAAAAGTTGGTACAATGAGAGCTTATGCAGATAAACCTGCCAACAAGGAATTTGTAAAAGATTTGGCAAATACAGAAACTTTAAAGGAGTTTAAAGAAAAGTTAAACAGTGCTTCTAGCGAAACTGTTCTTGGCACTAATAAAGTTGAATTAAAATTCAATGAAGAATTTGCGAAGATGAACAAGAATCGTGCAGTTGAATTTACTCTTGGCACTTTTAAAAACTATATTTCAGCAGATACTTTGCCAACTCTTTATGTTAAAGAAGGTGAAAAAGCCAATGTATTTGATGGGGACAAAGATGCAAAAGATTACAAGAATACTCTCACTTTATCATCAGTAAAAGACAAGGCTCTTGCAGCTCCTACAAATAAAATTTACTATCCTGTGAAATCTGTTGAAACCAAACCTTCAGATATTCAATATGTTTCTAACGAAACTTGGGGATTGACAACTACTCCAAAAAGATGCTGTAAAATTACCAATTTACCTTGAAAATGGTGGATATACCGCACGTTTGTCAGTTCGTTCAGTTAATGGAAATTCTAATGATAAAAAGTTAATTCAACGTAACCAAGTAAATGGAGATGCGTACTTTGTTAAAAAAGGAGATTTTTTAACACTTAAAACTCAAGATTCTTCAAAACAATTGTTTGATTTGCAAGCTCCTTATAAAGTAGGAGACATTATTGAAGGTGCAAACGTTACTGTGATGGGTAATGAAGCAACAGATGGTAATCGCTTTACTGACTCAACTCTTTATGCTAAAAAGGGAGATTTACAAACAAAAGAACTTCCTGTCACGTTGAAAGTTGTCGAAGTAAACGAAAGTGGTGTCCGTTTTGAAATTCAAAACGATGTCAAAATTGAGAACGGAACTTTTTCTCGCTTCAATTTCTTCAAACCAGCGAACAAACTCAATCACTCTCTTCGTGAAGACTGGTTGGAACGTTATGGTGAAGATAATTTAAAAGCCTTTTTATCAAGTAAAGAATCTCGCGCTCGTTTAGGACATGATACTGGAAATGGTTTTGATATAACAATTGATCGTGAAGGTAAAAACTTGTACCACGGAAAAGGCTACACCGTCCTCGACAAGAACACCAACTTAACTTTCGGTGAATCGACAAAAGGTACTGTTAAAATGCGTTATGTTGATGAAAACATGAAAGAAATTCCAGGTTATCCAACAGAAACCGTTCTTGATAACAAACCTTGGTACACTTCTGTAACAATCACTCCTAAGACTATTAAGGATTATAATTATCTTTACGCTACTGCACCACTTAAAACGATTGCTGGTTCAGGAGAACAAGTGATTTCATTAGTGTATAAAAAAGCTGTAAATGAAGACCCAGTTGTCCCTATTACAGAAGATTTGACTAAAGTTTACGAACCAGACCCAAATCTTGAACCAGGAGTTCAAAAAATTGATAAACCAGGTAAACCTAAGAAAACTCAAGGGGACAAAGTTGTTGACCCAGGTGAACCTCAAGTTGTCAAAGTTGGTAACAAACCAAAAGTAGTTGAAGAAGATATTCCATTCAACAAGACTACTAAAGAAAACCCTAATCTTCCAGAAGGTGAATCTAAGGTTATCCAAGTAGGTAAGAATGGTAAAAAGAAAACAACTACTACTTACACAGTTGATCCTAAAACTGGTAAAGTAACTCCTAACGAGCCTACTATTGAAACAGTACCTCCAGTAGATGAAATTACTGAAGTTGGTAAAGGTAAGGATAAAGAGGGAGACCTTAAAATCACTTACATTCCAGACCCAGAGTCTCCAGAAGGAACTGAAACTGTCGTAGACCAAGGTAAGAAACCTAAATACGATGTGACTGGTAAAGAAAAAGATCCAGGTAAACCAAAAGTTATCAAAGTTGGTAACAAACCAAAAGTAGTGGAAGAAGAAATCCCATTCAAGGAAGTTACTGTTGAAAACCCTTCTAAACCAGAAGGATACCGTGCGGTTCTTAAAGAAGGTAAAGTTGGTAAGAAAACTACTACAACTACTTACACAGTTGACCCTAACACTGGTAAAGTGACTCCTAACGAACCTACTGTAACAATCGTTAAAGCAGAAGACGCTTTGATTGAAGTTGGTACTGGTAAGAACTTTGTAGGTGAAATTGAAACTCGTTACGTTCCTGACATTGAACTTGAATTTGGTAAAACTAAGATTGTTCAAAACGGAACTCCTGAAGTTAAAGATGTTACAGGTAAAGTTGTAACTCCAGGTACTCCAACTATCATCCACATTGGTATCAAACCAAAAGTGGAAGAAGAAGATGTTGACTTCAAAGTTGTAAAACGTGACAACCCTGAATTGCCAAAAGGACAAGAAAAAGTTGTTCAAGAAGGCGAAAAAGGTAAGAAAACTACTACAACTACTTACACAGTTGACCCTAAAACTGGTAAAGTGACTTCTAACGTAACAGTTGAAACTAAAGACCCACAAGATAAGATTATCGAAGTAGGTACTAAAGAAGAAGCTAAAGTAGTTACTCCAGCTCCACAAACACCTAAAGCACAAACTCCAGCTCCTCAAGCTCCTAAAGCTGAATTACCAAACACTGGTGAAAAAAAGCAAGTTCCGCACTTATGGTTGCAGGTCTTGCGATGGCTGCTATGACAGTTGGCTTTGTAGCAAAAAGGTCGTAAAGAAGAAAAACTAATTTTTTTCAAAAATGAAAAAGGAGAGGTTCGCCTCTTCTTTTTTTGCTTGCTTATTGATTTTTTTATCTTTCATTTTTTTGTGGCATACTAATAATATGAACTAAATTGAGAAAGTAGAGAAGTTGAATGAAAGGCTCTCTGCTTTTTTTATTTTTTTGTTTAAATAAAAAAAGAATTGCCTTTCGGCAGGAGGAAAAAAATAAAATGAAATATTCATTATTAGGGAATTACGGATATATTTGTCCGATGATTTTCACAAAAGACTTAAAAGGGGAAATCTACATTGAGCCTACGGACTCGTATGAAGATTTTCTAAAGGAAATTAAAGAGAAACTGGGGATTGAAGATGTTTCAAGCACGCCTGTTTATTTACCGTTTTGCGAATTTTATAACGGTTATAGAAGGAATGGGCTTATGTGTGGGACATTTGAAAATCCAGAAGATGCTTTTAAAGATTTACAAAGATTGAAAAAAAGATGGGCAAAAGTAGGACCTGCTAAAACTTGTCCTAATGTCTAAATGTCTCAAAAAAATAGGAGGAAAAAACAAATGACAACATTATTTAAAACAGAAAAGGACGTAAAAGTTTCTTTTCCAAGAATTAACGTCAATGATGACTTCAAAAATAAATTCTTTAAGTTAGCTCGATACATTTCTAAAATCGCAGATGTTAATAGCATTGATATTTTTAGAATGTGTTAAGACTTTAGAGAGAAAAAAAGGTGATTTTTCTGCTTATAAAGTCTCTGCTTTTGAAGATATGGCAACTCCAGCCAAATATTCTTCTAAAATTATTTTAGAAGGTAGAGCAAAAACAGAAAACTTATCAGATGTTACGTTCTTGTATGCTGATGGGGAAACCAAAAAGGAAATTTACTTAATCGTGCCTAGCTGTTCAACAGCAAATGATGGAGGTGGCTTCTATGCTCGCTATCAAATTGATTATGCAAATTGTAAGCTATATTCTGTCGGATATTTGTTGATCGCTTCAGCTTTAGAGAGTGTAGTAAGAAAATTCATCTCGGATGAGACTTATTCTATCTTTAATTATTCTTCTAAATCATGGAAGTATTCCAAATGGCTTTCAGTCTATGAAACAGCATTGGATGCTATCATTAACGTTGAATATAACCACTCTCTGAATAGAGAGTATGCGAGAGAAAGCGGTAAGACGATTTCGACTTTTCGTACTGACAAGAAATATCAAGATGAAGCTTTGAACAAAAGCACTCTTTTTAATAAGATGGGCTTTAGAAAAGTGGAAATTGATACTCAGAAGTACGAGGGAGAAACTTTTGATTACGAAGAGTTCTCAAAAGTTGAACAGGATTTTCTAGCTGTTCTTGACAAGCTACCTCAAGCGAAAGCACAACCTGAACTAAAATTCAGACGTTTAGGTAAACATAAGGCTTGGGGAATTTATTCTCCTGCTCTTAATATTTTAGCGGTAGATGTTCGGCATACTGAATCTTTTATCCATGAATATGGTCATTATTTAGACTTTAAGCATGGTGATGAAGTTTATTCAGAACTGCCAACGTTCTTCCCTATTATTAAAGCTTATGAGAAGAAATTGACAGAGTTAGCAGAAGATAGTAAGTACGCTCAAAAGCTTACAGCAAAACGAATGGGTTATTATTTAATCCCAACCGAAGTCTTTGCACGCGCATTTGAGTTGTGGGTGTCAGGTACGATTGTATCTGATGCGACTATTATCTCTTCGACAGAAACTTATAATAGCCAACCTGAATATATTGCTTTTAGCCATATCAAAGAGTTGGTTTTTAGTTTCTTCAATGCTATTTTCCCAAATGTAGCAGCCAACAATCAATCTATGGTTGCTGAATTAAAAAGCCAAAAAGAGACAACTGTTCCTAAAGCAAAAGTATGGGAAGAAATTGCCCCTACAAATACTGGAGAGCAGTTGTCATTATTTTAAAGAAAAAGCCTCAAAAGAGGCATAGGAGGAAAAAAATGAAAGTTATCACATCTAACGGTATTCAGACAGAACTCTTGAAAGGTCTAGAACCTAATCAGGAGTTTACTTTAAAAGAAGCCTATCAAAAGGTTTCTAGCACAGATAAGAAACATTCTATTCGTGCTAGAATCTATGAAGGCATCGACAAAGGTCTTTTCAAAAAGGTTTCTCGTGGTGTCTATAAAATGGTTGACAAGAATGACAATAGTGTTCTTCTTGTTAATGGTGATGGACGAGATTTGTCAATGATTAAAGATGGTAGCATTGACTGCTTGATTACAGACCATCCTTATTCAGACGAAAAGTCTAATAAGGGTGGCAATCGGAATTTTGCTGAGTATGAAAGTTTTCTTTATAACGAAGAAGATTTCAAAGAAAAATTCCGTGTATTGAAGCAAGGTGCTTTCATGGTAGAGTTCTTTGCAGAAGAAAACGAAAACAACTTTGACTACATTTATCAATGTAAAAAGTTAGCTCAAGCTGCTGGGTTTGAATATTACGCAACAGTTGATTGGCAAAAGGGTTCTTTTGTTTCTAACACTGGACGTAAAGCTAAAAACTCAGAACAGATGGTTTTCTTCACTAAAGGGAAATCTCGCTCTTTAAAACTAGATGCTAAGAAAAATTTAGCAAAAGCTAAAGAAATTGGCATTGATGTTAAAGGCTTGGATTCTTACGGTGTTGCAAAAGCTCTTGAAGATGCTGGAGTTACTATTCAGTATATGAAAGGTACAGCTAAAATGCTACCTACTGTGTTCAATGTTGACAAGACTAGTAAATCTCAACAAATTCATCAGGCGGAGAAGCCAGTAGCTCTTTTCGAAGAATTACTGGAGTATATTACTTTGCCAAATGAATTAGTGTTGGATCAGTTTGCTGGGTCTTGTAACATTGGGAAAGCTTGTCTGAATAAAGGACGTAATGCCTTATTGATTGAAAAAGACATGGATAACTTCAATGCAGCTTCAAAAGCTCTTGAAGAACATGTCGCTTAAACAAAAAAATGTAAAAGCCTCAAAAAGAGGTTAAGGAGGAAAAAATGAATAATTTAATCAAAGTTTGGTTTGAATACACAGTTGAATTTTTGCCAACTGCTCGCTCTCGCAAAACTCGTGTAGGGAAAAAGCGATCTTTCTTCTGCTTTCCTTTATTGGAAGTTGATGAAAACGAATTTAAAAAAGCTTTCGTCGTTCCTGTTTATGACAGTCGTTATGAAGGTGGAGTAATGGAATACCGTTCTTACAAAGGATGTTTGTATAAACCTATCCTAAATCCTTATAACGAAGATTGCCAGACAGAATGGACGAAAGAAGATTGTATTCGCTATGCGACTCCTATGCCATACCACCATGATTTGTATTTGTCAGATTATGAGGAAATGGGAGAGGGTAGTATCATTTTAAAAGATGATAAGAATAAAATGCTTTCCTATCTCTTGAACCAATATATGCACCCTAGAGTTAGAACAATTATGTTCAATGATACTCTTTGGGAAGTTGCTAAAGAGCCTCGTTATCGAGTAGCTTTTTACAACGGCTTTGGTTCGTATCACCTTCCTCTCATCATGGTTGATTCTGATGGACCTTTCAACGCAAATCAGTTTGATTTAGCTGTTGATTATGCCTTGAAACAATCAAAAGGTGATGAAAGGGTGACAAGAGAGAAGTTGGAAAAAGAAACATACCGAAAAATTGAAGTATTGGACGATACATTTGTGACAGAGTATAAACACAAAGTTGCATTTATGTCTGATAATCCAATTGAATTTGGTATTCTCTTGGCAGAAGAAGCAAAACTTTCAGTAGATGGAAGATTGCTGTTTAACATGGACGGTCTTGATGAAGAGTATCTATCTTCACTCCTCTTTAAAGATGGGATGTTGACTCCATTAGGGTCTATTTGTATGGCTCGTAAATACTTGGAGTTAGTGAAAGATGGTAATTACTTCATCGCACGTTACAAAGTTGACTATTTTGATTAGTCATCAGTAGAATAAAGGAGGAAAAAATAATGAACAAAAATGTAAAAACAACAAAAGAAGTCTTTGGTATTTTCGACGAGTTCGAAAACAAATTAAGAATGGGATTTGTCTCCCACGATGCTAAACAATTAGTGCTTGACACTGCTAGTCAAATTGTAGAGGTTTCGTTGGCAGGAGGGGAAGAAACTTATAAGTTTTATGAAAATAAGACTCTTAGGTTTAAAGAAGCTCTTGAAATTTTTGAAACTCACGGCTTTATTTTGGCTGTTGTTCCTAATTACATGGAGCTACTTTTGAAAGAAGGTGTCAAATTAGTAGTAAGCACTGACTCAGAAGCCTTTTTCGACGGTTCGAATGAATGTGTCAAACTGTTGAAGATTCATTATGGAGATGGAGCAAATGTGGTTGCAAAATACTACGAAGCGACAGACCCAGATATGGTCGTAAAAGGAATTGTTGACATTCCTAACCTAGCTTCAGAAGTGACTTGGAAACAAGCGATTGAAGTTATGGGGAACGTTCAGAAAAAGCATCAAATTGATTTGTTTGCACCTGGATACTTCAATACTTGTTCTTGCTGTGCAGTTCCTAAAGATTTTCCGAAGAAGCATTTTTTGAATAAAGAAGATGCTAATTTGAATGATTTTATTCGTGAAGACGAAAGTAAGATTAAAAGTATTGTTCTTGCTAACGCTCACAATATTAGCGGAGCGCCAAAATTTAAGAACAAGAAAGGTCCTGAAGTTTTTTTGGGATGCTCACAGAAGGCTTAAAAACTATTCATCAATATGTTTATACTCGTAACGTTACGACAGAAGAAACTAAACTTGTTTTTAGATGATTTTTGTTAATGGGTTAAATGAATTAGTTGGTGAAGAAACTTACTCTTTAGAATTGCCTGAAGAAGAAGGATACGCTTTCGGAATTGTGATTAAACAATAGGAGGAAAAACGATGAAAACTTTTAAATTTAAAGCTTACAATCAAGAGTTCGAAGTTTATTTAGCAAAATCCCAATATGTGAATAACAATTCTTTTGGCGATTCTTGCTATTAACGCTTTTAACACATGAACCGTTTTGTAACGTAACTGTCAATATTCCTGGCTGGGTTAAAACAGATATTCTTTTCACTTTGAGCGTCAACAACGGCTCTCAAGAGTTGTTTAAAGTTCTTGAAGATGAAGGAATTTATGTCCGAACTGGGGATTTTGTCCCAAGCGGTTTTGTAGATTTTCCTATCTGTCGTTTGACAGAAAAAGGAATTGAAGCTCTAGAAGAGCTTAAATAAGAAAAAACAGAAAGAGGTGGGAAACCACCTCTTCTTTAAGGAGGAAAAAATGAAAATTTCGAAAGTATTATTAACAGAGTTGCAAGATGATGATTCAACTAAAGGTGGCGTATCCCACGCAGGAGAGCGATTGATTGATTTTTTGCTTGAAAGCGGCAGTCTTCATTTAATTGATGAAGAAGGTGGTTTTGATAAAATCAATTCTTTGTTGTCTGAATGTGGGATTAAACCTATTGACTTCCCTGATATGGCAAAGAAACTAGTATTATACTATGTTTACCCAGAAACCATTATCAAAGATGATACTGCATCAGCAAAAGTCTTTACAAAAGATGAGTTAATTCAGGTTGCTCAAAAACTTTTAGATGAAGAATGTAAAGAAAGTGGTGAGGATTCTTGGAAAATCGAAGGTGCTTTTAGCGCAATGGAATACCTTGAAACTCATCGTGACTGGGCGTATATCCATAGGCTCGAAAAAAGAAGTTGATTGGAACAATTTAGAAGTTAGTAAAAAAAGATAAAACCTATGGTATTACTCTTTATTACTCAGCTCAAAAAGATTCTGATGCAACTCCTGTCTTTACGGAAAAAAAGAATTGATTAGTGTCGCAAATGAGTTGCTTATCAATTTAACCGAAGATGATGTCCAGGAATTTACAAGCGTTGAAGATGCGATCAACTACTTGGAAGAAGTTGCTGAGTGGAATCCTATTAAGGAATACTCACAGTATTTCAAGCAGTCAGAACTAGAAGAAGTGAAATAGGAGAAAAACAATGAAACATTTAATTGCGCACAATCCATTCGATTTGATTCGAAATGTAGAAGTTGTAGAATTAGAGTTAAATACTTATTCTGCAAGCAAGATTAAAGAGTTGTTTAGCTCTTATCCATCCTCTTCTGGTTCAGGAAAGCCTTTCTATCATCTGAAAGTAACTACTCCAGACTCCATCCAAAAACGCTTATCAAAAGAAAAGGCACAAGAGATTGTTGCTGACATTCGTTTAAGTGATACTATTTTGGAATGGGATTTACTTGGCTTGTCTGACTTCGATAAGAAGAAACTAGACAGGTTAAACCACCTTGCCTTGATGCGTGATGAGTTTTTCGAAACTCACACCACTCAAACTACAAGGAAAGAAATGCGAGAAGAGTCATTATTCAAAAAAGATGTTCATATTTCTTTTATGCAACAACGTTTGGATAGTCTTTTATTCCGAGAAGTTGCTAAAATGGAACGTTATTCATGGTACATTCGTGAAGGTGATGGGGATAACCCAACTCTAGATGTAGCATTTCAACGTGATTTTGTGTGGTCATTAGTTCAGAAGCAAGCTTTGATTCTTTCTATTCTAAACAATCGTCCGATTGGAACTTTCTATTTTAATGAAAGTGATGTGAGTGGAGAAATTGATGATGTACTTTATGATGGCAAACAACGTTTTAGCGCTATCAAGGAATTTATGCAGGGCGAGTTCCCTGTAATTGTTGATGGTAAAGAATACCATTGGTATGAATTGCCATACGTTGATTATCGTAATTTCTTGTCTTATTCTGTAAGTGTTGCTTTAAGCACATTTGATTCAATGGAAGAATTGATTAAATACTACATTGTTTTAAATACAAGCGGACGTATCCATACAGAAGGCGACATTGAAAAAGCGAAGTCATTATTAAAATAATACAACCTCAAAAGAGGTTAAGGAGGAAAAAATGGAATCAAAAACAGTTCAAAATTTTAAGGGAATTATCAGTTTAGTAAAAAATACTGATAAAGGGACAATCTACTATTCAGCACAATTCGACGATAAAGGAGTGTTCTACTCGACAGAGTATCTTCTAGAAAAAGGTTGAAGAAAAAAATTTGGTGAATTTTATAATATTGAATTTGTTAAAGATTTAAAAAGCAGCCATCGAAGTTTACACAAATAAGCAAGAAGATTTCTGTGCAGCTTATATGGAACGTGAACTTGTGAACGTTATTGAAGAGGCAGAGTCTTTCGAAGATATTCATTTTAATGAATATGATTTGTCTATCTTTTCATGTTATTTGAATGAAAAGATTAAAGATGGAAGCTATCTATATGAACAAAAAGATTAAATTAAATACAGGAGGAAAAAATAATGAATATCAATATTAAAGAATTGGTAAAAAAGGCTGTTAAAACTGGTAACAGTGACATCAGCCTTGTCCCTAGTCTATCTGGTGGATATGACATTCACCTTTCTTCATTTAACAAAGGAGAAGGTAGCACGGCTGTTGAAACTTTGTCTCAGGAAGATGGGGTGGCATTTGTCTCTCAAATTGAAGAAATGAGTAACCTTCCACAAGGTGATATTCGTCGTCCACGAAGTGGGGATTTTACTATTTCAGAACAAGGCTTCTACGCTAATGTTCGAGTCTCAAGCGTTTGGACTTTGGCAGGTGTTGTTTCAATTGCTATGCGGATCATGAATCACAACTTTAACAAGTTGCCTTATCACGGTTTTCAAGGTGATTGGTACGATGACTTGTTAAATGATGTGGATGAAAAAGGTTTGCATGTTATTATTGCAGACGAAAAGCATCTTTCTAAAGACTTTGCTTATGAAGTTTTGAAAGACTACTCAAACTTTGGTTCTTCGCTTGTTTCAATTGAAGAATCTGTGGATGAACGAATCCCTGCGATTCATCAAATGCAAGTTAATCCAGCTCAAGGAATGACCTATGAAACATTGTTTACTTTAGCAATGAATCGCCTTCCTTATGGTTCAACCATCTTCTTTGGTGAATCTGAGACAGAAGAACAAGTGAAATATATCCATCTTGCTCTTCAAAAAGGATTTAATGTTTTGACTACATCAACAGACATTGAAGCTTTGCAAAAAGAATTTTTGAATGTAAGTGAACAAGATAAATTTGATTATCATGGAATTATCTTGCATCCATACGAAACAGAAATTCTTTTTTTCAAAAACGAAAAAAATGTTATTTTGAAAAAAAGTAACTGTATAAAAAGAAAATAAAGAAAAACCTCAGTCTTACTGAGGTTTTTTTGTTTATTTATTATTTAACAATTTATACTCTTGTTCCATCACTTTTAAAAATTTAAAAGCATCTGCAATCACATCAATATCCTGATTCAATTCTTGCAAGTGTTCATAGTTTTTATCAGAAAGGACTCCGTTTTTGATGCGCTGGTAATTTTTGTAGAAACGCTCAACATCTTCTTCGATAACTTGAAGAAATTCTTTTTGCGTTTTTTTAGGTTAGCTCTGCGCTCTAATCGAAGAACCTCTTCCTCGAACGTTGCGTAGTTATTGTTATTTATATGAACAAACTTCTCTTCTTTGCTAACAGGAATGTTTGATGGATAATGCGGTTCATAAAACCCATCATCAGCATTGTCTGCTGAAGTAGATGAGAAATTAACAGATTCGTCAACGTAAATTTCGAGCGAACTAGTCGAAGTAGAAGAGGGAGGTGTAGAAATTGGAGCAGTGTCAGTTTCCATTGTAGGCTGGTTCACATCAGTTTGATTTACTTCAGGACTATTAAGAATTTCTTTAAGATCACGTTTTTTATTTTTCTTTTTCTTTTCAACTTTAAAGCAAGTGACAGCTTTATAGGTCTTTACATCTAAAATAAACAATATGCCATCTTTTGTGACATAGGCTACTCTATTTGTATTTGAACAATTTTGTTCTTTATGTTTATTAGCTTTTCCAGACATTTGCCTAAACCATTTAAGACATTTATCCGAATCAATATCAAAGCTGTTCTTTAGCACGTTGCTTGAAGTGCGCAGATAATGTGTAAAGTTGACTATTTTTTTATCCCCATATTTGTAAGCCTTTTTCTTGTTTTATAAAAAAACATTATACATTGAAAAAAACAAAATAAATCAATAAAAAAATATTAGTTTTTTTGTATAAAAAAACTATTGAACAGAACACTAAATCGTGGTATAATAAAAGAAAAAGAAGAGGGAGAAATTCAATGGAACTTGACCGATACTGCAACGATTGTTTATCTTATTATTCTTATAACGAAGATGAAAAATCCTCAAAAATGTCGTTTCTGTGGTTCAACAGATACAGAAGAAGTATAAAAGAGATAAGAAAAATCTTATCTCTTTTTGTTTTCTATATACATAGCGTTATGTTATAATAAAAAAAGAAAAAGAGAAAGATTGATACAATAATGAAAAAAAGAAAAAGAAAGTGATAAAAAAATTATTTTTTTATTTCACTAGGATTATTTTTAGTAATCTTTTGCGCTGTCTTTGGATTCTTTTTTACCCAAGGTCTCCAAACTGTTACTCAAGAACTAGATAAAACTTTCGAAGTCTCAGAGGCAATAACAGGTGATGAAACGGCTATTGAAAAAAAGAAGCCTATGACTATCCTGTTAATGGGAGTGGATACAGGTTCTAATGAGCGTCCTGATGATTGGCAAGGTAATTCGGATACTGTTTTATTGGTAACTATCAATCCAGAAACCAAAAGAATGAGCATGACTAGTTTAGAGCGAGACTTGATGACAAATATTGAAGGTCAAGGTAAAGTGAAACTAAATGCTGCTTACCCTGCTGGTGGAGTGGAATTGTCTATTTCAACTGTTCAAAAAATGCTGGATGTAAATATTGATTACTATGCTCTTATTAACATGAGAGGACTAATGAGTTTAGTGGACGCTGTTGGTGGAATAGAAGTAACCAATCATTTTGATTTCCCTATTTCTATTGCAAAAAATGAACCAATAACCACTGCGGAAATTCCGCCAGGAACACATCTTATCAATGGAGAGCAAGCTTTAGTCTATTCTCGAATGAGATACGATGATCCAGATGGAGATTATGGCAGACAGAAAAGGCAGAGAGAAGTGATTCAAAAACTTGTTGCTAAATTGCTGAGTTTGGAATCTATTGAGCGATATAAACCAATTTTGTCAGCTATCAGTCATAACATGAAGACAAATATGGACCTTGGAGAGACAAGCACCTTAATCAGTTTGTTGTCTTATAAAGATTCTATGGCAAATGTTAGTTCTTACCAACTAGGTGGAAATGGTGTCATGGTTGATGGGGTTAGTTATCAAATAGCATCAGTAGAAGATGTTATGCAAGCTCAAAATCGAATTAAAAAAGAATTAGGAATCCCTCAAATTTCAAAAGAAGAAGTTGAAACAAATCTAGTTACAGGTGGAGATACAATTTCTCCTTATACCACAGAAACTTTTTCTGACCCAGAAGGAAAAAACACGCGCTCTATGGCAGATATAGTAAATGGGCGTTAAGTTAGAAAGGACTTATATGCAAAGTTATTTAACACTAAATAATTTATTCATCATTATTTTCTTTTCTTCGTTATATTTTATCTCTAGTAAAGGGATGGATAAATTGATTCGCAAACACAATAATTTAACCAATACTTTTTTAGCAAATGCTCTAAAGGTGTTAATTGTTGTTGTGGGTATTATCACCTTTCTCTCTCAATACGATAGTTTCAAAGATATTTTAAAGTCTTTACTAACTAATTCGGCTATTTTAGTTGCAGTAGTTGGTTTTGCTCTTCAAAATTCAATCAAAAATATTATTGCTGGAACACTTCTTTTATCTGCGGATACTTTTAAAGTTGGAGATCGCATCCGTATTCCTAAAGAAGATATATCAGGAGAGATTGAAGAATTAACACTCAGGCACGCAAAAATTAAATTAGCGACAAGCGAGAGAGCGATTGTTCCTAACTATTTGTTGAATGATGCTGTTGTTATCAATAACAATCTTCATAACGAAGAAACTTGTTATTCACTAATTGTCCCAGTTCCACTCAGCAGCAATATCCAACAAGCTAAAGAGGTCGTAGAACGCATTATTGATGCTCATCCTGATATTTTAAAAAATAGAGATTCATCTGTTATTCTTACAAATTATCAATTAACATCCATTGAGATTCATGCGATGATTTGGACACGAAATATTGACGATAGTTTCCGAGTGTTAAGCGAGTTAAGAATGGCTATTGCAACAGAATTAAATAAAGAAAGCGTGAATGAATGAGAGAAAATATTAAAGAAACACAAGAGTTTGCCTTGATGGTTTTGCCAAATCAATCCAGAACAGACTCAAACACAACGGAAATTTTATTATGGTTGGAAAAAAAGAACTTAAAAAGTAGATATGATGGTCGAAATACTAGTTCAGAGAATCGTCAATATTCACCTTTTGTTGATCACGATTACGTCGTTAGTGAGCCAAGAATTTCTTTTTTTAAGCCAAACTGAACCAAAAGATTGCTATTGTGGTGCAATCTATGAAGCAACTTGAAGAGGTTTATGGAAAAAGAAAAATTTGTCTAAATTATAATTTTTTTAAAAAAAGATATTTTTTTATTTAAAGATTTGTGGCATACTAATATTATGAACATAATTGAAAAAAATAGAGATGCAAAAAAATATAAAGGCTCTCTATTTTTTTTGTTTTGTTTAAATAAAAAAATAGCCTTTATGGCAGGAGGAAAAAGTATGTTTATCAAATTAAACATTGATGTAAATGGGCAAGCTATTGAAAAAACTTTTGATAGCTTAAAAGGTTTAAAAGAGAATTATTTCTCTATGAATATGGCACACACAATACTTGATGTTGTGCTGATGGATGGCTTTGAAAGCGAAAAATTCGCAAACGAGCTATTCAAAGTAGTTTGGCATGATGAAAAGACCAACAAAACTCATTCTTTGGTAGATTATAACAAGGAAGAAGATTTGCTAATTGGTCTTGCGTACATCTGTCAAGAGTACGATTGCATGGATGATTTTTACAATGCTATCGAAGATAAGGACGATCTCGTTTGTTCTGAGTATTACCCTAATGAAGAAGAGTATTTAGAAATGCTTTCAAGCGGTAAAAGTTCAACAGAAGTCATTCGGATGACTGTTATGGGCGATTACAGATGGACAGACGAATTTGTTCGTCTTGACGGATATGCTAACCTAGAATCAGTGAGAGAATTGCCGTTTGACTCTGATTTTAGAGAGTTGTATTCTCGCTACTTTGATGAGAACGAAATCGACGAAGCTACTTGGACGGCAGAAGTTCGCTTTGTTCGTGATGGGGAGTTTCTAGACTTCAAGGAATTTGAAGTACAGGCTCTCTTTTACGATGATGCTTATGAAGAAGCAAAAGACCAAGCTCTTGAATATATCGAGGATGAACTTGGTGAAAACGTTGATTTCACAATTGAATTAACCTTTCAAGGCTAATATAAATTTACAATGCGTTTAGAGTATTGAACAAAGAGGTGGTTATTCCACCTCTTCTTTAAGGAGGAAAAAAGATGATTACAATTTACAATTATTTAACGGAATCTAACTTCAAAGATGTGGTTAGCAAAATGGAAGAAAAAGGCTATCCATTGATTAACCCTGAATCGCCAGTGGTATTTATATTCCCTAAAGGTAAGGGCGACGTTTTCTTAAAATCAGGATATAACATCTACAACAAAAAGTTCGAAAGCGTATATACAACACGCGCACTTGAAAAAGAATGGGGTGTTACTTTGCCTTCAGGGGATAAGAAGTTTGAACAGTTTTTGGTTGATAAAGAACCGATTGCTCCATTATATGGGACGGACTTTGCTTCTACTAAAAAAGGCTTATGGTCTGTTGAAAAAGAAGTTGTTCCGAATAATGATGAGGATACCGATTTTAGCCCTCAACATTATGGAGAGGAACTGCTAGTCAATAGCAAAGACATGACAGCTCTCGAAGCTTTGAAAGAGGGACTGTCTTATATCTTAGGAGATTTCTCTCAAGAGCAATTGGATGACTTGCCATTTCTTGCTAATGAGTTAGACCTTAATTTTGAAGTAAAACATGTTTTTGTTCAAGATTGGGGAACTACCATTACAACAATTCGTAAAACTAGTAAGTTCCAGTTAAGAAATAAATATGGGGACTGGTTTAGACCTTTTGTTGTAATTTATGATAAGAACAAAAAGAAAAGAAGTTTTCTTTGATTTTTTTCTTATAATTATCCAGGAATGGTTGCAGAATTGTTCAAAATCTTGCCAATGAGCTTGAAAGACATAGAAAATCTTGATGTTTATCTGCCTTACTGCAAGGCAGACGGTTCAAAAACAGGAGAGATGCTTGCTACTTACCATAACCTCAAAAAAGCGTATGAACATGCTTTATATTTAGATGAGAATCTAAAAGAAGGGCGGTGTTAGTATGAAAAACGTTTTTTATGAACTTATCTCTCAAACTGAAGGTCACATTGGGTACTTTAGAGAGTTGCATCATATCGCAGAATACTTAGAAGACAGTCTTCAAGATGTGTTCAAAGAATATTGTGCAGATCGCAAAAGCAACGATTACGAAAGTGTTCAATTGAGATTGACAGTTGCTTTGTTAAGGGATAAGAAATGCGGAACAAGTTTCGCAATGAAAAATCTCGTTCGAGGGCATTACGCTCCATTGGAGGTTAAAAGAATTGACTTTTGGCATCCAAGTCGGACTATTTAATAAACCCTCGAAAGAGGCGAAGGAGGAAAAAATATGCTAACAATGGATTATACCTTTGTGGAAAAAGACGTTTTAAAATTAAAATCGTCAAATCGTTGTTTTTCTGAAGGAGGATTAAGCGTCCATGTTTTCGAAGAACGTGGTGTTCTTGGTGGAGACTTTGAACTGAATGAAGGTTTAAACACTTTTGATTTAATTTTCACGCTTACCTATCTCAATATGCGAGGTGATACTCATAATGAAGCTTGCGCTAATTTAGAACCTACAACTCTCAATGTAGAAGTTAAAGGCGATGAAATCTTAGTAAGTATCCCTTATTTTAAAGGGAATTTACAAAAAGAGCTTGCATGGGGAGATGAGTGGCAAGTAGAATCTTGGACTTCTGATAGCTACCTTGCTTCTAGCAATCTTTATCCTGATGATGTTATTAGCAACCTAGTTAATGAAAGATTTAAAAAAGCCAAGATTGATCTTTCGTATGAGTTCTTGCTGAAATATCTTGAGAAAAGCCTTGTTTTTAAAAAAGACAATGAAAAAAATTGGCTTTTTCTATAAAAACGTGAACAACCGAAGGAAAAATGAAATGAAAAAAGATAAAATTTCAAAAGAAGAATCCGCTGTAATTGATAGCAAAACTCTCAATATCATTCAAGCTCTTGGATTGGAAAAGAATCCTTTGCTTGAAAGAAAATCACGGATGTATAACCGTCCAAAAATACATAAAAAGAATAAGATTCAGAGTAATGCTAGTATATATAACGTGGCTGCTTTCAGGTAAAAATAAAAAGTTTATCTGAGTTAGTTAAAATTTAGAAAAAAGAATTTGTAGGAGGAAAAATAAATGTCTATTTACTTGTTGTTTGATTGTAACGATTGGAGAGAGTTGTCATCTATGGATGTTAGGTCTCCAATCGCTGTCGCAACGTCAAAAGAGGATTTTGATGTAATGTTGGCTCAAGACCTTGATGAAGACGCGAAACATCTATCCGATAATAACATGAGTGTATTCTTGACTCTTGAAGGAGAAGATGGGGATTTGTATTCAGAAGAAACTCTACAAAAAGTTTATGATGCGTATGATGAACAACGTATCCAATATAAACACATTGTAGTGCTTGAAGAAGGATACCAAACCAATTAAAAATAAAAAAACAAAAAAACGTCCTTTGGGGCGTTTTTTTATTTTGCTTTTTGTGGCATACTAATATTATGAATAAAATTGAAAAAAAGTAGAGTGTCTAATCATAAAGGGCTATCTACTTTTTTTATTTTTTTGTTTAAATAAATTAGCCTTTTTATGGCAGGAGGAAAAAGATATGGCGAACGAAACGTGCGCTGAAGGGAAAGTTACCTTTCATGGAGATGTGGAGGCAGTTGCTACTTTTGTTAGCATGAGCAATAGCTTTTTAGCTTATCACCCAGAAGCAAAATATAAAAAGGTTGGTTATTATACCAATCTTCTTACAGAAGATGGACGATTTTTGACAGATGAATCAGAGATTGCTCAATACTTAGAAAATACCAAAACATTTGTTTTGGATGGGTGTGGTCGTAATGACTACATTACCAATATTGAGTACCAACTAGACTGGCTGTTGTCAGGATTGAAAAGTTATTACTCTGAAAATCAAGTTGCCCTTGAGGCGGAAGTGGCTAAATTACAAGCTGCTATTCAATCTGGACTAAAGATTGAATATGAGTTTTCGGATGACGACTTTAATAATTGGGATGAGCGTGAAGGCACAGTTGATTTAACTGGTCTTACATTCTCTCTTGATAAAGCAAGTCTTGTTGACACAAACGGTCTCGAAATGATCAACTCATCTTATTAAAAAGCCTCAAAAAGAGGCAAGGAGGAAAAATGGAAAACAATGTAGAAAAAATGGAAGCTTTTTATAAAGCTTTGCTTGCCGCTCTTTATTTTGATAAATATGATGAGCTAAATTACGAGAATGTAGATGATTTTTATCTTTATCTTGGCTTTGATTTAGAATTGGCATCTTATGTCGAGTTTTTTATTGGTTCAACATCTAATCTCTTAGAGATTATCAAAAAAGAAAGAGAGGAGTAAGCAAAATGGCAGTAAAAGTAAAAACGGAAAAAGAAAAAGTGTTGAGAACACATTCTTGTGTGATTGACACTCATAAAAAGTCACTTGAAAAAAGCCCTTACTTTATGAGTTTTCTTCCAGGAGTAGAATTTAACAAAGAAGGGGATAACAAAGTACAAGCTATTTGCCCTCATTGTTCTAATATTCTAGGCGTTTTTACAGACGCTATAAACGGAGAAGAAGATAGCACAATCAAATGCAATTCTTGTGAAATAGAATATCGTGCAGATGATTACAAATTCGTTGCTGACAAAGAAGGAAGAGGCGCATATTATCAAAATCGAAAAACCCAATGGGTAAATCAAGTAGAAATTTTCCTAAGCAATGGAGAAATTTTACACATCCGCCCATACATTACAACCTCTTTCGTCAAATATAGCGAAAAGAGTGAAAAATATGTTGTTGCAAAACAAACTCATATTTACAAAATGGCGTTTAATTTGCGTACAGGGCTATCATATCACCTTGGTTGTGTAGATGGAGCTGGGAAACCTTTCGAAGTTTACGAATCCTATGGTGTTGCAAACTTTAAAAGAAATAAAGGGAACTATCCAAATATTTTGAAGTCTCAAGCCGAAGGATTTGATGTTCTCAAAAAAGTTTTTCCAGAAATATCTTTTTTTGGTCAAGGATGTTATAAAGGAAACTCCTTTCTTTTTAAACGTAGATGAACTCGAAAAATGTCGAATCATTTTTTGATTTATCTGTTTGGAATCGACTAAAACAAGTTGATTCTAAAAGAGGAGAGTTTTACTCACTCCTTGCAAAGAATTTTACTTTTTCCGATAACAACTTCAACTGGACGTAATGAATTTCTTTCTAAACATTCAACTTACATTGCGAAGTTATTAAAAAAAGAAAGAGAAGGGATGTTTGAAGCTTATGTGAATAACATTTCTTCACAAACAAAATCTGGTAAGGCTTTGAAGAAAGAATTTTATAAAAAAATCCTATGAACATTCGTTACAATCATCAATTGTATCGTTTGGGACTGAAAGATGCGAATTATAGATTCACTTTCTTCGACACATTGAATAAAGTAGCTTTTACTAGGATTTAACAGTGACAACCAATTAGGATTCCAAAAATAACTATTTTGAACTTATCTCTTTCTTTCTTGAAGTTCTAAGCTTTTTCAGGAGATAAAAAAAGTAAATTCTTTAATCAAACAATTAGGAAGTTTAATTAAAAGTTTTGAAGTCTTGTATAATATTGAACAAGGAAACTTGTCTAACCTACAAGCTCCAATTAACTTTGATAACTTCGTAATGGGTTCTTTCAAGATTCAAAATTATAGAGGAACAAAGATGCTGGAAAAATTCAGCATGTTTAGCGAAACAATGTCTCTCTATTATCGTCTAAAAGATTCTATTGAAGAATTTGACGAAGCTTCTAAAGCAGAGTTTCAAAGACTAATTGAAAAAAATCTTTCTTGGGGAAAAAAACTTCCATGAAATCCATGAAAATCTTTCTGGAATTTCTAAAGCTATCAACTCTTTCAAAGACAACATGCCTATTGATTATTCAGAGGATGACCGTCGTTACGAAGGCGTTTTTGGCGATTATGAATTTTTCTTACCTGAAAAAGTTGTTGATTTTACTGAATTTGGAAGAGAGTTCCGTAATTGTGTAGGTTCTTATACAAGAACTGTTATTAAAAAAGACCGCCTAATTGTTATTGCTAGACATAAAGATACAAAAAAATTAAAACTTTGTATTGAAATTTCTGGTGAAAAAAAGTGCTTATACAAACGAAGGTAAGCGATGCTCATTCCAATATAAGAGTTTCTGTAACAATCGCCCTAAAGAAGCAGATTTGCCTTCTTTGATTGAATGGTACGAAACTCTCGGCATTGACAATCGACATTGTTACGATGCGTATTGGGAAGATAAAGCAACAAAGGATGATTCCCTCGTCCGTGATTTGGACGATGAGGACCTTCCGTTCTAAAAAAATATTAAAAAAATAAAAAAACAAAAAAAGAAAGCCCTTAAAAATAGGGTATGAGGAAAAAAATAATGAAAAACTACAATTACATTCGAAATCAGCGAAAACCACATTTCAATTTTAAACAGTATGAACCAAAAACATACGGATCAGCTAACTCAAGAAGAGCTATTAGATATTCGCACAATCATTGAAAAATCTTTACGTTATGACAACGATAAGGTTGAAGATGAAGAATACAACACTCTTTTTAAAGGTTTGTCAAAATTGATGAATTATGAGTTGTTCCGTCCTATGGACCAACGTTCACTTCCTGAGTTTGCTATGCACCATTTGTTGAAATGGCTGGATGCGCTTGATGTTAAAACCATCAGTGTTAATGCAGGTGAAAAATTTTTATGATGCTTTAGGGATGACCATACCGTATCTTACAATGATATTCAAGCCCAAAATTACATTCGTGCGTTTTGGGAAGATTTCATTGAAGAAGATTGTGAAGATTGGGATGCTGGTCAAATCTTTAAGCGTCCAGCAGCATTTTTAGACCAACAAGTTGGTTTAATGGCTGCTCACCTTGTTCCAGCAATCTTCAAAGATACTCAACAGGATGATGATCATATTCTGTTAGAAGATTTTAAGCATCTTGTAAGCGAAATGTCTGCAAGTGATTTGTGGGATTTGGTTGATTAAGATAAAAACAGGAGGAAAAAATAATGAATTTAAAATTTGATGTTTCAATCCGTGACAATGCGGATTTCAATCTTGGTTTACTTTGTAAGAAAAAGGATGTCCAGCCTACCTTAAAAGGTAGAGTTGGTGGAGAGGATGGAATTGATGTCACTATCTATCTTAATAAAGTGATGGAAAAAAAGGCATGGTTCTAGTAGCTTCAGAAGATTCTTTCGAAGAATTTAAAGTTTCTGAACTAAATTACGGAAACGTTTTTTTGGTTCAACTGAAGATTATAATATCTTCTGTATAAAAACAAGAATTAACTTCGAAAAAAAGTAATCAACTTTTTGAAATTTTCTTAAACAGAAAAGAACTCGAAGCCGTATTCAAAGCGCAGAAATTTTTTTAGTCCCTGTTATTTACCAAGTTTGGGGCGAAGTTGAAATCGAAGCTACTTCAGTAGAAGAAGCTCGTAAAAAAACTTGCTGATAAAAAAACTTCGTGGATAAAATGGGTTTGCCAGAAGAATCTCATTACCTTGATGATTCATATATGATTGATGAAGAAGGTGAATTGAAAAAAATGTAGATACTGGGGAAACTTTCCCTATCTCTGAGGAATAAAAAAATAAAAAAAGAAAAAGAGCTAATTTAGCTCTTTTTTTGTTTATTGTATTGATAAATTGCTTAAAAATATGGTATAATATTTTTTTATAAATAAAAAAAGATAAACAAAGGAGAATTTCCCAATGGAAAACGCACTTACAACTATTAAAAAAACATACACGATTCAATAGCTTTTCAGCTTCAAATTGACAACCTTCTGTTTGGTGATATTGTTATCTTGTTAAATGAAGATGGTGTAGAAACAGAAGTGCTACTAGAAAAACTTAACAGAAGATTTAGCAAATCATTTCGTTGGCTTTGCTATCCCACTTCAAGGAAAGAATCATTTAGTTACTCAAATTGTGCTATCACTTTCAAAAAGAAGACTTGATTCACGATAGTTTTGAAAAAAAGCGCAAGAAGATGCTTTAAAACAACTAAAAAAATTTTTAGATGCAGAAGAATATTTGGAAGAACATTTTTCTCCTGAAACAGATGACGAAAAAAAGCAACACTTCTTAAAAAAATTTAACAAATGATAAAAAAATTTTGTGATTAAAAAAATTAGCGCATTAACCTTTAGCTAAACGATATAAGAGGTATTACATGGAGAATGAACAATTAAATCTTTTTCGAAAAATCAAGAACTTTCAAAAAAAGTGAAGCTAACTCAGAGTTAAAAAAATTGAACAAAAAAGATAAACTTTTAAATAATACATTGTTCGCGATAAAAAGACGGAAAAGAAGCGAATTTAACAATAGATGAAATTTTTTTGATAAAAAAATTTACAAAAAAATAAAAAGCTATCACTTACTCTATTGATGCCAATTTTATCAACAAGTATCTATCACATTTTAACGATATGGAGATTATTGTTGGGATTCAGGATGTTGGAGTTCAGACAAGGGGTTTTCAAAACATTAGCTTAGTTTCTCAAAATGCAATAAGCAGGGTGAAGCTCGGAATGAAGCACGATGTAACAAACTCTTTTCAAAGCATGAATAGAAGCAATCAAGAATCTATTATAAACGGCAGATATAGATTCAAAGTCCCTTTGACAGCAACCGTTCACACAAAACTTTATTTATTGTCAAATGATGATGAAACAGAAACTCGTTCTGTAATAGGGTCAGCTAATTTATCTGAACAAGCTTTTTAATTCAACAACCAATCAACATGAATTGGTTGTTATAGATGATAATGCTGCAACTTATGAGATATTTGAACGTTATTTTACTAGTATTTCTAAAATAAGTGTAGATTATTTCAACAAAGCTTTAACATCAAAAAGCTAAAGAAAAAGGTAAAAAGAAGCGTTCAGATAATGAAAGTATTGTTACTCCAATAACATTTACTCCTCAAGAGCAAATGGGTATAGAAGTTGCATCTTTGAATCAATACTATAACGACTTAGCAAATTCTACTTTTTAATGAAAAATCCAAATAAACAACAGCAAGTTTTTTTGAAGGATTGGTTGATTCTGTTAATTCTATAAGTCATATAAAGGAAGAAATTGATAAAGATAAGAAAGAGTCTATTCAAGCGATAGAACTAACTAAAGAGGTTTTCAACACTAAGAAAAAAACGACATAAAAAAATGCTTTTCGGATAAGTCTAAAATCGAAAAAATAACAAAAAAAATCAGTGTAAAAATAGCTGATAAAGAAGAATTAGGTGTTCCAGATAGACCTCTCCTTGTTTCTGCTCCAGAGTTAAGAGTTTATAATCAGACTGGATTATTTTTATCAAACACAGAGAGCAATATTGTTAAAAAACCTTTAGGAGAGTTAGCAAGCAATGAAGAAATATCCAATTCCATTAAAACAATTCAAAAACTCATACAAAACTATGAAAACTATGTTGTAGGTTATGATCATTCTTACGGTACTAGAATCATAGAAGCTATTTTGTACGCTTTTGTAAGCCCATTTATTTGGGAAATAAAAAACAAACCTGAGTTAGTAGATGGCGCTCGTACAATTCCTCAATTTATGATTTTAGGAGGGACAGCAAATTCAGGAAAATCTAAACTATTAACAATCATCAAGAAAATGATGGGGTTATATGGTTCGCAAAATTGGTATCTTTATAGCGATATTTATGACCAAAGTGATAAATTTAAAGTAAGCAAAAACAATAGGATTTATCAGTGCTTGCATGCTAGAAGAGAATGTTAATCCATTTCTTATTGATGAATTAGACGTTGATTTCTTCTCTAATCAAAAATAGGGGTGAAAAATTTAATCGTTAATACTTCCAATTTTTATGATAATAACAGAAGACAAATGCCAGCTTTCATTGGTACTACAAACGCCTCTGACTATTCAATGAATGAACGAGGTAAAAAGTAGGACTTATTATTTAAAAAAATTGATAGGGTATTTGACGGAAAGCTGGAAGAACATTCTTTGGGGGCTTTTAAATCTTTGTTAGATGAAATTGACGATAAATTATTCCAAGATTTTATCGTAAGGTTTAGTAATAAATTAAGTGACGACTCTCTCAATTGGGCAGTTTATTCTTCAAACTCAAATACAGGGTCTGTTGACTTTCTATACCACGCTAGAGAAATCTTTAAAGAATATTTCCAAATTGCTGGTATTCGTTTACCAGAATGGTTTCCTTTTATTGCGTTATGACGATAAAAAAAGAAACCGATAGAGAGCTTTGGAGAAAAACAATACGAATATCATAAAGAAAAAAATTCAAATTATCTTCAGATGGAACGATTTATCTTTTTAATCTGAAAGGATTAGATGAATACGAAATTTCTGGAAGATATAGTAAAGAAAGAAAAACCTTCGGACTTTTACAGGCAAAGTATGCCCCAAGAACATCTTGTAACAACAAGTGGTACTGATATTATTGAAATCAAGGTAGATTCTTTCCATAAATGGATTGGAGTTGATAAACCTAAAATCGGCTTATTCAAAAAAACTATTTTCGAAAAAAAGTAAGATGGAACATTTCCATCTTCTTTTGTTTTTTTATGAACTTTGATTGACAAAAACTTCTTCTAAATGGTCTAATAGTTATATAAGTACAAAAAAATAAATTGAGGTTCACTATGAAATGGATTCGCATTATAACAGGTGATATTACAAGCTTTGAAGGGGATGTTATTGTCAATCCAACCAATAGCTCTCCATTCCTTCGTGGAGAAGGTGGGTTAGATGCAATTATCACCCAAAAAGCTGGGCAAATCTTGCTTCCAAAAGAAGAATTAGCTGTTGGAGAAGTAGTCTCTACACCTTCTTATAATTTTACATCCGTAAAAGCAATTTACAACACGGTAAGTCCACGATACAAGGAAGATACATGGGCTGAAGATAAAGAATTGCTGCGTTCTTGCTACCGTAATTGTATGGAATTGTTGCTGAAGGAAGGCTATAAATCTATTGCCTTTCCATTGATTGGAACTGGGACTTTTGGTTGCCCTAAAGAAGAAGTGCTATCTTTAGCAGTTGATGAAGTAAATCGTTTTATCAACGAGCATAAAAACGAATGTGATGATATTAAAGTCATTATTTATAACTATTACAAGGATGCTAATCAAGATGAATAAGAATTTACAAAAATGGTTTAATCTTTTATCTCCAGAGCAAGTTGCTCACATACAAAACTTGACAACTTCTGTTTATTCTCACGAAGAAGTCCCTATTTACCCCTTGAAAGAAAATTTGTTTAAAGCTTTTGAGCTGACAAGTCCAAAAGAAGTGAAAGTGGTTATTTTAGGTCAAGACCCTTACCACACTCCTGGGCAGGCTCAAGGACTAGCTTTCTCGCTCCCAAACGATGCTCCGACACAACCCAGCATGAGGAATATCCTAAAAGAACTAAATTCTGATCTTGGAGAGAGTCGAAATTCTCAAGATTTAACTTCTTGGGGAGAACAAGGTGTATTGCTCTTAAACGCTAGTTTGACTGTAAAAGAAGGACAGCCAAATTCAATGGCTAAAGAGTGGGAAGTTGTTACAAAATGGTTTATTGAAGCTATTGATAACTTACCTCAACCAATTGTTTTTATCTTATGGGGTAAAAACGCTCAATCTTTTATGCCGATGATAAAACATAAAGATATTATTCACTCAGCTCATCCTAGTCCTTTTTCAGCAAATAGAGGTTTCTTTGGCTCAAAACCATTCAGTAAAACAAACGAATTGTTAGAAAGTTATGGTTTAAGTCCGATAGACTGGATTCAATAATTGAGGGGTTTTTATGGTTAAATTAAATGTAGTTTTAGGGGATATTACGGAATATCACGGAGATGTAATTGTTAATGCTGCTAATCAATGGCTACGAGGCGGTGGTGGAGTAGATGGAGCAATTACTCAAAAAGCAGGGAAAGAATTGCTAATACACACAAAAACTCTAGGCGGTTGTCCTACTGGAGAAGTAAAATCTACACCTCCCTTTAATATGAAAAATGTAAAGGCAATCTATCATGCAGTAGGTCCAATTTACAGCAATTATTCTCCAGAAGAAGCTGAGATTCTTTTAAGAAGTTGCTACAAAAATGCAATGAATTTGTTGATTAAAGATGGATACCTTCGCATTGCATTTCTTTGTATTTCGACTGGGGTTTATAGTTTCCCAAAAACCAAAGCGTCATTCATTGCTGTTGATGAGGTGCTGAAGTTTATCAAGCAGCATAAGATGAAACAGAGGATTTAGAAGTTACTTTCTATTGTTTCGACAAAGAATCTTTAAATCTTTATGAAGAACAAATACATAGACAAAGTTTTTTTAGAAGCAATAAATAAAAAAAGGGATTATCTCCCTTTTTATTTTTTATTTAAAATTTGAACAGCTTGCCTAATCATTTTTTGCGTCAATCCTGCATCAAGCTCATTATCTTCGTAAAAGCTCGTGCGCAATAGATGTTCGCTTAATTTTAATGACTCGTAATTAAATAATTCATCATCTAAGATCACGAAGTGAGTAACTTTATATTTTTCAATAAATTCTGCAATGTCTTCAGCTCGACGATTATTTGGAGTATCTGGGAGTAATGCACTGATTTTTAAGACCTCTTTCTTTTAACGATTCAATCAGGCTTTTTAGCGCTATTGTTATAAGCTTTTAAAAAGAAAAAAAGGCTCTTACTAAGATTATACCGCCAAGTAGAAGTTAAAACGATTTTTGCGCGTGTTTTATTAACAATTTTCGCGAGATAATCCAATCTAAAGTCATCCAGAGCTTCATCCCTATGTTTAGTGTAAGAAGTGTTTAAAAACTCCATCAATATCTAAAAAAATAACTTTTTTTCATTTTTTTAATCCTATTCGTGACAATTTTCTTTTTTTATTATTATATTTTTTTATTGAGAAAAATAGCAATAAAATGATATAATCAATTTATAAATAAAAAGAAAGGCTGTTGACAAAAAAATGGCAAAAAGATTACGACAAGTACGAAGACGAAGAAGTTAATATCTTCGACGACAAAACAAAAGAAGAAACAGAAGGTAGCAAAAAGCAAGGTTATACCAGAGATGAGCGTGAAACGGTCATTTTATATAGTGAGCTAGATAATGCCTGGTCAATTTCTACCAACGTTCGCAAGCACATTACCAAGCTCCAAAAGCGCTCTGATCTTTATAAAGTTATCCGTGAGGAATTGGATGAAGAAACAGGTCGAACTATTTATATTGAAGTTTTAGTTGATGATTTATCAAAAGCCTCGATCTCACCATTCCCACGTCCAAAAAGGAAACGTGAATATACTGAAGAAGAACTTCAAAAACTTCGTGAGCGCTTGGCAAAATCTCGTAACAAATCTGCAAGCATTGACGATGATGATGACGATGATGAAGAATAGAGGATTTGGATAATGGGACTTTATATTACTGCTTGGTTTGAGGGTAAAGATAAGAAAGGGAAACGGTTCTTAGCAAACCCTAGATTTGTTAATTATAGCAACCCAGACAAAGTTAATCCTCCCACGTCATTAGATTTAAGGATGGATAAAAACTACCTCCTATATGCTGCTTTAGGAGATGTTAGAAATGATTATTCAATCCCTTACATCCAGAGATTGCGTGGGATTCCAAAAGATGCTACGGATGTTGTAAAGGAAGAAGCTGAGATTGCTTATGACAGCATTGGTAAAGGCTATGTCACAGCAAAAGAATTAGAGAGTTATTACCATACCTACATCAATGATGAAGACGAGGCGGTTCGAGCAGCAGCAGGATTTGTTTGGGAAGTGTATTTGACCTTACTACACATTTGTTATGGTGTTCGCAATGATGAAGAAAATTATTTAGACATAGATAATACTCGCTTAATTTTTTGGTTTGAGTAAGTCTTATGTTTGATGGAGAAAATATGATAAAAAGATTTTTCGAAACTTTAATGAATGACGAATCCATATTCTCTTCATTGTCACAAATAGGGCTATTATCTTTAATTGTGATTATCAGTTTTCTTTTGATGCGCTCAGTCGAAAAAAATTCTGAAAAAAATAACAAGAAAGAGGAAGCTTATGTTCGCGATGATGGTTTGATTGTAGGACTTATGAGTATTCTTGCACTTACAATTTCATCTTTTATTGTTAGTAGGGGAAATATTTCGTGTCTTTTTAATAATTTTTTTCTAACATTCATAGGAACATTCGCTTAATTTCTTAGTTTGAAAAAAATCTGTTGAAAGGAGAATAGTAGCATGTCTCAATCTCAATACCCAGATTGGCTGAAAAGAACGATTTGGTGATGACATCCCTGAATGGGCTGAGGACCGTTGGGGAGATGATAAAGAAAAAGTAAATTTTTAATAAAATAAAAAAAGAACTTGTAGAAATACAAGTCTTTTTTTTGTTTGCTACGATAATGCCATTTATTTTTTTAAGATGATGTTAGTTATTAACTCACTATCAAGCAATTTTAGGAATAATTCGCTTTTTGCTTTTTTTCGATTCTTGTTCTTCTACAATTTTTCTGATAACACTTTTTAAAAAAAGTGGGTATATGCCCTATCGTTATTTGTAGAGTTAGTAATTGTTCGACAAGATACTTTTATTTCGTAAAACATCTATCCATTTTGATACTTTACTTTCTTTATATTCAAAAAGCATCTTTAAAACTCCCTAAAAAAAGTTAAGGCTTAATTCGTAAACAAATTCATTATTTTTTTAAAGAATGGATTACTTGCAAATTTAATAACCAAAGCTTCCGAATAAAAACTTTGTGTCAAAAACTTGGTTCATTCGTTTCTAAAAGAGTTAATTCTACTTTTTTAGTCTCATCCCTATGATTGCTACATGCAAAGAAGAATCCTTCGTAAAAATTAACCAATAATACAAGAGCAGAAGTAGCAATAAAAATTCTGTTTTTCACAGAAAAAGAATTATTACCCTTTAACCCCATACGATACATTCTGTACGGCACACAGGTTGCAACATTCCAATCTTCTTCATTCCCAAATAGTGGCTCTAATAAAGTTTCGTTTTTATCACTTGGACTCAAGGTCATCTCTAGAGCGATTATTTTGATAGCATCTGAAACCTTAATCTTTATACTATCGTTTTTAGCTTTCGAATGTAAAGAATCGAATACAGCTACCAAAAGCATAAATTCTTCATTATCATATTCAAACCAACGAAAATCATTAGGCTCGTATTGTTCATATAAACTTTTTGCGTTTTTAACAATCAGTTCAGGTGTATAATATCTCCATTTGATAGAGTCCATAGCACTAAAAATATCAACAATGCCTTCTTTTTCATGTTCTTCAACTTTTTTCAAGGATAGCTCGATCAATTCTTTTTCTAAGTTGTGGCTCATGAAATAAAAAAACTCAGCTAATTCGCTTTTATTCATTTTAGAAACATCTATGCCTTTTAGACTTAAAAAAATTCTTCAATATAATTCATGTAAATCTTCTTTCTTTTTTTTAAACGCATCGGTTATTTATTTTTTTCTCTTTTTATTTTTGATAACTTAATATTATTCAAAAAAATGTAATAACAAACTCTTCATGCTCTTTCTTTTTAATGCCACCATTGTAAGCAGATTGCATTTGGGCAAGATGATAGCCTGCAATTTCATTGTCTTTAACAATAGCTTTAATCTCCAATGTGTAATGGACGTTATCCAACTCGACACTTGCAATAACACATTTCCCTGAATGAACAAAGTAAATATAACTACCAACGCAGTGGTGCATTTTATCACCTTCCATAATAAGGTAGATAGGTCTTGAAAGATATTTGAAGGGATTGTCTCGTTTTTTAAGAGCTTTGACCAAAGGTTTGAAATCTTTGTGAATTTCAAAAGGCACATTTGCTTTTTCATCTCTGTACTCTTTGTTTCTAATAGAGACATATAATCGGTCATGCTTCTCTTCTAATTTTCTCTTTGATGTAAAATTGATGTTTAATTTTCTTCGCCTTCCTCGACACATTCTAACGTAGTCTCTTGCAATAGAGTAAAGACCTGTTCGTTCAATTATTTCTTGTTCTTTAAGCGAATTTTCATATTCTCTAATGCTATCTAAAATAAAAATACAGATAAAAAATGTTCGATAGTATTTGAAGGAGTGGGGAGTGCTTGCAGAAGGAGAAATATAACGTCCTTTTTCTCTAAACCATTTTACAAAATTAACAAAAGTGCGTTCATCAAATTCAGTTGCTGCTTTTATTAAAGTGTAGCTTTCAGTGAGAGAAAACTTATTGACATTTACAACATTCTCTAGTTTTTTAGCATTTTTTAGATGTTTACCAATAATGTCTTTTTTAGACAATCCGTCTCTTTGCGCTCTTAATAAATCTCCGTAGGTAATAGTAGTAGGGAGGTCTATGCGTTTTTCCCTCTCAAAATCCTCTACCATATAAAACAAAGATAATCCATGAAAAATAGTTTGCTTCGTTCCAGTTGCTCCAAATCCACGAAATCCTAATCTAACATCTTTGTAGAATTTCCCTCTTTTGTAAACGAGATCAAGTGTGCCAAAATGAAGTATTTGTTCATTTGTCTCTTTTAAAGAAATACCCCATCTCCCCTGCTTTAGACTATAATTAAAACCTCTAACTTCATAAGTTCTTAAAACTAGAAAAGTTTGAAACAATTCGATAAGTAAGAAGCCAAAAGGAGACTCTTTTTCGCTATCTAAGGTGATATAATTTGTGAACCTCTCAAGTGAAGATAACCCTTCAAGAATAGTTTTTTTAACTTTTTATATTGTTCTAAATCTAAAAAAATTCTGCCCATCATAAGCAAATACATACTCAGATATTCGTTCAGAAAGGGAGGTGGCATTTAAAACGGTCGGTAATTTGAGGATGAGTCTCTTCCAGCTCATTTTGAAGAAGAAGATTATTTTCTTTTAAATCAAGAAAAATCTTTGAAATAACCTACGTTTATTATTTTTTTATTACTTGCGTATTTTTTTAACGTTTTTTTATTCTTCATAAATACTATTGTATCAAGGTTTTGCGAGGAATGTAAAAGTAAAAAAATGCACTTTTCTTATATATAATGAACTGTACGAAAAAAATGAAAAAAAGTCGTTTTTTTACGAAAAAAAGAGGAGAAACCTCTTTTTGAACTAATAAATATCTACATAAGGGATTGTGACTTTACGAGTATCCTCTACATTGACGACATCTTCTCGATTAAAACCCTCTGGATACCTTTCATCTTCAGGGATAGGAGTTGAAAAACGTAAGAGCTTTTACAGAGAAGAAATCTTCTTCAAATTTATCAGAAACTATATATAAATTCAAAAAAATCCTTTTCGCAATAAATTTTTTTCTCGTTTGCCAATTTATAAAGAATTTCTTTTTTTCTTCATCATCATCTTTATCTTCGAATACAAATTTGAATGAATCTTCATATCCTGCATTTTCAACAAACTCTTGAATTTGTCGGAAGTCTTCTTCTGAACATGAAAAAAATCAATAGGTGAGAAGAATGAAAGTTTGTTAATTGTTCTTTCTGAACGAACTTTTGAATAAATGGATAGAAGTAGTGCGTCTAACAAATAAGTTTGTCTATTGAACGGTGATGCCAAGGAGTATTTATCTTCACCTTCTATTTTTTTGTAATCTGTTTATAATTATGAATAGTTAATTCAATTAGCGTTACATTATCATCTGTAATTCCATAATTTGTAACCTCTAAGTGAAGTTTATCAATATTTTTCTGCCATTTTAAATACCTCTCTTTTATATTATTTTCTATTTTTTTGTTAATAATTTCAATGTAATCTACATCAGGAGAATCCAATAATTTAAAAAAAGATTTCAGCTTTCTCTTGTCCACTCAAATCAGCTCTTCCAAAAAAACTTATAATGGTTCGAAAGACGTTTGTTTAATCTGTCAATGAAATCAAGTTTGTTAATCTCACAAGTAAAAGAATAGTCCTTTAAGAAAAATTTTTAGATAAGTTAAAAACTAAAAAGATTAAGACGATTTGCCCAAGTTCCGTCTTTTTTTTATCTGAGTTGTAGCAACTCTCATTGGCTCATTTTTCTATTAAAATTTCTCTCGCGATTTCGTAAAGAAATTTACTTTCATTAAGAAGATGTTCTTTATTTTTTTAAAGTGAATGATAATAGCCCTTTTATAAAAAGCGATAGTCGAATGGAGGTTTTTTTGCTATAAGCAACTTTCAACTTAATAGATTGTTGCTTTTTTTGTTTTGCTGAATGTTCTTTTTGTGCCAACAGTAAAGCTTCTTGTAAATTCGCTAACATGATTAAGCACGAAATAGCGAATAAAAACTCGATTTTTTTAATTCCTTTTTTTTCTTATAAAAAAATTTTTTTAATATAAAGTTGATAAGAGTAGTAGATGTTTTTTTATCCTGTTCGCAGTTCTCGTCAATAAAAACGTCAAGCTCAGTAATATGGTCTCCTTCATTAACAATCATAGCTTCTTTTTTTATGAGATTTTGCAACATCTTGCGTTGTAGGAAGATTTCCAGTTTTTTTATATTTTTTTATTAGATATGAGGGCAATTCATAACAAAGTTGAATAAACGATAGTAGGGATTATCTAGTTCAAACCAATCGTGCTGACTTCTATCGCAAAAAACTTCCATTTGCATTTTTTTCACAATTAACTCACTAATCGCAGCAATTCCTTGAACCGATTCAAGATTCCCCCATAAAGTTTCATTACAAGAATAAGTAGCTTCAACAGCAGCAACATGTTCAATGATTTCTTCTGCAATTTTTTTATTCTAATATCATGATTTTTTTAGCTAATTTTTTTCTCTAGTATCTTCATCGTTCATGTTTGATAAATCATATCTTTTAAATATATCTTCAATACTATTCATTTGAAACCTCTTTTTTTGTTTTATTATATATTACTACACAAAAAAATCTTTTTGCAATTTTTTTATAAGTTAATGTTATGATTGTCAACAACATAGTGTTATGCTATAATTGAATTATCAAGATGGAAGAGGTAAACCTAATGGGAATTGATATTCACATGTGGATTGAAGGGAAAGATGCAGAAGGGAATTGGTTTGTTGCTAATCCTAGATATGTCGATTACAAAAACCCTGAAAAAGTAAGAGAAGTAAAAGAGTTCACTGTAAGAAGAGATTATGCTCTTTTTTCTGCTTTGGCAAATATCGAAAATGTCAGCTCTATTCCTTACATTCAAGAGAATCGTGGTTTACCTGAAGACATTTCAGATATTCTAAAAAGCAAGAGTAGTCAATGCAACTCAGACCAATTTGGTTTTGGAAATATTTCTTTTAATGAATTAGAGGAGTATCTATTTACAAATCTCAACAGCAAACACTTAGCAACAATTGCAGCCGTCGCCTCAATACAAAACCTCTATCGAAGAATTAACGAGCTATGTTTTGAAATCGTTGATGACGACTACAATTCTTTAGATAAAAACACTGTCCGCATGGTTTTTTGGTTTGATTAAAAGGAGAAAAAAACGTGAAGTTCGAACAATTAAAATCTAACATCAAAGATATTATCAGCAACAGCCCTGATTACTTACCTTTAGAAGAAAAAGAGATTGATAAAATAAAAATCTTATGGGAAAGCATACTTTATGTTCGAAGAAGAAGTGGGGGATACTCCAAAAAGATTTTATGGTGATTGAAGATAAAAATTCAATTAGAACGTTTATATGATTATTTAATAGCAGGATATAAAAAAGATGATGTTTGTCTAAGCATAGCAACATTTGATGACTTTGTTATTGATAAAACTAAGTGCGCTGTTATATTTGATATTTTTTTATATCTAACGTTATTTCAAATAAAAAAAGGTCAAAAGAGCAGTTGGATGCTACACGCATGAATTTAGCAGAATTATTGAATTTTATTGCTAAACAGGATAAAAAAATCTTATCTAACTCAGCGTACCGATTGATTGACTTGGATTTTTGAACACGGTTTTGAAAAATTGTCGAATTTTTTTAGAAGAACAAGTCTAAAAAACCAAAAGACCCTCGGTAGTAGTACCGAAGGTCTTCATCGAGGTAAATATAGAAATATCCACCAACGCTCATAAGAGCTGTGTTAGCCGACTTCTTGTATTATATCACATTTTTTTATAAGATGTCAATAAAACAATAAATAAATGAAATTGTTGAAAAGAATAAAGGTATGCCATGAAAGACCAAAAAAAGGGTTCAAAAAAAGATAAAAAAACAAAAATTTTTGTCCATTAAAAGAACAGAATATGGAGCTAAAAATCAGACCAAATATTAAAGGGATAAGAAAAAGCCTCTAGAAGAAAAAAATTTTAAATGATTTCGATAAGAAAGAATTAGAAGAAGCTAGAAAAATCTTTTTAGAAAAGCTTTTTGAATCAAAAAATGTTATGAAGCATACAATACTAAAAAAAGACTGGCTTTAGAGCATGGCTAAAAATATTTCCACAGACCCTATCATGAACGGACCTTACGCTTTATATTTACGAGTATCCTTGAAGAAATACCCAGAAGCTAAAGAAGACCGTATATCACGTTTGATTGTTAATTACCTTCGACACATGGTAATTGATTATGACGAAAGATGCTTTTACGCATCTATTAAAAAAGATTATTCATTGCCTTATTTTGATGAACTTTACAAAATAGCTCTTAAAGAAATCGTCCGTTGTTATCCTAAATACAAATATGCTTACGAGTTTGGTCTAAAAACAAAAAAAGACTGGGAAATTACTCAAAAAAACCAAGAAATCAATTTTATTCCCTGGGATTGGCACTGGTAAAATATTTGGAATAGCTGCAAAATTAAAGACAAAGAAAGATTGGGAGAAATTGCCTTATTAAATAGAATTTTACTGTATTAAAAAGGAAGGAAAATATTATGAATCAAAGAATATATGGTGATGACCTAACAAACAATGAACACCTTTTTACAAAAGAGATGAAAGAACTTGTAAAAAATCTTAATGCAGTAGATGATATTGCCAACAAAAAACAAAAATCAAATGTCGTAACTGTTGTTCAAAGCATATCGCAATTAAAACAAGAATGATGACAAATGCAAAAAGACACCATTTTTTTCGTGGTGTTTTTAATCTGCTATAAACTTCGCATAATTATAGTTATGCGAAATTAGAATTGACTTTTTGCTACTGCTATGGTAAAATAGAGATGATAAAGGAGAGTTTTATGACCAAAGAAAATAATCCTGATACTCATAAGCTTTTAGAGCATTTAGATGTTTTAGTTATGGAGTACAACGGAAAGCTACAAGTATTCTTTAAACTTCCTGATTTATATAGATTACTCACATCAGAAGATTTTTGATGATTTTAGTAGTTACAAGGAAGTTTTTAGAAGAAATGAGTCGTTTTTGCAAAAACGATGCTATGTAAAAAGTTTATCAAGAATCGCTAGACCTCATTGCCAAAGGATGCACAGAGTATTAAAAAAACAATTTGACTCATTTATTATTATAAAAAGGATTATATGGAGTTGAAACTAGATATTATAAAATCGAAGATTTTAATGAAATTGTGGATGTTATTCTTCAAGAGAATCTGTTGGAGACAACTCTCCCCTTTACTCCTGCAATCAATCAAAGAAAAGTGAAATCTTTTGCGAAAAAAAGAATGTAGAAACTTTACTAGTAACAATTTTAGAAGAATCTATTGTAAATGCTGATAAAAAAACAATAAAAAAAGGAGTCCAAAATGACAAATTCATCATTCACAGTGAGTTGGCGTGATATAGCTAAAAAAACTAAATCCCTTGTACGAAGACCAAGGATGCGCTCCACCGTCTGACGTTCAGATGCAAAACGCAGTCTTAAAGGCAGCAAGCGTCCTAAATGCTAAAAGAGAAAAGCGTTCTAATCGTTTTTATTACGAATCTTCTTTTTTGGATGATGCTGTTGAATATATTCTAAAGAATCCAAGTTTCAAACTACATAAAAAGCGAGAAATATGAAGCGAGAAATTTCGCAAGAAGATTAACTACTGAATATCTAAATGCTTTTTGATTTGTTAGTAACTTCTTCTTCTACTCTCAATCTTGAAGAAGAAAAATGTTAGCTTTGAAAAAAACTGGATGGTTTAATTTATATTCTCTCTTTAATTTTTTTGGCATTTGGTGATGTAAAGTTTTTTTGAAGAATATCAACGTGATTCAACGCTGAGACGTTCTCTATCAAAAAAATATTGATTACTCCACAAAAATACTTAACTATAATGGAACTCTTTTGCTCTTTTTTTGCAAATAAGGTGCTAAAGGATTTTGATCACATAATAATTAGCAACATTGATGAAAGTGAATCTAAAGAGCCACTTATCTTTTTATAATATATTAGATTTCAATAAAAATTTCACAAAGGGTTGCAGAACACCTACATCTGTTTATCAAACATTGTGATGGTGTTTTTTTCATTTAGAGGAATCTTTTTGCCCATATAGATGATGGAGAGGTCTCGTTTTCTCTTTACAAAGAAAGCATCTTAGATTTTGTATCTAACCACAAAGAAAGCTCTATTCAAAAACGGTAAAAAAACGGAAAAAGCTGTCATTTTTTTGTTAAAGGCGACAGGTACTTTTGGAAGCAGAATTTGTAAAAAAATAAATAGAAAAAGGTTATTAAAATGAATATGAATACCACACTAAAACAACAATTAAAAAAACACCAAGATGACGAAGCACGCAAAGCTAAGATTAAAAATCTTGAAGAGAGACTGAATACTCTATTGAGTAATGAAAAAATCAAAGATTGTATCAAAGAATCCTTATCTTTAGGATTTTCGGCTTACTATGATAACGAAAACTTTTTTGCAACATTAACGCCTTGCAGAAGCTCTGCAACAATGGTTTTTGATGATGTTTATGACTTTAGCATTTTTTTTACTAAAGAGCAATCTGAAAAAGAGAAAACACTATATAAATTTCAAGCGTCCATCTTTACTCAATCTGATGTTCTAAGTATTAAAGTCTCAACCTTTTCAGAGGATAATATTAGCGAATCCGATATTCTAAATTGTTTAATTGAGTTAGTTGGATTTGAAATCCAAGGCTCTGCTACTCTTGTTGAATTATTAGAACAAGAAAAGGCTAATAAAGAGGTGGAGAAAGCGTTTGTTAGCGGATTATCTAATCTTGTCAACACCAAAGAGATTAACGAGATACTGAGTAAGGCACTAGAATCTAAAGCTCCATTTAATGCCTCTTTATTGTTGGATGGATATAATATTGTTTTAGATAAGAGTATGACTATGGTTGATTTGTTTCGTTTTTTTATGTTGCTGAATTAGGAAATGATGATGTTAGTCAAGGACTATTAAAATCTTCCGTAGCAACAATATCTGTCGAATTTAAAATGGTTAAGAATGAAAAAGAAGAAAATGTAAAAAGTGACTCATTTTGCGATTTTGAATTAAAAGATAGGTCAATTTCATTATACCGCTACGCTCCAGGAAAAAAATAAGTAGCGATAAAGCATTAGAATACTTCAAAAAAAGTAATTGGAGTTAATATCTAAATAAAAAAATCATCTCTAAGAATGGAAATACTATGTCTTATTCAACACTTTATGGAATCAATTCCAAAAAAACGAACTTATTGAACTAAAAACGTATCAAAAACAGTCACTTAGCTTGCTTTCCTGCATGGAATTATTTTGAGCAGAAGTATTTTTGGGGCATTGCCCAGTCTAACAAAAACCAAAAATGTTGGGATTTAGAGAAAAAAGGATATGGATGCTCCTTCGGAATATATGGTACTACTTTCTACTTTTGATGGCTATATCATTCAAAAAGAAAGTTTGCCTCATATCATTTCTTTACTAAAAGAGCATGAGGATGCTATTCCTGGTCTCTCAAGATTGCAAATGTTTGAAGATGCTCTTGCAAACAAACTATACGACTGTTTCTTCATTACAGCTACTTCTCTTGCTGATTATGAAAATTTCATGACCTATCATTTCGACGAAGAAGGTTTAGAGGAGGTTTCTTTACCAACTCTTACTGACGAGGTGTGGGATATTTGGGAGGCTTATCAAGAGCAATGAAATCTAGCTTAACTAAAAAAATCGAACATCTCATCTTTAAATATACTGACAAACTAGGTGTCAGCGGATGCCGTGAAGTCAAAATAGGCACTCACAAAACAAAATTGTTTCTTACAGGAGAGCAAGAATTTGTAGATTACATGACAATCACATCTGATGGAGAGATTGATTGCTACGAAATCAAGTCTTCAATGGATGATTTGAAATCTTCTGCACGGCTTAGTTTTTTAGGACATAGGAACTTTTTGGTTCTGCCTAGTGATTTGTATCAACAAGTAGAATCACAACCTTGGTTCTTAGGAAAATTAGAAAATCACTCTATCGGAGTGATAACTGTTGATGACGCAAACAAACTTCAACTTGTCAAAAAATGCAAAAAAAGAAAAATATCAATAGGTACTCAAGCACTACTGCTTGAGTCATTTGCTCGCTCGGCAGCAAGAGATGCAGGGAAACTTTATAACCTAGAAAATTCCCTCTAAAGAAAGGAAAAATATGGACGAATTAACTATTAGACTTATTGTACTAGCCTTGTGGTTAGCATTGACTTTTAATCTTGTGTCAAATAACCTTAAAAGAATAGGTTTTATCCAATCATACTCAACTTATTTAAGTCTTTATCGGAAATTATTTATCCCAGTCGTTTATGCAAGTTACGCTGTAATAAACGCAATAATCCCTCCACTCATTCTTGGATTTTTACCTCAAGAGATTTCTAAACCTATTTTGTTCTTATACCTATTCTCTTCTCTGCCTGTTTTCTTTGTTTTATTGGATTTTGAATTGCACTTTTCTAAAAGAGTTCAAGAAGAGCATGCTCTTGAGTATCCAAACGAACGTGTTGTTAGGATATTCGTGTTAGAACAAATTGAATCTACTATTGATTCTGAAATTGAAAAACTTGAGAAACTTCAAGAACTCAGAAGACTTTCCGATTCTAACATCCCTCTCACTCCTTCTGATTTTGTTACTTCAATTCCGATTCCAAGAGAGAAATCTGCTATTTTGCTATTTGCTCATAGTGATAATTACTTAAAGTTGTATCATCAATACACAGAAAACCCAGAAACTCTAGATGGAAAAGAAAAAAATTGAAAAAAATCTAGAGAAGAGCTGATTAGTGTTATGGAAAAAGTTTGATCCACGAAATCCTAATTCTGAACATAAATATATTTATGTAAATAATGATAAAGAAGAAGTAGAAAAATTCGGTCTTTATGTCATTCCTTTTGATGAATGGGAGGATATTCAAAAAGTCCCAACTATTTCAGAAGGTGTTTGGGAAAAAGGCTAAGATTATCAACTTGTTAGAAAAACTAAATCTTTTGAACAGGAGAATGAGAAAAATTATGTATGAGCTTTTTATTCGTCCAAGGAAAAACATCAAAAAAACAGAGGTAGGGCAACTCGGATAGCAAATGGAAAAAGACCTTGATCAACTACTAGAAATCATGAAAGATAATTTAAAAAAACTAAAGGAATTGTTGCTCCTTATTTTCGCATGATTACTAAAGAAGATGCAACGGTTATTGATTATGGTTCTTATACCAACAAATATATTATTAAAAAAAGGTGTAATAAGTATGGTTTTTTTAATAAAAAAATTCAATGCTATTGAATCTCTTTTTGCTGAAGATAAAGAAATTATTCTGTTAAAAAAATAGAAGACTACAATGCAGGGGATGAACAGTTTTTATCTTGCTGTTGTAAGGTACTGCTCTAACAATTTCAAAGTTTTACTCAAAAAAAGAACAAAGCGGATTATACTGTTATGAGAATTTCCTGTAATAGAGATTTTTGTTATTAGTTATGAAAACAAAACTTCTCATACTTCTTCTTTCCCAGTTATTATTTCAAAACCTACTGCAAGTTTTGAGCTAGAAACAATTACAAATATCCTTTTTTTGTTATTAAAGACGTAAAAGCAAATCTGTCAAAAAAATGTTAGGTGCAACCTTTTTCTTTCTCTGAAAGAGAATCTTTTAGAAAAAGTCGCCAGCTATGAAAAAGGATATTTTTTTTAATGAATGATACACAAACTTTAATAACAAATTGTGTTATTGATTATTATTTATGGCAATATGGAAAAATGCCTGCCAGCATAAATCCACATGAAGATGCTGATATGGTCTGTTGCGTTATGGATAAATTGTCAGAAGGTAGGTTCAGGACCAACGTTGTTTATGGGAAGGGTGAGTATTTCAAAAAGAATGTGGCTTTTGTAGTCAATGCTCTTAAAAGTAGCAAATTATTCAAAGAAACTACTCCTTCTGACTCTCCTCAACCAACGTTTACATATACAGGAAGGAAAAACTAATGAATAAGTACATTCTACTCGATGTAAATGGTACTGTTGGAACAGATGAAATCCCTCTTTTAGAAAGACTGGAAAACCCAGACAACTTCGTTTGGGTTGATAAAGTCTTGGCTCACATCAAGCTATCCACTCTTGAACGAATTAAAGAACTATCTGAGAAGTATAATGCTACGGTTTTATGGGCAAGTCTTCGTGCAGATGATTCTCTATGTTTAAATCCATTAGTGGATGTGAACTGGGGTTGGCTAGATGTAAATACCAAAGTTGATAGATCAAACGAATGGTCTAAAACAGTTGGAGTTGTCAATTTTGTGAATCAACACCCTGATGCTCTTGTTATCTTTTGTGATGATATGTTGAGAGTTGGTGGAGCGTATAATGAATTAAAAGGGCAAGCTCCTGCAATTAAAACTATTATTCCTTCTACTACTTTTGGCTTAACTAATGAAGAGTTAGACGGATTAGAATCTTATCTTAAAGGAGATTAAGATGTATTTTACAAACCCAGTATTTGAGAATATCCCTTTGTTAGCAAAGCCCAGTTCTCCATTATACAATTTTTGGAGTTGCCCCTAGAGAAATCATGGGCGAAGCTGCATTTAAGAAAATTAAAGCTGAAGTTCAGGCTCGTGCTGACCACCACTGTGAAATTTGTGGACGCTATGTTGCTCACACTATGAGGACACAAGATTGGATTCATACTCATGAAGTTTATTATGTAGATCACAATAAGCACCTTTATACTTTCGAACGATTTGTAGGCATCTGTCAAGAATGTCACTTATTTATCCATCAAGGTTATCTTCACATGCTTTTGACTGAAGATTCAATTACAAAAAAGTATTATGATGATGTAATCCAGCATGGAACTGAGTTGCTGAAACTAATTAAAGGATATAAAGTTCCAAACCTTAATCTTGAAGATGTCTATATAATGGAATATGAGGGAGAACATTATATCAACGACTTCTATCCTGAAGTAGCAAAAGCTCTCCATGAAACTGGAGTTCATATCTTGCACTATCCTGAAGTTGAAAAGACTCTCCCTGAAGAAATGTACCACAAACCGAAGTAAAGGAGGATGATATGGCTTTTAGATTATCGCAGAGAAACGCAACGAAAAAACGATAAACTAATCAATAATCTTTTAGACAATTTGCCAGAAGAAATTGCCTCTTTTGTGCGCGTGAATGAAGTTTCTAAATCTGATAATACTCTACTATCCTACGTTAGAGATATTGGTCAGTTTTTAAACTATGTAAAAGAGAATACTTCCCTCTTGACTGACATCGAATTAACAGACGTGGATGATTCATTTTGGTCTAACTTAGAAACAGCTCAAATCAAAGAATATGAGCGTTATTTAGGAAAAGTGGCTAATTTATCAAACACTTCCATTAAGCGTAGGTTATCGTCACTAGCGACGCTCTACAAGTATTTTAACGCTTATCGCAATATGAATCACAATCCTTTAAGAGATTACGCTTATCCAAAGGCTGAGTCAAAGGAAATTGTTTATCTAACCTCAGAACAGACGAAAATCTTGTTAGAAGGTATCTTGAGCAACAGCAAGAAATTGCAAAAAGAAAAAACAGGAAAATTTACTAAAGATGGCGAACCTATTTATGAGAGTGTACCTGTTGACATTACTCCAGAAGAAGCTATCTTAAAAGAGAAAAACGTACAAAGAGACTATGCGATTGTTATTCTCTTTTTAGGTACAGGACTTCGTATTTCAGAATTGGTTGGGATTGATATTTCAGATATTGATTTTGAAGACAACTACATCACTGTGGTTCGTAAAGGAAAGCAAATGTCTCTTGAGAAAGTATATTTTGGACGAGAAGTTAAAGAAGCTCTTCAAAGCTATATCAATGGTTTAGATGTTCCAGACGAATTGTTAAAAAAACTTCCAGAAGACGTTGTACGCTTTTGTTATAACAATGCTTTTAAAGCAAATGCTGTTGAACTAGCTACCACTACATTTAATAATGCTAGTGAAGAGTTTAAACTAGATGTTGAACAGCTTTGTTATATCATCAGAAACGCTGGTCGTTCAAATTTCAATCCTGGGCGTGGGGAAGATGCTCTGTTCTTGTCATCAAGAGGGAAACGCCTTTCAACAAGGTCTGTTGAATTGATTATTAAAGAGAAAGTATTAGCTTACTTGCCTGATCTAAAGAACAAGGATGCTATGACACCTCACAAACTTCGCTCTACTGCTGCAACTCGTCTTCTTTCGCAAACAGAGGATATTCTGCTAGTTTCTAAACAGTTAGGACACGCCTCTCCAGTTGTAACAGCTAAACATTATGCTCAGATGCAAGAAGAGAAAGAAAAAACACGGTTGGCGAATCTTGATGTTGCTGAATGGTAAAGAAAAAGAACCTAGATACAAATCTAGGTCTTTTTTTATTTTTACATCGTCTTTGTTGATGTTATAAATTTTATTATTAACTAAAAGAATATATTCTTTTTTTCATTTTCTTCTTTTATCTCAGCAGATTTTTGATTCAACTAAATAACTAACTTTATCTTTTCTTTGGAAAAACAAGGTTATTTCCAACTTTCTTTATTTCATAATGAGTTGTAACTGTGTCATTTGCTAAACTTTCTTTTTGCAAGTTAGATTGGTTAATACTCCATCTCATTGAAATCAAAAAGAAACCCAGTTAGGACAATTGATAAAACCAGTCCTGTAAAAAAATTGGGGCAATTTTAAGACTTCTGTGCTTAAACCCTGTTGGGTCTGAAATTTTTTTCATGTAGCATTTTTTTGCAAAAAAATACAGATATGAATAATCAAAAAAACAGCAAATAATACTAAAAGGCACTCCAATCACTACTGAAACAACATCGTAATTAAATCCAAAAAAATCTATCAAGTAAAAAAATTCAGGCATGTTTTTTTCCTCATTTCTTCTTTTTATTTATTTTCTATTTTACTTTTTATCACCAAAAAGCGAATCATACAAACTAAGAAAGTTAATAAAACAATCAAAGATACAATAATATGATTTAACAATCGACTATACTTTTTTTCTCTAAATGTCTTTTTTTAATAAGTGGGCATTTATTAAGAAGATTCCTATTAAAACAGAGAATATAATAGACAAAAACTTGTTTATCCATCGTTATTCCTCCACATCAAATAGTTCATCTTCTTCAATTTTTTTCTTCTTTCAAAACATGGATTTTTTTCCGTATTTTTGTAACTCCTAATTGTTTAGCGTACTTTTCAATAATCTTCTTAGTCATACTATTCAATTCTAAACTTGCTGAATAGATAGATACATAGTCTGTTCCTTTATAGAATTTGAATGGAATTTTTAGTTTTCTCACTCATGATATAAGTGATTTTTTTTCAAATGTGTCTGTTAATTCATCTTCTTTTCCTTGCAGCATATACTGATTAGATTTAATAAAGTCTGCAATTTTATCAGATTTTTTTCATTTGTAACTCTGAATCCAATTCCATAATCAATCGTCGTGATCAACTCTGAATTATCAGATTCATCTGAAGCAAGTTTAGCAAAAAGAACATACATAAGGGCTATTGATAACACCTTCTACTTTATAACCCAATCGAGAGATTTGTTCTTTATCAAATAGCAAACGTTCGATTAAAAACACGATGAGGGTTATCTTTTTCAGCTCGTCCAACATCATAATAATTAACAACAAAACTGAAATTGAATTTAACATCATTTACTACATAATCCAATTCTATTAAACAATGACGCAAAAAAATCAGAAGAATTTTTTTGTTGCTGATGATATTGTTGATAATTTGAACATTTGAAAATGAACTAAGCTTTGTCAAAAATGTTAATGAACTCAAGAATATTCTCGTACAATCTGTTATTGTGCAGGATGCGTTCACTATCATCTCTCAATTCTAAATAAATATCATTACAGATTTCAGAAGGACGTTTGTTGTCTACGCTAAAAAGTTGGAGTGATCTCTAATAAAGAGAACAGTTCTTCTTTAGTTACGTTAGGTAAAGCTTTCGCTAATGCAATTACTGTTTTTTTCGTTTGGAATTAGTTCATATCCAGCCTTCATCAATCTACTGAAATGCTCAGGAGTTACGCCTATTTCTAAAGCAAAAACCCCTTTTTGCTCTGTCGCCAATCCCTCACGAATAATTTCTTGTAATTTTTCAATTTTTTTTCTCGATTTGTCACGAATATTCCTCCGTTTTTCTTATTTCGATTTTTGAAAAAAACGTCTTTTTTTAAAAATTCAACCTTGTTTCATTTGTTTTTTTAAATTTGAATTTTGAAAAAAATCAGCTTTTTTTAAAAAAATTGGTGATGTTATTGATTATGTCAATTATAACATTTTATAATTATTTTTTTCTACAAAAAAACAAGGCTTTTTACACCTTGTTTCGATTATACCTATTTATTCTTTGTTAGAAAAACTTCTGAATAACAGTCTGAATAAAAAGTATCTACAACAACTTTATTCTTAATATATAGAACCCAAAGAACACCTGCCACAATCACGAAAATAACGATATTTACTAAAATGGCTGGAATACCAAAAACTGCAACTCCTTCACTAAACCATCTGTATGAGCCGTCGACTAAATGCAATCCATTGTAGAAGCTACCATCTTCTTTAAAAATAATAGTCATCTCCATCAATCTTCTTCCAGCCGACTGCCATTCTACCAGTTTTTTCATCGAAGTAGCGCTTTTCTTTTCCTTCTCCTTGCCAACCTGTCAGCATCTTACCTTCTGGACCAAAGAAGTATTCATACTCTCCTATCTTAGCTCTGCCAGAATAGAATGTTCCATCTTCCTTGTAGAAATAATGAGAGCCATTGATTTCAATCCAGCCGTGTTGCAATTTTCCTTTTTCAGAGAAGAAATAAATCTTTCCGTCAATTTCCACTTTTCCTTCAGCAGCAGCTCCAGTTTTCAAGTCATAATAATAGAGACCATCTTCTTTTTTAACCCAGCCTGTTGCCATTTGACCGTCACTCTTGAAGTGGTAATACTTCCCAGCGATTTTTTGTTCGCCAGTGACCATTTTACCGCCTTCTCCGAAGTAGTATTTGGCACTTCCTTCTTCAAACCAACCAACTCTTGCTGAACCGTCATCGTTGAACCAATAAATATCTCCGTTTATAGGAGTGATACCTCTAGCAGCACTTCCGTCTTCAGTGAAATAATAGTCGGTTGTTCCTAAAGTCCACCAACCTACTAAAGCATAGCCGTTTTCATCTATATAGTATCGCTTACCATTAAGTTCTTGCCACTTATCTTTTAACTGGTGTCCATTATCATCAAAAAGCATTAAATGCTCTTTATCAACTTTGGCAGTTTTTTTCCTTTTGTCATAATACCCACTTCATTAAAGAAAGCTGTATAACTTTCAAATTCATAGATACCTTTGACATAGTGACCTTCTTTATCGAAGAAATAAGTAGCTCCATTGATGTCTTTTAAAGTATTTTTTACAACAGCTCCGTTTTCATCATAAAAAACTCTTTCTCCATACTTATCTCTCCCCCAAGAATTGACTCCTCCTTCAGTAAAAATCTTTAGAGTTCGCTTCACGTTCTCGCAATTCTTGATCACTCGGCATGCCAACCGCTTTAAGGATAAAAATCTAACAATCGTTGACTACTAGCTCCGTCATAATAATAGCCATTGGATAAGGTAGAATAATCTCCGCCTAATCCTGCATAAGTATCAATAAAAGTAATATTCCCACTGAGATTTTTTTGAATCTGTTCATTCCATGCTCTTATTTTATCATTTACTTTGATACCGTATTTAGCTTCATCCACAGGGTCAACACTCTTGACGTAAACTTTATATTTCTTACCATTGTCCTTGGCAAATTTATTGAAATAAGAAATGTATTCGCTTGTTCTATTGTAATTAGAAACTTCTCCAAGTCCAAAAGAAAATACGATTACGTCACCTTGTTTTACCTTTTTAAGAAATTCTTTTTCTTGGCTTCTAACCCACGTTAATCCTTTCCGTTTTTCATAAAACCACTGGAAACGAGGGCTATCTTTTGTGATGACCGATAATTCTTGTAAAGTATCATCACCAACAAACAAGGCTTTTTGAGGCTCTTGGGCTAAAACTTTTTTTGCATCCAAGATAGTAGCCCCTACAAAAAATAAAGAACATAGCAGCAATAAAGAACTAAACAGTTTCCGCTTTATCATTATTTTCTCCCTCCTCAACTTGAACACCCACAAGCATTTCATATTCTGTTGGATTAAACACTAAATTGATAGCAGTTGGATATTCAAAGATTAACATATTCGTCTGACCAATAACGTCTAAAATTCGTTCTCGTACTTCAATTGTTTTTTCTGACAGAATCTCTTTAGGATAATCTTTAATTCCGACTTTCATTTTTTTCAAATGTTTTAAGATTTTTACGTCGCTCGTCAGTGTCTTCAACCATGTACCGTCCCCACATCCAGCTTTCCAACTTTAAGTCGTCATTAACAACTAATCTATCAATCATATTTTTCTTCAATCGTGATGGCTTCATAGCAAGCCTTTGTTAGAACAAATTTTTTTCTTCGATTGTTAGTTCTTCTATATTTTCAGAGTATATTTTTTTCGAATTAGAGAAAGAATAATTTCTTTTTCGTTCTTCATCATTAGTGATTCTCTTAGAACAAATTTTTCTTTCTCAGCTCTTTTTTTGTTTCCTTCTTGACCAAAAATGATTTACCTTTAGATTGGTCTGTCAATGCTCCGATGTAAACAATACAAGTCCGTAGCATTTTATTGATGTGATTGGTTAAAAATTCTTTTTACTTCAGCATCCTTGATATAAGAAGGCATCCCCTTTATTTCAAGCATAATTTACCTACTTCTTCTTTTTTTATTCGTAATATTAGTATGCCACAAATTTAACTAATTTTTTTCAATTTTCTTAAAAAAACTCTCGCTTTTTTTACGAGAGTCTTTTTTTTGTTTTTTTATTATTTATGAGAGGACAACATGCGAGATGTTTTATCCATTTCGCGCGTGACTTTACGGTTTTTCTTTTCTGATTTCTTTTAATGTCTCTAAAAAAACTCATACTATTATCTCACTTTCTTTGTTTTCTTACTTAGATTGTATTATATTTTTTTATAAAAAGTCAACATCTATTATTGACATTTTTTAATAAAAGTTCTATAATTCTATTATAGGGGTCAACTTAGTAACCTCTTTAGGCAGTCGTTAAGGAGTACAGGGGTATTCTTGGCTGCTAAGAGTCCACGGTTTTAGTACATGAGGCTGAAACGCAATGTAAAAAGCTTGCTTTTTAGAAACGCCAGAACATCTACTACTGCCGAACTCAACCGTGTAAATAGAAAAGCCAAAAATAAACTTACGAGGTTTTGGCATCAGTCTGTTTGATATGGTGCTAAAGGACTGAGACTACAAATTCACGTTGCAGATCCGTTTTGGCATCAGTCTGTTTGATATGGTGCTAAAGGGACGTTTTGTGAGGGAAAATCAAGGAATTTGTTTTGGCATCAACTTGTTTAATATGGTGCTAAAGGAGATTTTTCTTTTGCCATGTGTTATAATTAGTTTTGGTATCAGTCTGTTTGACATAGTGCTAAAGGTTTATAATAATCGACGTTTAGGGCATGTCCGTTTTGGCATCGGTCTGTTTGGCATGGAGCTAAAGGAAGTTATTCGATATTTTTTGCATCAAAGAACAGTTGTTTAAAAATAATTGAAAATTTTGTTTTAGTGTCATCCTGTTTGATATTAGAAGAGATGATAAAACTTGCGGAGGCATATATGAACAAAAAAAGAAGATGAGAAACATCTTTTTATTTATACTTTAAAAATTAAAAAAACTAGCCAACAAGATAAAGAGCGATTAAACAAACGTTTCAGAATGGCTCAAGATATTTATAGAAAAAAACGCTCGTTGAAGTACACAAACGATATTTAAACTTAAAAAAAGACCCTTTATATAAAAAAGCAAGAAAACTTGATAAAGGAGATAAAGAAAAGACAGCACTCTTTAAAGAATTAAGAGAAAAATATCAATTGCAAGGAAAGTTCACCTTTGGTACGTTCGCAAATAATTATAGAAATGCTCGTAACTATTCCTTCTATATTCCGTCTGATGTTGCTGTCAAACTGGGTTTTCGAGCTTATGAAGCTTATGAAAAAGTTATGTTTGCTAAAGGGGCAAAAACAGTTGATTTTCGTAAAGTGGTAAACTCAATGGAAGGAAAATCTGACGCTGGGATTACAATTCGGAACGGAATCTTCAAGATGGGAACTAAAACTAAACGAGCTAAATTCTCTTGTCCTGTCATTTATGAAGAAGATAACTTTGAAGAAGAAATCTTACGAAATAAAGTTAAATTTGTTCGATTAGTTAGGCGTTTAGAGCATGGTCAATATAATTTTTACGCACAAATTATTTTAGAGGGTACTCCTGTTATTAAAAATCCTCAAAACGATTTAAAAACAAATGTGGGAATTGATATTGGACTAACATCTATTGCTGTTGCGACTGATTATGAAACTCAGTTAATCGAATTAGCTCCTTCTGTTAAGAATAACGATAAAAAACTAGCTAAACTCAATCAAAAAATGGATCGTCAAAGACGAGCCAATAACCCTCAAAATTACAATTCTGACGGAACTATCAAGACTGGTCGTAAAACTTGGAAAGATTCAAAACGTTATTTACAAACAAAAGCTGAATATCAAGAATTGGAACGTCTTGGTCGTGAACAACGTAGGCACGCGCATGAACGCCTGTCTAATAAAATTGTAGAAATGGGAGATTCTTTTATTGTTGAACAGATGTCTTTTGCTGAATTAGCAAAACGCCATGACATTCCAACAAAAAACGAATCAGGGAAATTCTTATCTTCGACAGGCTTTGGAAAGCATGTTAAAAGAAGAGCGCCTGCTTCATTGATTTCTTTAATCAAGTATAAGGCTCATTTCCGTGGACGTAAGTTTTTAGAAGTGGATGTGGATAAGATTGCTGCAACCCAATTAGACCATTCTACTGGAGAGAAAAAACCATTAGAATTATCTCAACGCATTAAAATCGTTGATAATGAAGTTGTGCAAAGAGATTTGTACTCAGCATTTCTTTTGAAAAATGTCTATCCTAGTGCAATTGGTGTTGATCTTGATTCTTGTAAGAAAGATTTCCCTCACTTCTTATCTTTGCAAGAAGATACAATGAATAATCTTGAACTTGAAAAATACTACTCCTTCTATGGGATTGAAGAAATGGAAGGTTTTAAAAAAATAAAAATAAATAAAAGCTTAGATTTTTCTCTAAGCTTTTTGTTTATTTAGAAGTAATTATACAGTTTCAACTTCTTCTTTCTTTTTTTCTGTTTGATATTCTGTGATGTTTTCTCAAACACATCCATATATTGTTGATAATGATAGTAAAGGCTATTACTTTCATCTTCCAATGAACTGTGCAACCAATCTAGAGGACTGTAAAATTTATTTTTATAAGCGTAGAATAACTTAGCTTTTTTCAGTTCTTTTACAATGTTAGCACTATGTCCAAAGGCATCGTATAAATCTTCAACCGTGTTTGCAGGAATATTTTCTGAGATAAAATAATGAAGAAGAGAGTTTAGATATTCAGCTCCTTCTGTTCCGTCAAATACATTTCTAGGGAAGTGCTTAATTTCACCCTTTAAAAGCCTCTTATACATGTTTAATACACGCTGATAAGGTTCGTAAGACACTTGAGTTGGAAAAGCTTTGTAAATAATCCACCAATAATCTGAATTAGGACTTAAATCTCTAGGGAATTGAATGTATTTACAAGCTTGGTCTAACTTCAATTTTTGCATAACTTCTTTATTGAAGAAAAACAAAAAGCTTCTTGAGGAGTCCAACCTAAAATGTTTGTTATAGCGTATCGAACAACTGCTAAAGCATCGTTTTCTTTAGACGCTTGAATATCACGCGCACGCTCTAAATCTTCAAAAGTCCCTTTTTCTTTTATTGGTTTTCTTTCTAAGTAACCTGGTATTTTTTTAATGAAAACCTTCTACGTCCGATTAAGGCATCTTCATAATTTCTGATAGCAACTTCTACTCCCATTTTTTTATATCTCTTTCTAGAATCTTATATATCATTTATTTTATCTAAAACGCTCACAAAAAAATCAAATTGTAAAAGTTTTATTTTTTTATTTTGTTTTTTTGTGGCATACTAATTACTGAGAACTAATTGAAAAAAATAGAGTAATGAAATGATGACATTATTCTTTTTTTATTATTTCTTAAAAAAATTAAAAAAATGTCATTTAAGGAGGAAAAAAATAATGACACAGTTTACGAACACAACGATTGTTGCTGGCAACTTGGTTGCCGATGCTAAGGTGGTAGATACTACTTCTACCTTGAAAGATGGTACGCCTTTTTAAAAATTTTTAGAGGCTACCATAGCTTTTGAACAGTGGTGGCGAAAACACTCCGCCATCATTTGTAACAGTTCAACTGGTGGGGTACGTTGCAAAGCGTGTTATCGACGCTGGAAAACACCTCAAAGGCTCATCTTTGGGAGTCATTGGTATGCTTGTTGATGAAAAATTCAACACAGATGATGGTCGTACTCTTTCTCGCGTTAAATTGCGGGGAGAGGATGTTATGTTTGGAGATAAATTCCTCTCCAACTTTAACAGCGTGACTCTCTATGGTCACGTTGCTGCCGATCCAACGTTTGGACAAAAAGGGGAAGTTAAACATGCTCGTATGAGTATTGGAAATTCTGTTTACAACGCTCATAAAAAAGAGCGTGAAAGTTCATTCTTTAATTTGGTAGCCTTTAATGGGCGTGCCGAATTTATGAACAAGTATTTCCATAAGGGCGATGCTGTTATGGTGCAAGGTCGCATCCATACCAGTAAGCATGAGGCAACTCAACCTGATGGTTCAACAAAGACTCACTACAATACGGATATTATTGTAAGCGAGATCACTTTTGCACAACGTAAAGTTGTTGCAGATAATGTTGAAAATCAAGGTCAGGTTCAGGGAATTGATGGTGTTCTTCAACAACACGAACAAAATCAACAGCCTCAACCACAATTCCAACAGCAGCCAGTTCAACAACAGCAGCCGCAGTTCCAACAACAGCAACAGTATCAACAACAACCTCAACCGCAGTACCAACAACCACAAGGATTCGTTCCTGGCGGTACATTTGCAATGGGTGGTGTTCCTATTGATATTAGTGATGAAGAACTTCCGTTCTAATCACATAAAAGCAAAAAGGAAAAGAGCTATTTTTAGCTCTTTTTTTGTTTTTTCTAATTGACAAAATATCGGTATTGCGATATAATTAAAGCAGGTAATATCGGATAACCGATATTAAAAAGGAGGAAAAAAATGAGTAAATATCTTGAACATGTAAAAAGAGATAATTTAACTAAAAATACAAGATTGCCATTTGAGAAATCTTGGAGTTAATTCTACCGAAGATATTAACAATTGGTTTAAGAAGGTAACTAACAAAGAATACTGGCTAAAAAGGATTAAGCGAGTCTGTTAAAATTTTAAAGAATTTTCAAGATAAATATGTTTTTTTATTTTTTTGGAGATTATGATGCAGATGGAATTACAGGAGTTTCCATTTATTACAGAGGCTTAAAATGGGCAGGATTTAAAAACGTGAATTACCTAATCCCTCATAGAATTGAAGGTTTTGGCGCTAATAAACGAATGGTCGATGATGTAGTCAAATATCTTTCATCGCAAAATGCAACCCCAGAAGATTGTGTGATTCTTACAGTAGATAATGGAACAGCCGCAGTTGAGGCTATCAATTATGCTAAAGATTTAGGTTTCACAGTTATTGTCACAGACCACCACGAACCTTATGAAGAAAATGGTCAAGTGATTTTGCCTAAAGCTGACATCGTAATCAATGCCAATGCTATCCCAAATTCTGCTGATTTTAATGGATGCTGTGGAGCAGGTGTTGCTTTTAAAGTGATGTCTAACCTTTTAGAAGATAAACAAAAACTTGCACTACTTCGCCCACTAGCAATGGTCGGCACTTATTGTGATGTCATGGATTTGGTAGAAGAAAACTATGTTATTGCTTATCAAGGGTTGAAAATTCTTAACGAGCATTTGGATTACAATATCCCAGCTTTTTCAGCAATGGCTAAAACACTAGGCATTGCTCATTGGGACGGAACGGCTGTTGGTTTCAAATTTGGACCTTGTATTAACGCTCTAGAACGTCTTGAGGATGGTGCTGCTAAGATTGGTGTCCAACTACTTACTTCTGACGATTACGAAGAATGTTTGAGGCTTTCACAATTGTTAGTGGAGTACAACGAAAGACGTAAAATCGAAACGGATGCTGGATTGCAAATTTTAGAAGAGACTATCCAGAATATGCCTGATGGTCCTGGCTATCCTATTGTCATTTATGTCCCTAACGTAAAAGTTGGTTTAGTTGGTATTTTAGCAGGGAAATTGCAAGAAAAATACCAAGCTCCTGCTGGAGTTTTCAGTGACGGTCCAAATGGCACTGTAAAAGGCTCATTCCGCGCTCCAGAAGGTTTCAACATTAAAGAGCATTTAGATATGGTTTCCGACTACTTTGTTCACGTTGGAGGACATGCTGGAGCTGCTGGTGCAACCATTGAAAAAGATAAATTCGATGCTATGGTAAAAGCTTTGCAAGCAACAGTTCCACATATCGAAATGCTGAAGAAGAAACGACTTATTACTACGATATTGAAATCCCAAATCACTTATTAGCTAAAGCTATTGAAGTAAATGAAAAATTTCAACCGCTAGGAAAAGGAAATGAAGATTTAAACTTTAAAGTTACAGGTTTTAAAGTCATTCCAGTTAAGGGAACTTACGTTAAAGAAATGAAGAGCAACGGAATTAAATTTGTTTCAGATTCTTCAAGTGCTATTGGGTTTGATTTGGTTGATTTAGTTAGAAAAGTAAATTCTCCATGCACTCTAACATTATATGGACAAATCAAAAATAATTACTGGGTGAAAAAAACAATGGTACAGTTGAAATCACACCTCAAGTCATTTTGGATGACTTTGAGATTGAAGAAAAATTCTACTGTTTTATCGCCACTAGCTCAAAAAAATTAGCAAACAAAGCTGCCAATAGATAAAAAAATAAAAAAAGAAAGTGTAGAAATATCTACGCTTTTTTTGTGCAAAAAAACCACTTTTTACTCTCTTTTGTGGCATACTAATAATATGCGAAAAAAATAGATAAAAAAAGAAAGGGTTTAATTCATGAAGAATAAAAAAACTGAATTTAGTAGCAAAAAAAGTTTGTTACTAGGTTTTTGCTTTTAGTAAGTTTATCAGCTTGTTCTTTATTTGATAGAAAAGAAGCTATTTCAACTTCAGGCGTTAAAATTGAAAAAAAGATGTAAATAATTTAGAAGAGGATTCTTACTACACATTCAATGGGAAAGAGTATGGGAGGCTTTATTTAGGAGATCGCTCTTTTAAAGAATCTTCATCAGGAACATTAACAACTTCTACAAAAGGAAATCCTGAACGTGTAATTTGGTTAAAAGATGACATTAAAAACATTCCAGTGATGAGACGTGGAGATAAAATTGTTTTTCATTCTTCAACTAAACTAATTACTCGATTAAATGTTGAACGTTACTATGATTTAGGTTACAGCATTGGGATTGCAAAATTAAAAGAGGATAAAGGGACAGGAAGATTTTCTCTAGACATTCGTGATTCTTCTCTTACGATTGCTCCAAATAGTGATGCCAAACAGTTGCAAGATATAACAGCAAATGGTCAAGTTATTATTGATAGTATTGGTGACACTCCTCTTCGTTCAGGGAACGTATCTCCTTCTGGAACAATCCTTGGTTTAGAGAAAGATAAAACCTATGCTATCAATGCTTATTTAGGAACAAACCTTCATAATAAGAATATTAAAGCTGATGTACGAGTGTTAGCATCTTCTGAAGGAAACAAAATTGAAAAATTTGAGTTTAGTGGACATAAGACAGTTGAGTTTCAATTCCCTAGCTACTACAATAGCGGTTATTACCTTATTAACGGCTTTGGGCTAGTCCGCTATATTTCTGATGATAAAGTGAAAGTCGATGACGAAATTGACATGAACGTGCCAAACATTTATCCAAAAGCTGGCGAAAATGGCGAAGACATTTCTCAAAAGAATATTCAAGCTGAAGATTTAACTTCTACAAAAGTAAACATTACTTCTGATGGCGAACAAACAATTGTAATTACTTATAGTGACCCTGAAGACAAAGAAACTAAGATTGGCGCTCCTACTGCTAAATTGATTTCTCCTAATGGAGTATCTGTATTTGAGCAAGGTGCTGCAAACACTCTTACTTTGAAGACAACTCTTGAAAAAGGTGAATATGAAGTTCAAATTATCGGACTTCATGGACGAAACTATTCTTACCGTGTTACATCAGCAGATGGGAAATCAACTACCAAAGAAGATGATGTTGCTGGTCCTCCTCAAGATAAGAAGGAAGGCACACCACAAGGTGACAATTCAAACTCATCAAAATCCTTAGCGGATATTGTTAATGGAAACTAAGAGGTGATTGAAAAACATGACAAATACACAAGATACTACTAAAGAAACTACTAAAAACACACCCCCTAAAAAGGGGAAATGGGATGCCCAAAAAGGGAAGATTACAAACTTAGAAGCTTTAAGGAGCGCTGAAAAATTAACTCGGAAGTTTCCAGCTTCTGAGTTCATCCCTTTTGCTAAAAACACTTCATGGGAAGAGATTGCTACCAAGATTCAACCAGATAAAAATGGTCCTTGGGCAACTCCCATTGTCGTGACAACTTCTAGGCACGTTACGACTATTGGGGTAGAAAACCTAATCCGAAAAGCAAGCGAGTTCTTATTGCACTACAACGAACTCCCTGACTATGAAATTGAAATTCTCTCTATCACTGCTGGAGTAGATGATAACAAACTTGCTCTTACTACACTTTTTAGGAGCTATAAAAAAGATATTCACATCAAGCAAATCTTCAAATATTTAGGTGAAGATCAATTACAAAATTCTTCTGGGGATTCGTCTCAAAAAAGCAAATTTTTAATTCCAGAATCAGCTTATCGCCCTATCTCTAAACAAGAGAGAGAAATTCACGAAACATTCTTCAATTACAAAAAAACGCTCTTGCACAAGCAACCCCTGAAAAACCATTCTTAAACCAACTAGAAACCTATACTCTATCAAAATTAACTGAAGTTGATCCACGAGTCGAAATGGAGTACGACTTGCGAACTAAAGACATGGAAATTCAGTTAAATACAAGTTACGATAATTTCATCAAAATCTTCCAAGAAATTATGGTTTATATCACTGCAAACAAACGTGATAATTACTATGCTGTCTTGCAAGGGAAAGATGAAGAGAGCAGTTTCTTCAACGTAGTAGATGCCCATATCAAAAAGCATTATATTGCTAAACAATTACTCCCAGCCGAAGATATGCCTGCCCTAATGGCTAAATTACGACGTGCGCTCTTTGATTTATATATCGTACAAGATTTGATTGATGACCCTATGATTACGGACGTAAAAATTACTGACCCAAAATCAATTCGTGTCCGTGTTCATGGTAAAGCTTATTTATCAAATATCACCTTCATTGATACAGACGACTACATTCGTTTTATTCAAGGAATTGCTGTTGCAAACAATATTGACTTGGGAGTTCCTAGCCAAACATTTACGGATGAACAAGATGAGAATTACATCTTACGTTTCTCTCTGACCTCACCTTATACTACTTCGACTGGCTTCCCAATCATCCACATTCGTAAAATCCCTCGCAAAAAACCTATGAGCGAAGATTTGATTAAAGCAGGAATGTTTGATGAAAAAATCAAGAATTACTTAATTGACCAAAGTATCAATCACGGAAAATCAATTGTATTCGCTGGACCTCCAGGTTCAGGTAAAACAACTGCTCTTAACTGGTTCTTGGAAGATGGATATGAGTCTTCTGCTGAAATCCTTGTTATCCAGGAAAACGACGAGCTATTCAGCTATCGAAAAGGGGTTATGTTCCAACACGTTGTTATGAATCCACATCGAGGCGAACGAGTTTGTACTTTGGAAGATTTAGGTAAAATGGCTCTTGTGGCTGGTGCTAACGTCTTTGTAATCGGTGAAGCGAAAGGTGGAGAAATCACCTCTGCTATCACTCTTTCCAACTCAGGATGTCGTACCGCTATTACTATCCACAGTCAATCATCACGAGATACAATCAACAAAAATGACTGACCTTGCATTAAGAGGTTCTTCAAATTTGAATTATGACCAAGCCAAACGGATGATTAAATCTTTTGAAATTATCGTTTATATGGAAAAACTATAAAGTTAAAGAAATTTCAGAGATTATTGGTTATGATGAAGATAAAAAAAGATATGATTTATCGTTCCATTTATGAAGCGCCACAAAAATTATAAAAAAATAAAAAAAGAAGGGATAACCCCTTCTTTTTTTATAGTTGAGAACCAATTTCCTTCAGCAAATATTCTTTATTCGTTGATTGAGTATTGATATAAATTACTCTTACATCATGATGTTCTTTGATTTGGTTGATCCTGCTAAGAGTTTTTATGATACATACTATGATTCAAGTAGGCTACACAGATAATAACAGTTGTTGCTTTGCTTGAAATCTCTTTAGTGTAATCTCTAGGCTCAATAAATTCAACTTTTTGCGCCCATTGTCTCATTTTCGCAATCATCAATTGATGTCCGCCTACAAAGAAAATATTTTCTTCGTCAGAGTTTAAGAATTTTAAAGTTTCTGCTTCAGACAATTGTTGGTCAGATACTTGTTTCTCAATAACAATAGGGTCTTGATTTTCTAGCTCCTTTTCCAGCCTTTCAATTTCTTTTTGAGCTTCCGCTAATTTATCCTCTAAACTTTCGATTCGAGACTGTTTTTTTAAAAACTGAGAAGCTTTTTCTTTAAGCTCTTCATTCTCTTTAGTGAGTCTGTTCTTTTCTAGGTCTTTATTAGTGAGTTGAATTTTTAAATTAGAAATTTCTTCTTTATGTTTTTTTCAATCTCACTATTTTTTTAGTTGCTCAAGCTCTTCCAATTCAGAACTATGAATCCCTTGACTGCTGAAGTGATTTTTGTAAAACAATTAAAGCCGCATGAACAAACATGAATAAGTCTTCATAGAAGATAGATGAATCTATTCCATATTCATCAATCAAATCACCTAGTTTAGCAAGCGGTAATTCATGCCAGTCGTATTCTCTGTCAGATTGGTCATTGAGAAGAACTTTGTAAGTTTCAAATAAACGGTTAATATCATCAAGTATTTGCTGGTTAAATTCTAAACGAAGCAATTCATAAAACAACCCTTTTTTTAGATTCTAGTGAAGAAACTGTGTGGACTTGGAGGCTATCACAAGCAATCAACTGCAAACGATACAACTCCATCAACTTATCGTATTTTGCTTTCCTTTGCTCTTCATCTTTCTTAAAGCTTTCTGCAAAAAAGTCAGCAATTTCATGTAATGAATATTTTGGATTCATAACATTCAAACTTTGCGGAGATGATTTGAGAGATTTATTCAAAGCTTTATCATTTTCTTTCTCGTATTGGTCTACCAACTTATTTTTTTGTGAAAGAATCTGTTCTCGATACTCATCAATAATTCCTAAAACGCTACTACGCTTATTGAATTTTAAATTGATAGTTCCTAAAGAAATTGTTCGCTCTTTTTTTATCAATAAAGAATCCTTGTTCTAACTTTTCTTTTATAATTTCAAATTCTTTAAAATGGTATTTCTTTAAAAAAATCCCTATTTCTATTAAGACCCCATTCAAGATATGCAATAAGGTCTTCTCTTCTCTTCAAAAGAGAGTGCGTTACTACAAAAATCTTTTATACAGCTATTATAAAAAAATAGTAATAAAGAATTTTAGATACCTGTTGTAAGTAATGATTTTTGTTTCATCTAATTCTAAAGGAAACAGGATGCCTCTTGATTCAAGATTTTTAAACATGATCTTTTTATCTAAAGGAAGTTCCCTACTCATTTTTGCAAAATTTGCTTGCGTTATTTCTCTAGAGATTCCTTTTTTAGAAAAATCAAATTCGACTTCACCTTCATTACTTGCATTAAACATATCTTCTTGATGTGCTTTGTTTCGGTAATGTAAAGTATTCTTTTCTGCTTCCAATCTTGTTTTTATAAACGGAAACAGTTGAACAATCATTTGTGTTGCTTTTTCAACGTTTAATCTTCCTTTGTCTGCTAAAAAAGCAACTAGTTTAGCAATGTTTTCCTGCTCTTCGTATGGATAGATAGATTCTTCCTTGTTTCGAATCCACATGTAACGTTCAAAAGTAGATTCATCTAAGCTTTCTTCAATCAAAGACTTCTCTCTCTTATATATTTTAAGAGCAATTTTTCTCTTATTAACATTTGTTTGAACTTCTTTTTAAAAAAACACCACTGGAGCAATACAATCTAAAAAGGTACTGAACTTCTGCATCAATAGGTTTTGCATACGCCCAAGCATCCAAGAAAAAAAGTGTTTTCTGCAAGCATTTCATCTAGTCTTTTTTTCAAGACCTTTATTTCCGAAATATATACTCATTTTAATCAATCCTTCCTTATTAGATAAAAAAAGTTTATTAAAGGTAAAAATACCCTAATAAATTCCCTAAAATAACAACTGTTAGCAAAAATTACCAAACCTACACAAACACCCAAAAATATTTTTTGAATTTCTTTCTTTGTTAGCCATGTAATTTGCTTAAATTCATAGATCAAGCTTTTTAAAAAAACTTTTTATTTTTTTCATCTAAAAACCATCCACTTGTTTTTGCATATCCCCACATAAAGTATAAGCCGACTAAGACAAGTCCCCAAACAATCATTTTTCTTGCTGTCCGTTTTACTTTCTTCATCATGAAAGCTAAGAAGAAAGAAACAATTAGCCAACCATAAGGTAAAGATGAGACAAAACCTTTAATCGTTTCAATATGCTCCGTAGAAATCCAACTCATTGGACCGCCTGGAATACTGTGCAATCCATTGATGCTATGAGCGTTTGCTTGCAACCAACCAAACACCCCAGTGTTGTAAAACAACAAAGCTGACTGTTCAGGATTGCGTTTGATGTACTTTTTAATTTTTCTAATATACTTATTCATACAATTTCCTTTTCTTATGATGTCAATCCCATCAGTTTTAATTCTTGCAATTCTTGGTTCTTAATACTAAATAGGCGACTGATTGTTTCATAAGAGTGCTTCATTCGAGTAGCATGCCCCTTCAAAACATTTTCCCTCATAAGCATCAAGCTAGATTCGTCTTTTTTACCCTCTAGTTTTAACTTCCGTTTCATTAAATCTGCCCTATCAGCCATTTCAGAAAGGTAAGCTTCGTATTGAGTAGACTTCGACAATTCAAGAGCTGCTTCTTCTTGGTTTTCTGGAGTAATCTGATTTGGGATTTTAATCTTCATGTTGGCAACAACCCACTCCAATAAATCCAATGGGTCTAACTCCAAAACTTCTTTTTTGTTATACCTTTTTGTAATATCAAACTTTTCCATAGCTTAACTGTTCTCCTTTTCATCAACAATTTCAAACAATTCGTTTGGATCATTCAAATCGAAAACAGATGCAATCCTAGCAAGAGTTTCAAAGCGAACGCCTTGCTTATTGTCCTTTAATAAGTTACTGATTGTATTCTCTCGAACTCCAGCTTTAGTAGCAAGTTCTTTTTGTGTCATTCCATGTTCTTCTATTAAATCACGGAGTTTTAAATTTACTTTTTTATTCATTTTTTCCTCCAATTCCTTCACGAAGACGTTGATTGTTCCCTAATTTATAAAAACCATCTTGCACTTTGTGTGTCAATTTAACTTTATAACTCAATCCCAACCATCCTCTACATTTTCTAAACCTTCACGCCAGTTTGAACCAAGAAATTCATCAGCAGTTAGATTTTTTCGCGCTTTAGGAAGATACACAACGTTATTAAGTTTTTCTACAACTTCTGCATAGGTAGCATTTGCCATAATTGTTTCTTCACGAAGAGTTCCTTTTTCGCTCCACTTAGCAACAATCCAAGGAATGACTCTATTATTGATGTCTTCGACAGAATAATCAGAATTAAGAGTATAGCTGCAAGGAGAAATTAAAGTTACCGTTTCATAACCATAAATTAGCACTTTAACCATTTTATCTCCAACATCCTCCATAACAATAGCAGTTTCTTTTTTGCTATGGACATCTTTATAACTACCCAGTCTTGCATAGTAAGGTTCGCTCGCATTATGCTCGTAAGGTACGTCATCCCAATCATCCCCAGTTACATTTTTTGCATCAAAAGGAGTGAAGAATAGAACATGTGCGTTATCACTTTCTAAAGTCCTTACAAAACAAAGCTTGTAATCTTCAATGTTTTTTGTCATAAAAAAACTTAAAACCTTTCTTTTTGATATATCGGATTAGCGATATTTTTGTATAATTTAATTATATCGCAATACCGATATTTAGTCAAGTTAAAAAAATGTGTTTTAACAAATATTTTTTTCGTGACAAATTCAATGTAATCTTCTACTATATTGTGGTATAATAGAAAGTAAGAAAAAAAGTATGGAGGAGTTTTTTTTATGGCTACTTATGTCCTATCTGACATTCATGGACACTTGGATTATTTTTGAAGATATTTTAAGAAAGATAAAGTTTAATAAAGAAGATACTATGTATATCATTGGAGATTGCATTGATCGAGGTCCGAATCCAATTGGACTTCTAAAAAGGGTAAAAGAATTAAAAAAACGTTCATTTCCTTTTTAGGCAATCATGAGCAGATGATGCTACAAGCTATCAAAGATAAAAATCAGCAAGCTCTTCACAACTGGTTAGCAAATGGAGGGGCTGTAACCTTTGAACAATTTGCTGCCCTGCCTAAGAGTGAGCAAGATGATTTAATAAATTGGTTATACAGTAGACCAATTGCTATCCCAGAATTGATTGTTAATGATAAAAAATATTTCTTGGCTCACGCTTCACACCCACTCTTTTATTTAGATAAAACTCTTTACTATTCTGAAGCAGATGATTTTGATGTCTTTCACATTTTATGGAGTCGTGATTATGAATACATCTTCCCAGAAGAATTAGCAAAATCTTACTCCAAGCTTTACGCTAAATACAAAAACACTACTCTTCTTTTTGGACACACGCCAGTTTACAAAACAAACTATGGTCGTTTAAATAGAGAAGGGCATCCAATGATCTCTCGTGCTGGTAGTGGACATTTAATCAATCTTGATTGTGGATGCGCAAGAGGACTTCCGTTAGGTTGCTTGCGTCTAGATGATGGAAAAGAATTTTATGCGTCCCTACCAAAAGGAACTAGAATCTCTTTAAAACCAATGTAAAAAAGAACGAAGTGCGCTTTTACATGTAAGTGCGCTTTTTTATTTTGTTTTTTGTGGCATACTAGTAGTATAAAAAAAGAAAGGGGCATTATACAAATGTCAAAAGCAATGAAAGTTTCTGTTCAAGCAGGAAAAAAAGGAAGCACTACTCACAATTCCAGGAATTTTGATGTGGAGAAATCTGAGAAAGCGGATCACATTGATACATCAAAAAGTCACCTTAATAAATACTTGGCTTATTATCCTGACTTAAAACATAACTTCAAAGAGGTTGAGAAGAAATTCTATAAAGAAGAATTAAAAGATTGGATTGACTTCCGAAATCGGAAAGCAAAAAGAGACCGTCATCCTGAACGAAAACGGACTTCTGAACAGTTACGAACTAACAAACGAACTGCACCTCAAGAAACAATTTATCAAATTGGAGATAAGGACAATGCTCCTTCTCCTAAAGAGTTCCGTCAATGGATGAATGAGATGTTGAAGTACCACGCTCAAATCACAAAGGGTTACTGCACAATTTTAGATGCTGCTATTCACAATGACGAATCAACCCCTCATGCTCACGTTCGTGAAGTATGGACTTACAAAGATTTTGATGAGAATGGAAAAGAAATGTTGGTGATTGGAAAAGGTCGAGCTTTGGAGCTTGCAGGATTCCCTCTTCCTTTCCCAGACAAAGAACCTTCACGGACTAACAATCGTGCCATCACCTATACTCGTATGATGAGGGAAAAAAAGGTGAAGAGTTGGCAAAAGAAATGGGATTCGATATTGACGTAACTCGGAGCAAACGTCCTCACTTAGAAAAAAAGATGACTACATTGCCTACGCCCAAGAAAAAAAGAGTTCAAAGAATTTCTTGCTGATAAGCAACGTCGTCAATTAGAAGAAGTTGGAAAAAAATCTTTTCTAAAAAAATAAAACTAAAACTTTCATTTTCAAAATGGAAGTTTTTATTTTTAAACTTTAATTTCGCTCCTTTTAAAAATTAAAAAAAGGAAAAAATGCGCAAAGATTTGCGCAGAAGCGTATTGAGTTACGAAGTAGCGCAAAAGCGAATCGCTTGAAGGCAAAATAAAGAAAAAAACAAAAGAAAAAACGAATCCTTCTTCTCTCTTTTCTCCCATACTTCCTCCTCCCACTACCTCCTCAATAAACCAAAGAAAATCAAACTTTCCATTCCAACCTCCAGCTCGAAAACAACATAAAAAGAACAACTAAAAACAATCAAAAACCCACTCATATCAACGTTTCACGCACTACACAAAATGCTACTCCAACAATAGAAAATAACAGGAACTTTCTCTCTATTCTCCTATCCGACAGTACACACCCTAAGAAAAATACCACAAAAAAACCACAAAACAATAAGGATTTCATCGGCAAAGTCGTACCAACCACTACAAAAAGCAAGGAAAAACCCTAGAACCAAAGAAAAAAGAAAGAGGAAAAATGGACAAAGGGTGATTTCCACCTTCTCTCCATTCTCAGGGGCGATTTTAAATCCAACCCCACTTATCCACAACCTCAGTCATATCAAGGGTTTCCGCACCCTCTCCGCACCTAAGTTATCCACAAAAACAGTTCAAATCACGCGCCACAAACTGCCTAAAACCACACTAAAATACACAAAAGAGAAGTCCATAAATAAACAAAATATGGAACATATACATAAAGTCCATAAACCAAACTCAGTAAAGAGAAAACTGGCGAAGCCTTCTCTCTCTTCTCTTGGGCATTTTCCTGAATCCCAGCTCACGCTAAACACATAATAAACACATAAGGGGCAGTTAAAAAGAATAACTAAAGAACAAACAAACACAAGGCAAATGCAGTTGTATCAAGGGTTTACGCAAACTTGGATAAAAGAAAGAAAAAACCAGCGAAGCTTTCTCTCTTTCCTCTTGGCATTGTTTTATGGAGTACATGTATAAAGCCCATTTTTAAATAGTTAAATGGATAAGGGGAAATGAGGGCTTAGACTAAATATATCATGGGTTTTGGATAACATATCAGAAGTCCATTTTTAATCAATTTATGGATAACATGTATATTGCCCAGTTATTTTGTTTTTATGGACTACATACATAAACCCCACTTTTTTTAAATTTATGGACTATGTAAACAACCTCCATTTTTTTATTAAATAAATGGACTATATACATATACTCCAGTTTTTTTCCTTGTTTATGGTCTATATACATAATACCCACTTTTTTTAGAAATAAATGGAGATTATATATATGACCCACTTATTTTAATTTTTATGGATAGTATGTATATCTTCCACTTTTTAAATAAAAAGATGGATAGTATGTATATTATCCACGATGCGCGTGATAATGGACTATATGTATAAAGACCATTTAGACACAACCCCCTTCTGCCTCCTCCCTTACGCCCCTGGTCCAGATATATCTCCAGCAGCAACTAACCAAGAACATAAAAGTGCAGAGAAAAAAAGGAACAGAGAAAGGAGAGAAAATGGAATTGTTTTTCTTCTTTGGATAAGAAATCGTAACTCCATTTTTTTAATTTTTAAAAAAACAGAAGTTTGGATCACGCGCCTCTTATTCGTTTTTTTATCAGTTATCCATAAATAAATAAAAAGGACATTTCTATCTTATAAGAGAAGTCCATTTTTAGAGATTGCTATTTAAAGACAAAAAAGAGAAGTCCATTTTTTATTGTTTACTTTATATCTGTAAAAAGAGCGCAGGTGGAATTGGGTAGATTTTTTTATCGTTTGTTTTATATATCCTTTATTAGCAAATCGTCTTTCTTTATATGGGGTAATCTTGATACCATTTTTTTATTTTTTTATTTAATGGGTTTATTCTTTCTCTTTTTATATTTCCTTCTCTTCTATTTTTTTATTTTTTTTATAGGAGGCTTGCCTACCTTTCTTTATTCTTCTTTATAGTTTTTTTATAGAAAGTCCTTTTCTATATTTTTTTATCTATCTATACTCTTATACTACTCTCTTATCTTATTCTTCCTTTTTTTGCATCATGCTTTTCGAGGAAAAAAATTTATGGGCTTTATAGAAGTTTTGTGATTTTTAATTTTCAGGTGTTTTTTTAATTTTTTTGGACCTCTAAATGAACAATGAGTTTCTGAACATTTTCTTTGTCATGGATCAAGGAGGAAAAGTGCTGCTGATGAGGTGGCGAGGGGGAATTGTTTACAGGTGATCTTGTAATTAAAAAAATAAAAAGTTTAAGACTGAGATTTTTTTGGATAAAAAAAGAAAGCTCTTTTTTTAGAGAACTTTCTTTAGCTATTTTTTTAATTTAAAGTTTTAGCAAATTCATCAGCTTCTTTTAATAACTCTTTTCGTTTTTTTCAATAGCTTCATCGAGTGATGTGGCGCGTGCTTTGAAATAACGATTTCCTCTTTAGCAGAAATGACAAAATGCTGTTCTTTCTCTGACCAAGAAATGTTTTTTTAAGTCCAAAGCCGTTTTTGGTTCTTTTTGGGCAGGTGGATAATCTTCTACTTTAGATATAAAGTCTTCCTGACACATAGGACATTTGGTTAGAGTTTTAGTAGCAATATCATTTATTGAAAGAACTAATTTGAACCCACACTCACACTTACAAACATATTCCGTCCTATCTTCCATTTTTTCTTCTTCAGGTAAATTTGCGACAGATAAAAATATTCAAACGTCCCAACTTTGTTCCTAGTAAGAAAGTGAAATTTTTGTCTCGGTGTTTTTTTGAGGCATGACCACAAGATTTAGTCTCCCCTCTAATGACAGCTTGTACTCTAGCGTTAAAGATTTTTCCGCAAGAACAACGACAACGACATATTTGTATCTTTTGCTTATATTTGGAATTAGAATAAGATTTTTAGTTGTGGTTCGCAAATTTCAAGGATAGTCAACTCTCCAAAAGTTTTACCGACAAGATGAGAATAGTCCTTCAGCTTTCTTGTAGTTTTTAAAGCGCTCTTTTTTTGTGGGCAACAATATTTTTTTCTGTAACTACCGTATAAAGCTTCAGGAAATTTTTCTATAAGTAATATTACCACAGGAGCATTGACATTTACACGTTCGCTTAATCTCTTTTTCCGTCAAAAGAATCTATGACCTCTAAAATTGTAAGTCCTCCATAAGTTTTTTTCCGATTACCTCGGATAGATTCTCACTAATTTCAGAAATGCTCCCTTTCCATTTCTTATTCATAAAAAAACCTCTTTTTATTATTCGTTTTTCTTTATTGATAATATTATAACATAAAAAGTTGTATATTGACAATCGTTGATTTGATTCTAGTTGAAACTTATGAATACAAAAAAAGAAAGTTCCTTTTTGTAGAACTCTCTTTGTTCATTTTTAATTTTTTTGCTGTTTATGCCTCTGCAAAACCTTCAGCTTTTTTTAATAGTTCGTCTCTTTTTTCGATTGCCTCTTCCAAAGAAGTTGAACGTTTTTTAAACCAGCGTCCATGTCTCTTGATCGTGATCACAAAGTTTTCTTCTTTTGCGTCCCAATGAATATTTCGAATAGATGGTCCTTCAAAGAATGAACTTGCTTTAGGATTTGACTCGTAAAAAGATTTGTTGCAAGAAGGGCAATGTTTTCGGTCAGGAGTCTTTCCGAAATTTAACAAGTTTTCAAATTCATGCCCACAAGAACACCTGAACAAGAAGGAGGGATTGTTCGCGTTCCAATTTTCCATGTTTTCAGGATAAGATACAATGGTTAATTCCCCTACTTTTTCTCCAAACAGGTAGGAATAATCTTTGGTTCGTTTCCATGTTCGACACACAGGGCAAGATTTTGCAATCCCATTTTCAACGAGGCTTAAAAATGTCTCAACTTCTCTTCCACAAGGACAACGAAAAGTGCATTTGCGTTGATCTCTATATTTTTTAAGTGGTTTTGTAACACTTACAATTGTTAGCTCACCAAAAGTTTTCCCAATCAGTTCATCAACGTTTTTCCTAAATACTTTACGTTCATGATGTTGCTCTTTCTTTAAATGCCCACATGATTTATTATGCCCCTTCAAGATAGGAAATAACCTTGATGTAACCTTCTTACCACAAGAACATAGACAGGTGCAGTTGCGATAGCTGCATTTTTCAATGATAGGGTCAGAAATTTCAAGAATGGTCAGCTCTCCAAATTTTTCTCCGATGAGATGAGAATAGTCTTTCTTACTTCCTACCAAATGTCCGCAAGATGTCCTCTTCTTATAAATGACATTCTTTAGAGATGTTAAAATTTCCTTTCCGCAAGAACAACGGAAAAAGCCTTTCTTTGAAACTTTATCCCCATTGGAAGAATCTACAACTTCTAAAAGAGTTAGTTCTCCGAAAGTATTTCCTATCAAATGAGAAAATTCTTCTACGCTACCACCCCAATGATATATTTTTTTAGACATTTTCAACGTTCCCTTTTTTTATTTCTTTCTAATTTTATTATACCATAAATCACTAATTTCAGGGAATTAAGAAAAATAAAAAAACAAGCCCAGATTCCTGGACTGCTTTTTTGTAGCAAAGTCATTGCCGTAAAAAAATGGGAGACTTGCCGCTTTATTGACCAAACACTTTTCTTAATTCTTGATCTTCACTTGATTCAAGTGTGATACGAATTTCTCCTACCTCATCAGCAGTTTTGGGACTTCCGTAAACACCAAAAAATTCTCGTGCCAAACCGTCAATCTTTCGATATTCCACTTTAGCAATTTTAACATTGTTCAAATCATCATAATTTTGAATAATGTTATTTTTGTCTAAAACAACAATTTTTTGAATTTCATTGTAGTCTTTTTTTACAGTTAGCTTAATACCGCGAACAACTTTGTTGCGTGTTGCTGTATCCGATAAATCTTTAAGGCTTTCATCATGACTTCCAGCAAACACAGAATGATAATGGTCTCCGTAGTCTTGATATTCTAGTTTAACTGTTGCCTCTAAATCATTCTGATAAATCTCTACCCATTTACTTTCAGAAACAGGACGTTGTGTTGCACTAAAAGAAGATGGAAGGAAGAAAATTCCTAAAACGAGAAATGCTAATGAAATACCCACACAGCATTTTTTAAAAAACTCAAAAATATCATATTCATATTCATAATTTTCAAAGACGACAGCCAAAATGAAGAAAGCTACAACTGCAACAGCGATTAACCAAGGTTTATCTAATAATAAACGAACAATATGAGTCATATAAAAGTGTTCACTCCTATCTTTTTTATTTTGTGACTTTTATTTTTCGACTTCTTTCTGAGTCAAGATTTTAGCAAGCTCTTCATAAGTTGGTTTAATGACATACATGAATTTATTAGCCGTTATTTGATCTTCAAGCAGCTCTTTCACTTCATCGCTTACAATAACTTTACTAAAATTGCCTCCTTCTGTAAAAACAGCCTTGATGCAATTTACATTGATGGTGATAGGAGTTTTTACTTCTCCATATTTGAAAGCAATAAGTTCAACAAAATTTGTCATTGTTTATCACCTACCAATTCCGAATTTTCATAGATGTTCCCTACGATTTCAACAATGAAAAGGTCTGTGTCAAACAAGCCATATAAAGATGATTCTGGGGTTTTGAAATCTCTGTTGATTTCATCGGTGATAAACATTGCTTTTTCTTCGCTGTAAGATACAACTTCAAGCCAGCTATCCTTACCTTCGTGCTTGTCTGTAACTTTAAGAATGTCTCCAACAAAGATTTCGTTGCCGTGTTTATCTTTTCTGCCAGCCGATTGCATGATGTCGTAGCATTTCATGTCTTCCTTCACAACGTTACCATTTTTATAAGTTACTTTGATAACTTGTTCATCAAGGACTAGCGCGTTGACCACAACCATCTCCTTAAATTCTTTATCCCATGCTCTATATTTCAGATTTGCCATTTTCGTTTTTTCTCCTTATTTTTTAGGTTTGTTTCGTTTGAAAATAGGATTTTTCTTTTCTTTTTCCTTTTGTTTCTGATAGTTACTGTCTTTGTTAAAGATAATATCCTTATCATCAACCATTTCAGGAATAAACAGTTTACTTGTAGCCATTTATTCCTCCTCTTTGATCTTGTACCCTACTACAACTGCAAGGTGCAACTTTTTAATATTTTCTTCTTCAGCATATACCCAATCATAGATTTTGCTTGGTACACTATCGTAGTTAAGTCCGAATAACCCACTTTTTAGATTATACACCCAATCCGCAATAAACTGCGGAATCTCTGGGATTTCAACTTCTTTAAGTTTCATTTTTTACTTCCTCATCTTCATAAATTTCAACTTTTGCAAAGTTTTTAGGATTTAGCGTAATAATGTTTTCACTAGGTTCAACCTGTTGCAACGTCATAAAATCTAAGTTACCTTGCTGCATCCAATTCAGCATATCAGCTACAAGCTTACGACTTTCTTTTACCTTGATTTCTTCTTCAAAGTAAGGGTTTTTTAATACAATCTTTGCCATTTATTCTTCCTCCCCAACAACATCCAGCACCTTCAGCAACTTATCTACCGATTCTTGAGTAATGTTGTGGTTATAATTTCCGTTTACATAGGGGGTTCTAAGAAATAAAACTCTACGTTCTAAAGAGACACGGCTAATATCCTCAATATTGATAAGTTCATCATGAGTATGTTCGCTGTCACAAATCTGGATTCGAACAAATTTTGCCATTTACTCTACCTCCTGAATTTTCCAACCAAGGACATCTGCAACTTTTTGTGCTTCTTCGCTTGTGTTGAATTTCTTGACGTAATCTATTGTACCAGGCTGTTCATCTGCTAGTATAACAATTTCAACATCTTCTTGATAACCTTTGAAATACAAGTGATTGCCATCGGTCACTACATATTTTGATTCCTTAACAATATACCCTTCGTTCCACGCACGAGCGAATGTTTCTTGATTCTCTGGTTTTTCAATCCAATCACGAAAACTTTCAGTTTTCCCATTGCCGTTCATCGCCCAAAATAAAGAAAGGTTTGCAGCCTTACCTACCTTAATCACATCTTCTGCAAATAATGGAATCTTAATAACCTCAGTTTTGAGTTCATCAAAGATTTTCTCAACATCACTCCACAGAACCCAACGACCTGGGTGGTTTTCAGAAAGAGTAATTCTTCGCTCTTCAAATTTTTTAAACAATGTTTTAATATCCATGTTTATTCTCCTTGTTGTTGCTATTTATTTACTAATCATGATTTTGCTTTAATTTCTTCAACTTCAAACAGAGGATTGTCAAAAACTTCGCCAAACTCAGCTTTTTCTAATTCTTTGCGAGTGTGTTTTGTACGGAAAGAAGCATATTCATTTACTGAGCCGAAATCCCAATAATTACCGCTTTCATCATATCTCAAAACATCATTGCCATTTCTTACGTTTTTCACTTTAACAAAATATCGGATTTCCTCGTACCCTTCAAGCCACGCACGAACGAATAATTCTTGGTTCGCTGGTAAATCAAGCCAATCGCAAAATTCATCACTTTTCCCAGAAAAATCCATTGCTTTGAATAAAGAATGTCCTTGTTCTTTCGCGTTTTTAATTACGTCAATAGCGCATTGAGGAATTTCAACTTTTGCAACTTCATCTAGATTTTTTAAATCATCTAAAATCGCTTTATGAAATCCACGAGTTAAACCGTTATTAGTTTCATCTTCAGCTATTGATTCGCATTTTTCAATCAATTCTTTCAAGTTCATTGTTTTCACTCCTTGCTATTTCTATTTTTACATTTTTAAGAATGGTATTTTTTCTTGCTCAACGTTATACAAACTTCAAATAAAGAACTAGTAAAGACTTCGCCAAATCCAGCTTCTTCCAACTCTTCTTGAGTATGAAGAATAGCTATTTGGTCAGTTCCGTGATTAGCCAAGGTCCAATATTTGTTACTTTTATCATAGGCTAAATAACAAAACATTGCATTTAGATTTTTCATTTTTACAAGATAGCGAGCTTCTTCATACCCATCAATCCACGCACGAGCGAATAATTCTTGGTTCGCTGGTAAATCAATCCAATCGCAAAATGCCTTTGTTTTGCCAAAAACATCCATTGCCTTGTATAAAGAATGTCCTTTTTCTTTTGCGTTTTCAATGACATCAATGGCGCATTGAGGGATTTCCACCTTAGCAGAACTCTTTTGCTGTTCTTCTACTTTTGAACAACTTTTATTAGTGATTATAGGAGGCATTATTGAACTTGATTTATGTACTTCTTTTGTCATTTTTAAACTTCTTTCTTCATTTTATATTTTTGTTTAATAATTTACCCATGCAGAGCTTTCTGAATCTCTTCCCAGTAAGCGCCCCAACCAAGCCAGAAATATCCATCACTAATAGCGTAACGTCCATCGCCCTCGTCCAAGATATTTCCATTCTTAGCTTCTTCTTCAAATTCTTTAGGGGAAACGCCAAACATTTCAACTTCTCCCTTAATTCCTTTTTCGTCAGCAGCAACTTCAAATGCCCCTACGATTTTCAGAAAGTCTTTCTTAGACAACTTAGCTTTCTTTTCATTCAAGGATACTGTTACAAACAGCTCCTCATCTCCGACATAGCCTCTAAATTCAATTTTACGCATATTATTCTATTCCCTTTCTGTCAATCACGCGCCTCAGATTCGTCCTTTTTATCTAGCGATATAATATAAAAAAGCGATTCTTCTTCAGCAATTTTCTCTTTTATTTATAATAATATTCTATCATAAAAAAACTTGAAAAAGTCAATAATAAAGGCGAAGAATATGCTGAAAAAGACGAAAAAACCACGATTGTTCGTGGCTTTTGTTGGCGTTATGAAATAATTACTATTCTCCTAATGCTGTTCATTTTTCTTCTTGTTTTGTCTGATAAGTAACCTTCTTTATCCATCGAGGATTGATAGAAAACGGTGGATTTGCTGATGGGAAATTGATACTCATTCCTGTTCTAAATGAATTTGATACCATTCTTTTTAGTTCCTCTAAGTTGGAAGTAACAGAAAACCTCTCTACCGTTTTATCAAAATACTCTACAATCATTTCAATCTCTTGAAGTGGTTGGGGAGGGGCAGCCTTTGCAGCTTGTAAGCCGTTCATTCTCTCTAGGTTATTAAACAAACCCATAAAATTATTCCTCTTTCTTAATGTTTTTTTATTCTATATTTTTTTATTATAAAAAAATATTGTATCACAGTGGCGCGTGATGTGTCAATGAAAGACAATAAAAAAAGAAATGATGAAATCACTTCTTCTTTTTACTTTATCGCCTCCGCTTAATAGGTGGAAGAACACCTTTTTCTTTATCGCCTCCGCTTGATAGGTGGGAGAACACCTTCACTAATAAAAATAATAGCATTAAAAATATAAAAAAACGTCAATAGTTTTGCTTTTTAATGACTACTTGAAGCAAAAAAACTTATAAAGTTAATAAATCATCTAGCTCTTTTTTTATTTTTTTACCTTTTCTAACAGTTCCTCATCTACGCTTGCAGACAGGAAAAAAATTTTTGTACGAAGGATTGTGGTTTCTTTTTCTTTAATAAAACCACAAACTTTTTTTGTTCAGTCTCTTTAGTGAGTGATATTCCCTCGATTTTTATAAACCAAAAGCTTCTTCAGGGACATTCAATGCTGCGGTCTCGTCTTTATTTGTTAGTGAGATTTCCACTTCCTCTGCATAGATAGTTTTCTCTTCACCTTTTTTTAGAAGCTTTAATAATAACACATCCATCTTTTTATATTATTTAATTCCTCATTTGAAAAAGTTTCTTTGGTTAATATCGGCTTTTCTGTCCCTAACGCACGGATACTCAATTCCACTTCCGATGTTGGCTTATAAATTTCCTTTGATTTTGCTTTGGAGCGCTCAATAACCGTATATCTTTTAATAAGCTTTTTTAGATACTTTTCTAAGAAAGCGTTAAGAAAAGTCATGGATGCTCCTGAAACCAAGCAACCCACAAAAAAGTGAAATACAGGTTCTTGTGGGAAAAAGCTATTAGTTATTACGCCATACAAAAAAGAAAGAAAAGTTGCAAAAAGCAGAGTTGTTCCCAAAAGAAAAGCAATAAATGTAAGATTATTGCTCCTTTCCTCTAACGTTTCTCCGTCAGATTTTGCGAGTAAATATAATAAAGTGTTGTCTAAAATTGTCATAATTGTTTCCTCCTTTTTATAAAGTTAATAAATCATCTAGTTCTTTTTGATATTCTCGTAAACACTACATATTGTGGCTGGTGTAAACTGGTATATAGTTCCCTAAAGTCATTCCTGAATAAAAGAATACGAATTTCACATTAATTTCAATAGCTTCATCTATTGATAATTCTAGATTTATTTGTTTTGTCATGTTTAAACTCCTCAAAGCTTTTATTTTTTTATAATAAGATTGTATCATAAATAAACAGTTTTGTCAAGAATGTAATAATAAAAAAACCCTTGAGATTCAAGGGTTTACTTTGTTTCTATTTTTTTATATCTGTGGAAGTTTCGCCATCTAAGCTAATTCCTAAAGTTGCACCCTCAAGACTAAGTGAAGCTTCTGATAAGTCAATAAAATCGCCTTTTTTTAAAGTGATTGAAGTTCCTGAATTTAGAGATACTTTTTGAAGCAGATTTGTTTTGCTTTTTGAATCATTAGATTTGTTTTTTTCATAACTTAATTTTACCTTTCTTATAAAAATTGATATTTCTATTCATTTATAATAAAATTATATCATAATTAAATAGTTTTTGTCAATAGGGAAATTGTAAATTTCTTTCAATATAGTTTTTTTCTAAAGTTTATCTTTTTTTATCTCTCGCAACTCTTGAGGAGCTATTGAATTTTTGTTTAGTAGGTGCTAAACATTGTTCTAAACTCAGCCCTTCTCTTTTCCTTTTGTAAAAGGTCTGTTTTGAAATTCCATGAAACTTAATCATCTTCTCAACACTTTCAAATTTTCTACCTTTGTGGTCTGTACTTTCTTTCAACATGGACTTATGAGAAGGCAGAAGTGGTGTTGTCATAGCTCTGTGCTTGCCCCACCCTCTTTTTACTCTATTTTTTTATAGGTACTATACTTTAATCCATTTTTGTTCTAATACTGTGAACAGTTTTGTTTTTTTCTTATCTTTATCTTTGTATATATCGTCATTGATTCTTACGACACCTGAAATATCCAAAAAAACTTCTAGGTCAGTAATATTTCTTTTGACTTTTTTTCAGTTTGAATTTTCTACTAGCAAAAATTAGTTTTGCTAGTACAATAACCTAATTCACAAGCTATTTTTACAAACGATAAAACTATGTTTTTGTTATCGCTTTTGGTATCTATAATAACTCCGTCTATTAAAAACAGCACTTTTTCCCAATCTCAATAATCTCAATTCCAAAATTTTTTTATTTATTTCTTCTAATTCAATAACTTTATATCCAATCAGACTAATCTCTTTTTTATATTGTTCAAGTGTGTTTAAAGGTACAGCTTTTCCGTTTTTATATCGAAAATAAAAGTTACCCCTACGTTGAACAATATAAGGAAGCCATGCAATATTTCCTCCTGTATATATAATTTTACTTTCTCGGTCTAATATAGCCATTTTTATATCCTTTTTTGTCTAGGAGGCGTTAAACATCGCTCTAAACTCCAACCTTTTTTCCTTCTCCAGAAAAATTGTGACTGCGATATTCCATAATGTTCCAACATTTCTTTTTGATTGCTAAATTCATTTCCTTTGTGGTCATAAGCTTTTCTAACCTTTCTAACAGGAGTAGTTTTAGCTTTTTCTTTATCCCAACCTAATTTCAACCTAGCATAATAAAGCTCTCTTGGAATATTATTTTTCTTTAACTCAGCCCCAATCCCACTATGTTTTTTATAAGTTTTTAATAAAAATTGCAAAACCTCTCTATCTGTTTTGTTAGTCCTTGTTTTTATTGTAGCAAACCTGCTTGTTGAAATCCCTAAGAAAGCACTTAACCGATTGAATGTCAAACTAGAAATTTTACTTTGGGAATGACAGTATTTATTATTCAGAATGTAATCTGTACTAGAAATCTCTATCAAATTCTTAATATAAACATCATCAATTAAATCGCTTATTGGTCTTATTTTTGATACCGTGCTGTTCATAACACCTAATCAAATCCGCTGTTTCTTCAAGGGGACAAGTCCTTCTTCTTTATAGCTAAAAATAATACCTATTTCCTCTCAAACAAGTGTACGGTTGCCAACCCATATTTTTGAATAGCATCTGTATATACTGTTTTTAGAAATTTTTATCAAAAAAAGCCATTCTTTATATCCACCTTATTTTCAACATTACTTAGTAGGAATATCAAATCCATGTTGTAAAGCGAAAAGAATACGCCCAAGAATATTTTTCCAACGCTCTTAATTCTCGCTTGTTTTTCAATTTCTAATAACATCTTCAATCCGTCAATGTTTCCTAAGCGTATTGCTTCTTCAATTTTTTTATCGTATAAATTATTATAATCTTTAATGACTTCTTTCAACTCAACGCTTTTGTCAAAAACTGCATTAGAATTGAATCTTTCCCAGATTGTACGCTCATATCCACTATCCTCACCTCTGGTATTTCTACCTTCTAAACTCCAGTCAAAGATTTGGTCAATTTCTCCATGCAAGGCTATATTATTGGCGTGGTCTAAGATAATAGCTGTTTTACCTTCTCTATACCGCATAGCTCTAAAAGCTTGCTGCATAAACATAGCAAGGCTCTCTGTTGGTCTAGTCAAGATAACACAATCTGCGTCAGACATATCAAAACCTTCTGAAATCAAATCAACGTTACAAATAACCTTAATTTCCCCTTTGCGAAAGGCTTCAAGTGTTTCTTTTCTATCTACCTTGTTCATTTTTCCGTCAATATGCTCTGCCTGAATCCCATTCTGGTTAAACTCTTTAGCAAAAGCTTTCGACATCGCTATACTTGGGGCAAATAAGATTGTTTGCTTATTCTCTCCTTTTTCTAACCACGTTTTTAATACGTCAGCATAAATCTTCTTCTCATAACTAGAATCTCTCTTAACTGCTTTAAAAAAAGTCTCTCCTCCGACTTCCAGATATTTAGGGTTGATAGAATAATGTAAGCTATCTGACGTGCTAGGTGCATAATATTTATAGTCAGATAAAACATGATTGTCAATCAATTCTCTTACTGTCTTACCAATAATGATATTCTGGTATGAGTTATCTAAACCTTTCCCATCTAAGCGTTCAGGAGTTGCAGAGAAACCAATTTTAATAGCCTTTGGGTACTTCTCAAACAACAATTGATAAGTGTCCGCTTCTGAGTGGTGTGCCTCGTCAATCAAGAGATAATCAGGAGCGTCATTGTTATCATTAAAATCTCCAACAACACCCTTTGTTTTATTGTTGCTACCATTAGCTTTCATCAGCTCGTCCAACTGTTCTCTGACCTCTATGGTTGGTGCATAGACATAGACCAGATAACCTTGTTCAGTAAGTAGTTTTTCTAAGTAAGCTAACATATAGCTTTTTCCACTTCCAGAAGGGCTAACTACTAGATTATCTTCTTTAATATTTTGAAGAACACTCTCCACCAACATTAGTTGGTCTGCTCTAAGTTTGATTTTTCATAAATATTTTTTTCCTTTTTTTATTAGTAATAATATTTTACCATAAATATAAATTTTTTTGTCAATCGAGGGATGAGAAAAAAACCCTTGGGGTTCAAGGGTTTAATTGTTTTTTATGTTATTATTTTTGTTCAGCTTCTTTTTTAGCTTCTTTCAAAGCTTCATTCAATTTCTTGACTTCTTTAATCAATTCAATATTTCCTTCACGGTCAAAGAAGTCCACTAAGAACCATTCACGTTTTCCGAAGTGTTCATGGATAGTTTCTAAGGTTAAACCTCTATCTTCTGAGTTTTTACGGTCTGTCCATTGTTGATAAATAATTTCTTTTTCCAAGAATTTATCAAAACTCTCTTGACTAGAGAATGTTCTGATTCTACTTTCTTTGTAAGAGAAAGCATAACCTAAATCTACCTCACGATATGAAGGGGTCACATATTTTTTACGCCAACCTTCTCCTTGAGAAGAATAGATAGAACTTTGATTTGCGCCAGCTTCAGAGACGGTGAAGATTTTATATTCAACCGTGTCACGTCCCTTGCGCCATTCATTATCGAGAAGAACAGGTTTAGTTACGGCAGCATACACCTTTTGCTTACGAATAACATTGTCCAAATCATTGATAAGAAGCAACTGTTGATAATAAGCTTTATCTTCTTCATTCAATCCAGCTACCCACTTAGAATAGCATTTAGCTTGGTAAGGGGTGATGACACGCACTTCATGAAGGATTTTGAAGGCAGTCAGTAAGTTCAAATCATAGTCCTGTGCCACAATGTGAAGGCGGTCAATTTTTTCTTGTTCTTCCAAAACTTCCTTCATTCCAAAGAGGATAGGAAGCATGTGAGAGAAATCAACGTATCGCCCAGAGTTTGAAATTTTACCAGTACGCTTAGTATGGATATAGTATTCGATGAGCTTGCTATTGAGGAACTTGAGGTTAATAAACTCATCTTCTTCGATATAAAGGCTAGGACTGATTTCCAATCTCCTCCCCAACTTCTTTTCTCTCCACCGACATAGAAACTGTAAGTGAAGCTTGTAAAGTAATCAACACCTTTAATCTTATTAAGCCCTTCACCAACAAAGGTGTTATCTGTCAGAGCATTATCTCCACGCCCACGTTTAGTTTTCCCTGCGCCATAACGTCCAGTATATGTCGCCTTGTCTGTGAATGAGTTTAGGACATAAATTGGGTCATCAACTTTAGAATGACGATTCAAAATTGGAATGATTTCGCTTAATTCGACATAGGTTGAATCAGTAATTTGAGAGTCAGCACTAGACCAAATAATGCTTGGGTCAGCGAACATATTTGTCGGAATATGGTCCAGTTGCAAGATTTCATTACGCTTAATCAAGCCCATGATAAGATTGAACAAATAGTAACGAGACTGAAGAAGAGATAGTGAGGTTTCTTCATCAGATGATTTTGATGTAAAGGAATCAGTAGATAGAGAAATATCTTTGCTGTCAAGCCATGTCAACCAAGTATTTTCTCCATTGCGAATCAATACTCCTACTTCGTTTGGCATGATATTCCGAACAAACTCCATAACAGTATTGTTCAAATTAAAGCTTCCAGAAGAGTTACGCATTTTTAGGAAGGTAATTCCTTTGTTTGTAGGACAGATGTGTTCAAGGAGGGCTGGAGAGTTTTTAAGTGCAACTTCTAAGCTGCCTGAGTTCACGTCATATAAGTTTGTCAAACGTGGCAAATCTTCGTCCAGATAGATGAGCTTTTGATGAATAACAATAGGTTGGCTGATAGGGGCATTGACTCCTTTATGAATACTCATAAATTCAGCTTTTAGACCATTGTAGTATTCAAATGCTGTGAGGTCTGAACGCATAACAAGAAGCTCATGCTCATAACGCTTAATCTTCTCTTGCATTTCCGCCATCATCTTAGCTTTCACTTCATACATAGCTGTAATCTGAGCTTCCATTTCAGCTTTTAGATTGTCGATTTCTGCTAAATATCCTGCAAAAGCTTCATCTTCAAAATTCGAAACCTTCTCAATCGTTTGTCTAGCTTCTTCAATCTTATCTTTTACAGCAAGTTGATTATCGGTTTTTACCATTATCTCGTTTGCAATGGCAACACTACCTGTCTGTTCCATAAGTTCCAATATTTCTTCAGGAACAATATAGGCTTTAGAGTAGATTTCAACAACCGCAAATCCTTTATAAAGCCCCATGACCTTGAATTTTTGTTTTGGATTTAACGCAAGAAAATCAACTAAACTTTTTGGTAAAAAGAATCCTTGCGAACGCCAACCTAAATAAGAGTCGGAATATCCGCGCGTGACAATACCTTCACTCCAGAGTTCATTTTTGTTTTCTTTGTGGAACTCCTTCACGCGCCCTTCCATATCTTCTGTAAGAGAATCAAACTTCAATCTAGCATAACAAATAGGTTCAGAAAGGCGTTCTTTTTCCTTTTGCTGCTCTTCTTTTTTCATGTTTCTGTATTCATCGAACGTCTTAGACGCTTCTTTTGAATAATCAATTCTTGGGTCAAAATTTACCATATTTATTTCTCCATAATTTCCTTCATCATTCTTACTGCTTCTTCTTGTTCTTCAGTTTTGTTTTTTAAGAAGCGAAACTTCATGTAAATGCTATCTTTCTGTTCGTCATTGAACTCAGAGAAGTGTTCAATCAAAAACTTCTCAACTTCTTTTTGTCATTTCCCCTACAAAAACTAGCAAACTTGAAGTCAGTATCCCAGAAACACATACAACCTTCAGGTTCGCTCCTAAAAGGCTTACCTCTACTGATATTATCTGCCATCAATTTATGGTACTGAGGCATTTCGAATAAATTTTGTAAAGTTTCGGTATGTTCTTTATGTTCGCAAGGATAAAAAATTCCATCTGGCATTAGCCAACCTGTGTAGCCCATATTTATTACCTATTTTCTTTTTTTATTTTATTTATAATACAATTGTATCATAAAAATATAATAAAAAGTCAATCGTTTTTAAAAAAAGTTTTGCAATTATTGATTTGACAATGGTTTAAATTGACATTTATTATATAAAAATGGTATAATAAAAATTATAAAAAAATGAAAGTGATTGATTATATGAAGATTGTTGTTTACAATACCCAAAAACGGCTTTACTGAAGTAGCAACCAAGGAACTAAAATCTTATGAAGATTTCAAAGAAATCCTTGAGGACTTAGTGCTGGGCAAATACAAATCTCCTTTTTACCAAGCTTTTGTAGTTAATGAGGAAAAGAAGATAGACTATCGAATCAATGCTGTAACCTTGTCTCGAATTATAGACAATGGAGATGAACACAAGGCTTATCTCAGATTGAAAAAGATTGGGACTAATGCAGGCGTTATGAAACTAAACGAAGATTATAAGAAATAAAAAGCACTCTTAGGAGTGTTTTTGTTTTGTAGGAGGAGCTTGCTGCTGGGTATAGAAAAAGAACTGTTACAATTGTAGCAGTTCTTTTTAATAATTTCAGCAACAACAGTTTTAAAATTAAAAGTTGTTTCTAAATCAGCATGTGAACTACCCCTCCCTACATTTCATTAAGAGTGAGGAGCTTCTTGGGTAATGTGCTGACTTAGAGGATAGATGTCTAGCCTCCAGAGGTTACACAAGTGGACCAAGCTATCCCCATAGTTCCTACGGTTCTAAAGTGATTAAATAAAAGGAGTTACTAAATAAAATCTTACTGAACGTTTATAAGATTATTTATGTAACATCTAATAATATACCACAAAACAGATAAAAAATCAAGTAATTTATTCATTGCTTCCTTCTAAATCCATCAATTCCTTCAATTCTTGTTTAGCCTTTTCCTTTTCAGGTGAATCTTTAGGTATTTTTGCATTAAACACTACTTTCACACCCTTTAATTCTTTCTCGAACCTTCGCCCCAGTACAAGATAAATGCGCTTCACTTTTGTCAGGCTAATCTCTCGGATTTGATATTCAGCAAGCTCACTATTTTCTTTGCTTTCTTCATCAAGGTAACTAACTTCCACAATCGCAGCCGTAATCTTCATACCAGCGTCAACACCATCTTTTGATAAGATGACCTGTGTAGGCTCTTCCTTGAAGCCTGAGACTTGCTGATAGGTAACAATTTCATCTGACTTGATGTTGTACCAGCCAGTTAGAGTTGCAGAGACTTTGTTGCCGATACGATAGATGACTTTAGGTTCTATCTCAGTCACTACTTCACTTGAGCGATTTGTACCAAATAAAAACAGAGGAACAAATGAAAAAGCCCACAAAGTTGATAATATAGTGGAATACTTCAAAAAGCGAATAAACCATTTTGAAGCTTTCATTATAAAGGAACGAGAGTGTTCATTTTTAATGTTTTCGCATATATCTCTCTCTAAGATAGTAAATCCGAATATCCCAACACTACCAAGAATTACGGCAATAAAGATAGCGACTAGGAAATGAAGAGTGTTGTGCTGATAGGGAATGTTGTCTAGGATTTTGAAGTAGGGATATAGATACCCCTCAATCACGCGCTCCATAAGATTCTCCTTCCACTTGCTAGGGCAAGCTTTTTCTGTTTCATCAGCAATAGATTAACTTCTTTCACTTCTGCTTTTACTTCATTTTTTGTGTTCATAATACTACTTTCGTTTAAAATTATTGAAATAGAAAATGACAGCTAAGAAGAAGGCATAAACTCCTAATGCCAGTTTGTAAGGAACAAAGAAGGTGAGGAGGGCAGAAAGCGCTGATACATAAATGCAATCGAGATAAGCTTTTGCAGATTCTTTATTTCCTTCTTTTGAGCGTTTTAGATAAGCAATATAGAAAAAGAACCCTGCGATAGCAAAACCAAAAACCTCAAGCCATGACTTTGACAGGTGTTCAGATAATAACGATGACATAATAAAAACTCCTTTTTGTTTATAAAATAAGATAGATGATGCGCGTGCTATCTACCTTATTATCCAGTATAGCATAAACTGACGTGAAACGGCTAGTTTATAGTCAGTAGTCGAAAATATTAGCATAGGCTACTAACCCCAGTACAAAAATAGAAAGATTGCTATACAAAACAGCATTTTCGTAAGGGACGTTAGAACCTTGATATAGCCAAAATAAAGCCCCTAAATGTAAGACTGAAGGAATAAGTAAAACCCCAAAATCGTAGTCATGTTCTTCCTTGTCATAAGCAATAATAGCATTCAGGACTATAACCAGAATGATTTGGTACATTGGAATCATGAATTGTACTTCCTAATATTTGATATTCAGCAATCCAGAAGCCCCTAAAAGAAACAATAGGAAGTTCGTCACCTTAAAAGCTTCGTCATAGTCAAAACCAGCAGTTTGGTATAAAACTACAAAGCCAAACAGATAAATTCCTGAAACAGCTAAAAACAAAGCAAAGCTGACCCTCTTTTTTTCTTTGTCGTAGCTTGAAAGAGCGCTAAATAAATAAATTAACACAATTTGATAAATTGGAATAATCACTTTTTCCCCTCCTTATAAAAAACATAAGTTATAAGACTAATGCCTGCAATGTATAAAACCCACACAAGCGTTTTATCTAAATGAGCAGATGCCAAAGCACAAATGTAAGCAACAAGAGCGTAATTTATAAAGAGGTCTCTTACACGAGCTGTTTCGCTTACTACAAAAACTAATAAATGAAAAAAATAAGCGCCCAGGTAATAAAAAAACATTACATTTTTTTCTCCTTTTATTTTTTTTATCCTTGTCTTTTAGTATAGCATTTTTCAACATTTCCTCAAAAACTAAAAAATTCGCCTTACTTCTCTTATAGCTACCAAGAAGTAAAGAAATAAAGAAAAACGCAGGAATCGCATTGATAATCACTTCATTTTTTTAGTGAAAAAGCATACAGGTAAAACCAACTATCAAACCCACAACAGAAGATAACATTACTGCTTCAAAAAGGTAGCCAAATAAGCGAAGTCCTTTTACCTGAAAAAGAAAGTAAAGATTCTGCTTGTAGGTAGGTCCAATTATTTCATCCAACAATTTCATTTTCCCCCTCCTTTATGAAAGATATAAGCTACAAGACCAATCCCTGCAACATACAAAACCATTACAGATGCCTTGGACAAATATGCTGACGCTAGAGCGCAAATGCAAGCGATAATAGCGTAGGTTATAAACACATCCTTGCCACGAGTTGTTTGAGTTGCTTTCAGGGCAGTAAGTAAAAACAAAATCGCAAAAATAATAAAAAGTATCATATCTAACCCTTTTTCCCTTCAAATTCTTCCATTCCCACTGGTGAATCAAATGATTTATTTATATCACAACAGTCGCCAAAAGGTTCAGCAGGTTTTAAAAATTTATCTAACCCAGCACTAACCAAGCTCTTGAGAATAACTTTTCTCATATTCTTACTCCGTTTTCATTTATTTATAATAGTATTCTATCACAAATAATTTGTCTTGTCAAGATAAAAACACCCTTTATAGAGTGCTTTTTTTATTTATTTTCTAATCTTTAAGTTTAGCAACAACTTCCTTCAAACTTGCGAAGTCTTTACCATTTTTAGTAAATAACCAGCAGCCTTGCTCAACATCATACAAATAGTTGTAATATTGATGCTCATCGAAAGTTGTGTTTTGAATGGTAATAGGTTTGATAGACTCCCAATCTTCACCTCTGTCTCGTCCGTAGAACACGGAGACACCTTCCTGACGTTTATCATAGTCAAAATTATGTACTGTTCCTTCTGCTGGCTCAAGCTTTTTCTTTTTAGGATAGAAACATCCCCAAGAGCAACCAAAGCTTTTGCTTTTTCTTCGGAGTTGTAATGTTCAAGCAACATTCTTCCTAGATATTCCAAGTAGCCGTCTGAATGGTTGTAGATGTAAGTGATAGAATTGTTTTCTCTGATTCCAATAAAAGCGTTTGTCGACATGGGTTTACCTCTTTTCTTATTTATGATATAAGTATATCGCAAATAGATGATTTTGTCAAGCCAGAAATAAAAAAAGAGCAATTTTATGCTCCCTTGTATAACTAAAAAAATTTTTTTCGTCAAAAATTTATCTAAAGTGTACCTTATCAAAGTGAAAACTGAAATTTTTTTCAAATGTAAATTTTAGTAAAAAAATGACTATTGCCGAAAAACCTAAACCTTGATTGTTCAAGATTTGTAGGCTTACAAGGGGGTTGGTAAAAGTTTAATTTGTATTTTATACATTTAAGCTGCTAGAACAAAAAAATGTACTTTATTCAACCTTGAAATAAAGTACATTTCATTTATAAAAGTACATTTTTTTAGAGAGTGTACGTTACGTCTTAAACTCAGACAAATCAAGGGTTTATCTACTGTCTAGGGAAAAAGTACATAAATTTTTTTAGTTTTTACATAAAAAAACAATTAAGCCAAAGTAATCATTTTTTTAAAAAAATTAACTATCTTTGATTGCGCGCTTTGTTTAAGTAAATATTTAAGTAAAAAAACTTTTTTTACAAAAAAAGACTTGCATTTTTATTTTTAAATTGTGATATACTTTTTATCATAAATTGTTATTACAAGATAAAAAAAGAAAGGAAATTTTTTTAGATTATGGAACAATTAAATCCAACTCAAAAACATTGCTATTGACTTGATTATTCTTGGGTTTGATAAAGAAAAATGAAGTTGTAAAACTATATGCCCCTGAACGAGACCTTGATTTCCTAAAAGGAAAACGAGCATTACCTGGAGTTTTATTAAAACACGGAGAAAGCATTGCTGATGCAGTAGAACGTACTATTACGACTAAAACTCCGTTGAAGCTATCAAAACTAAAATCATATCACTTGCAGGAGTTGCCTGCCCAAACCAACCCTGACCGAGACCCACGAGGTCATGTAGTATCTATTCCTATTTTAGTCATTACAAAACTATCAAGTGAAGATGTGAATAATAACCAATGGTTAGATTTCAACCAAGGATTGGAGCTTGCATTTGACCACAGCCGAATGGTGGACTTATCTTATGAATTGTTAGCAAAAAACATTAAAGAAAACCCACTACCACTGTTGATGTTAGAAGGATTGATTCCTTTGGAAGATGCGCGTAACGTCATTTCTCATTTCGATGGTAGCTTCAAAGAAATGTACCTATCAAACTTTAAAAAGGTTTACCCAACAGAAAAAAATTCCTGAAGGAAACAAACGAGTCTCCAAAAAGTGAAACAAAAAAAGGACGACAAGTAAAACTTTATAAAAGTAAACAAAAGAAGTATTAAAAAAATATTTTTTTAAGAAAGGGAAATTTCTATGTTATACCTTAATGATAATAAAGTGGAATTTATCACTTTCCCAAACCAAGAAAAAAACGGCTAGACCTCCCTTTAGAGTTTGTTAATAACTTACATGAAAATATCGTGTTGTGGAATTACGAAACAGACGCTTCTATTTTTGAACTATTGTTATTTGACGAAGTAATGACTAAGCTAAAACATCACTATAAACTAGTGATTGGATACATGCCTTATTCTCGCATGGACAGAACCAATGAAAAAAACACTGCTTTTTCCCTTAAAGTTCTTACGCAACTCTTGTCAGAACAAACGTCTGCCTTAAAAGAAATCTTTGTTTTAGACCCTCATTCCCCAGAAACTCTCGCTAAATTCAAAGAATATGGAATGAAGGTTCAGGAAATTGATTATTCTTTAGCTGATGAAGTCATGGAGTTTGCAAATGTCAATTTGGATGAAACATGGATTGTTTTTCCAGACAAGGGAGCAGCGAACAGGTACGATTACTACAAATATCCAAATGTTATCATTTGTGAAAAAACTAGAAATTTTGCGACAGGGGCTATTGAAAGCGTAAAACCAGATATTGCAAGGTTCGATGGGACTTCCGTAATAAAGGGAATGTACCCAAAGGGTATGAAACAAAAATTTGATTGTCATTGATGACTTATGTTCTTACGGTGGAACTTTTATCAAAGCTTTAGAAGCTATTGAAAAACATCCTCAAACCAATTTTGATAAAGCTTGGTTAGTTGTCACACACGCTGAAAAAGCAATGGAAGAAGGAAAAAGTTTTAGAAAAAAATATGATAAAGTTTTCTGTACCGATTCCATTTCTGTCCCTGCTGAATCAAAAAGATATGACAGTGGAAAAAAATTTTACTGAAGATGCTACCGTTTACTTCAAAAAAAGGTAAAAGATATTGTAAAAAAATAGCAAATAATGCCCAGAAATAGCAAATGTTTTCAAGCATTTGTTATTTTTTAAAAAAATGATTTTTTTCTATTGCTTTTTCTAATTTTATTGTGATATACTTTTTATCATAAATAAATATTACAAACAAAGGAGAATATTTTATGAAAAAAATATTTGAAACAATTTGCGAAATCAAAAACTTTTTGATTTCCTTGGTGTTGTGCTTGTTGTGGGCATCGCTATTGCATCAGGTTATCTAAGTTCACGACTAGATAAGTTCGTTGATTGGGGTCCGTGGACGGCTCTCGTACCATTTGGTCTTATTTCAGTCACAAACGTTGGGATTTCAATGTTATCCACTCGTTTCACAGGTAAATTGAGCAGATGGGGGAATTACCTTGGTATTCTAAATACTGTTTTATCAGGTGCTATTGATTACATTCTCGGAAACAAAGCTGCAATCATTACTTATCCAGTAACATTCTTGATTTACACATTTGCAATCAAAAAATGGCAAGAATCTCACGAAGGTAAACCCAATACTAGAAGCAAAACCCAAACTAAGCTAATCGCTACTATTGCTACAATCATAGCTTTTGCATTTGCTTACATCACAAATTACATTGGTTACGGTGGAAACATGAACCCACTAGCTTATGTAACTACAATTGCATTTGCGCTATCTCTTGTTGCTAATGTTTTCAATGCTTTGAAACTAACAACCCAATGGGGATTCTGGTTAGTTTACAATATTATCCAGCTCATCAAAGCAGGTATTCAAGGAAACTTTGCTAATGTTGGTAAATACATCTTCTATATCATCAACTCAATTGGCGCGCTATTCGTATGGAATGACGAAGAAAGGAACTAAATTTATGTCAACCACAACTCCAATTTATCTTGCAACCGACTTTTATAAATTGTCACACCGTGAACAATATCCTGAAGGCACAACTGTTGTATATTCAACTCTAACGCCTCGTTCAAACAAATACGCTCCATGGTCAAATGAAATTGTCGTATTCGGATTACAATATTTCATTAAGGAATACCTCATTAACCGTTTCAATAACGAATTTTTCAACATCCCTCTCGAAGAAGTCGTAACAACTTATGAAAATTTCGTCAAACACACGCTTGGTAAAGAAGAAGTTTATACAGAACACCTTGTTCAACTTCATAACTTAGGCTACCTACCAATCAAAATCGAAGCTCTTCCTGAAGGAACGCTTGCTCCAATGCGATGCCCAATCATGACTATTCAAAATACTGAACCTGAGTTCTTCTGGTTGACTAATTTTCTTGAAACTATTCTATCAACAACAATCTGGCAACCAATTACGTCAGCTACACTCGCTTATCAATACCGTAAGGTTCTTGATAATTATGCGATTAAAACAACTGGTTCAACAGCAGGCGTTGAGTTCCAAGGACATGATTTCTCACTTCGTGGAATGTCTTCTGAACAATCAGGTATGGCTTCAGGCATGGGACACCTAACTTCATTCCAAGGCACTGACACTATTCCTGCCATCTTTGGCGTTCACAAATACTATGGCGCACCACTTGATTTTACAACAGGGGCTTCTATTTCAGCCACAGAACATAGCGTTATGTGTTCATACGGACAAGCCGATGAGCTTGAATTGTTTAAACATCTTCTTGTAGATGTTTATCCAACAGGTTTGTTCTCAGTTGTGTCTGACACATGGGATTTCTGGAAAGTTGTTACAGAATACTTGCCAACTCTTAAAGATATTATTATGTCTCGTGATGGTAAGTTGGTTGTTCGTCCTGACAGTGGAGACCCAGTTGATATTGTAGCTGGTACAAAAGTAAATGGCACTACTCCTGACGAAAAGGGTCTTATTGAATGTTTATGGGACACATTTGGTGGTACAATCAACAAACAAGGGTATAAGGTCTTAGACTCACACGTCGGAGCTATCTACGGTGACTCTATCAACCTGGAACGTGCAATCGAAATCTGTAAACGTCTCGAAGAAAAAGGTTTTGCGACAACAAATATTGTATTCGGTATTGGCTCATTCTCTTACCAATACCATACTCGTGATACATTTGGATTCGCTGTAAAAGCAACTGCTGCAACAGTAAATGGTGAAGAACGTATGCTTTTCAAAGACCCTAAAACTGATGATGGGACAAAACGCTCTCAACGTGGACGCATTACCGTTGCTCACAAAAAAGATGTTTTAGCTAAGAATCCTGATTTTGATTTTTCAACATTAACAGGAGACCAATCAAACAATAACCTTTGTGGAAGGATGGTCTTTATGAAGCTGAAGCTTATTATTCAGATTGGAACGCTCTACAAACAGTTTTCCTAAACGGACAATTGTTAGTCGATGAAAACTTTGCTACAATTCGTGAGCGTTTAGCAAATAATATTTACTAAATAAAGGAGGAAAAAAATGGCTTGGAGATTACACGATTTTTATCCATTTAGATTTAACAAATACTAAACTATCTGATTTGAAATTTTGCGAAAAATTCATTAAAAAAATGTTAGACAATATTCTAGACTATGATAACAATGAACGTCTTATCACATTCAGTCCTCAAACACAAGTTATTATGGACATCTTTGACGAAATTGTTCGTGTGGATAACAAATATGTAACAACATTCAAACAAGTCAAAGAATTTGTAGAATTATGCTTTAAAGAACATTATGAAAAAAGCCACTGAATATTTCGACATTGATGAAATGATTGCATCAGTTTATGAAATTAAAGTTCCAGATGACACAATTATTGTCATTGAGTTTGAAGATTAAAATAATAAATAAAAAGTTTACAGCTATGGTATATATACCATAGCTGTACTTTTGCAAAACAACTTAAAAATATGATACACTAAAAACGAAATCAGCAATAGACAATCTTACGAGACCTATTTGCGAAAGACACCTCTAAGCACTTGCGAGGTGTTTTTTGTTTTTTTGTAAAAAAATTATCACTTTTCTATTGACAAATGTTTTGTTTTGTGATAATATATAAATATAGCGTTGGCAGTAACAAATAGAGCATAACCCTACATACAGCAACTTTTTTTCTTAATCATTTTTTGCTGAATAAAAGAACCGTAGGGTGGCTGGCTAACGTTATTCGATCTATCGGCATCTTCTCATAACCTTACATACAGCAACTCTTTCACTTAATAGGAATACTGGCTGTCAAAACCAAAAAAAGTAGGGTGGAAGGAATGTCGATTTTAATTTTGTAAAGATTTGAAAGATGTAGATTTATTTAATCTAGAATAAGGAGTTATCAAATAATGAGTAATGTATTTACGGTAACAACTGAATTAAAATTGAATAAAAAAATATAATCAGTTGGCTGGTAAATACATTTCTGATTATATTGAACTATTTAATAAAAATTCAGAGATTAACATTTCATAGGATTAAAAAAATTACTACATAAAAAAATGGTAAAAATCTCTCAAAAAAGATAGAAATATTATTCATGCTCAACTAAAAGAAGAATTTAATCTAACTAGTCGAGCTATTGATGCAATATTAAGTAATATGTTAGGTCGCTATGAATCTATCAAAGAATTAAAAGAGTTTGAGCGAAAAAAATTTAGAAAGAAAGATTTTTTTCTCTTGAAAAAAGAATTAACTAAATTAAAAAAATGAAAGAACTTTACAAAGAATCTCCTTAAATAACAATTTAAAAAGATTTTAACTTTGTTAAATACAAAAAAATCTAAAAAAATAAAAAAATCTATTGGAAACAAAAATAGATTAAATACTAAGAAGCAAAAAAATTAAAGAATCTTGAAACAGAGATTGAAACAGGTAAATATAAAGTTTGTTTCGGTACAAAAAGAATTACTACATAAAGATTATAAAGAATTTGCTAAGAAACGAGATAGTGAAATCTATTATTTGGGAAGAGCAGGTGATGCCACTTGTAATAACAATTTTTCAAGTGGAATACAGCTCTAAAAATAAATCAGTTCTATTTTAGAATTAGAAAAAGAAATTGATTTAGAAAAATGATAAATTTGTTTATGGTCAATTTAATTTTAATAATAAAAAAATTATACTAATTTATTAAAAAAATCTACTTAGAACTAAAGAAAGTGCTTTTGACTTATAGAATTAAATTTAAAAAAATGATAAAGTGCTTTTTACAAATTATTTATAACTTTGAACATAACAAAGATTTATGTATAACTAGAAATAGTTATGGAGTAGTAGGGATAGATTTTAATAAAGGTTTTGTATCAGTAAGCGAAACTGATAAATATGGTAACTTAATAAATACTTTTAGGGAACTATATACCAGTTTACACTAGACACAATATATAGTGCTTACGAGAATATCAAAAAAGGCGAGTTCCAAGCGGAAATCGTCTTTTAGTTTATCTCAATTCATCTGAATGTTCGGTCATGTATTCTGCTAACCATTCCATACCATAGGCTATCTCAAATACTTCCAATATCAATGAAAGGTCTGGTTGAAAACCATATTCTTTGAGCTTGTTGGTAACATCTTTTATGGAACGGATTTTGATTAACTTAATAATATCTCCTGCATCTTGTCTATCCCTATCTCGTCCGCTTTCTAGCTTCATACCAAGAATGTAAGATAATGGCGGTACAAAAAACAGTCAAATTTGAATAGCTAAATGCCTTCTCACAGATTGACCGCGGCGGTACTCTATTCATATTGGCAACGTTATTATTCAACCATAATTCTTCAGGTTCGTTCACACCAAAATCATCGCCAACTTTCTCAATAATGCTTCTGATTTTAGCATCTTCTTGATAAAAAGGCATCTACATCTTGTGTTCCTCGGAGATTGTAATACTCCAGAACAAAACCACCAACACAGATAATTTCTAGGTCAATATTTTCCTTGGCTAATTCTGTATTGAGAGCCTCAAATAAAACTTTCTTATCCATAGTTACCCTCTCTAAAGAGTTTCAAAATATCTTTTGGCTGACTTTTACGGTTCGCCTGCAAAACGTGTTCTCTTGTGTGTGTGCCTTCTGTTAAAGCATCTTGAAGGGTTATTTTTTGGAAAGGTGTTAAGGTAGGATTTTTCAACAATTGCTCTACATCATCAGTAGTTAGTTTAGTCTCCTCATCTTTAATGACCTTATAAAGATAGCGAAACCACAAATCACCGTCACTTCCAGCATGTTCACTAGCTCTCACCATGTAATCGTACCATGTTGTCATTATTATTCCCCCTCATCTTTTCTAGGGTTATAGTGCATTGCTATCCAAAGTTTTTTGTCAAAATCAGATAACTCTTTTTTCTTCTGATAAATGCAATCGTTCAAATCAGGAAATTTGAGACTGTATTTTTTCTCAAAAAAGCTCTGAAACTCCTCTTTACTTTCTGCAATGTCAACCAAGGCTTCTAACTCTGCCATTTGTTTGGCAATAGCCTTTCTGTCAATTCTCTTTTGACTATCTCCAAGTACGTCATAAACACAACTTTTTGTCAGTTGAGTATAAAAAGAGCGATGTTCAGTAACAAAATCAAAGGAATAGGTCTTATTCCAGAGTTTGGTGTATTTATTGTAAAAACCATCTGAAAGGCTGACCTGATAACCAATCAGCTTACTATCAACTCTACGAGCGATAGACCTTTCCAATTCAAAATGTAGGTCATGTAATGTGTTAGTAGCCATAAATCAGCTCCCTGTATTTAGTTCGAACACAGGCATTTGAAATCAGGAGATTAAAACGCTCACTATCCGAATAGTCACGAGTATTATAACGAAAAACAAATTCATCTACATAGTCTTGAAGATATTTCTTAGACCACGAATGGTAAATTCCTAATACTCCACGTTTCAATCCAGCCCAAAAGCCTTCAATCGTGTTGGTATAAACATCACCTTGAACATACTCACTAATTCCATGATTAACAAAGTCATGATTATACATCTTAGCCACTTTATTATAACCCAGCCATTCATCTGTGTAAAGTTGAGCTGTTTCCTTTACGTATTTGACAATCTGTTCAGTCAATGTTTTTCGTCTTTTGTATCTGGAACATGATGAGCATTAACTTTACCTTGACGTTGTACCATGCCTACTACAGCAGATTTGTCTTTCAATGAACGCCCTTGAGCATTTTTGACTTTTTTGGAGTTATGACGGTTCTTGTTTTTACCACCTATGTAGGTTTCATCAACTTCCACAACATCATCAAGACTATTGTTGTTTTCAGAACTAAAAACACTTACGGATACGTCTCCAGCATGAACCAAGCTGTTTTTTGCGTAACACCAATATCTTTTGATAATTGTACAGATGAGATTCCTTTTTTGTGAGAAGTCACAAGCCAAATTGCCATAAACCATTTACGAAGTTCAATTTTAGTATTGTCAAAAAGAGTACCAGTCTTGACATTGAAGTATTTTCCAGTATTTTTTTACAACGGTATTTGTTACCTTTACATTTGTAGACCTTTGAGGTAGCATCAAAAGGGCTAATAATCACATCGCCCCAAATCATATTTTCTAAATGGTCAATACATGACTGTTCGTCTGGAAAAGCAGATTGTAAATCGAATAATGATTTAAACTCAAACTTCATAACTGGCACTCCTTACTTCTTGATTATATTATATCGAAAATAAGAATGATTGTCAACAAAAATGTAAACTTCTACTATGCAAAAAGCCAGAATTTTGATATAATAGAAGTATCAAAAATAAAGGAAATTAAGCATTATGAACGCAATCACAGCTCACAGCTCACAGCTCACAGCTCACAGCTCACAGCTCACAGCTCACAGCTCACAGCTCACAGCTCACAGCTCACAGCTCACAGCTCACAGCTCACAGCTCACAGCTCACGCTGATTATGTAATCGGGCGTGTTTTTTGTCAAGCTCTAAAACAGGCTTTTTCACATTTTTGTGAGGAAGCCTTTTATGATCCCTACGAAAGTGGGGTAGCATAATGGCTGGCTCACTCCACAACGCTAAAAAAGCCAAAAACGATGAGTTTTATACTCGTTATAAAGATATTGCTGAGGAAATGGGGCATTATAGAGAACACTTTAGAGATAAGGTTATCTACTGTAATTGTGATGACCCAACACAATCAAATTTTTGGCGTTATTTTCATAACAATTTTGCTAGTTTGGGTATTAAAAAACTGATAGCAACACATTTTCAAGAAGATAGCGAACCTTCGTATGCTCTGATTTATGAAGGTGGCGATGACTTCAATATGGAAGCTGGAAATATTGAAACTATTTATGGAGATGATGAGTATACAGCTGGAGATTTCCGGAGCGAGGACAGTATAAACTATCTGAAAGAAGCTGATATTGTTGTGACTAATCCTCCGTTCAGTTTGTTTAGAGAATATATTTCTCAATTAATGGAACATCAAAAAAAATTTATCGTTATCGGAAACAAAAACTCTGTAACATATAAGGAAATTTTTCCACTTATTCAGAATAACCAAATTTGGATTGGTGCTAGAAGTATGAATTCAGACTTTTGGTTGTACGTTCCAGAGGGAGCTGATTATGAAAAATTGGATGAAGATGGAAAAAAAGTAAAGCATATAATGGGTTGTTGGTTTACTAACTTAGATTTGCAAAAACGACATGATGGTTTATGGCATGTAGGTGATGTATTTGACCAAACAAAAGCTCATAAATATTACGAAGGGTTTGAGAGTAAATACCCTAAATACGATAACTACGATGCAATAAATGTAGATAATGTTAAAGACATTCCAATTGATTATGATGGTGTAATGGGAGTACCAATAACTTTTATTAATTATTTCAATCCAACTGAATTCGAGATTATTAAATTCAGAAAAGGAGATGACGATAAAGATTTAACAATAGATGGGAAACCTCCATATTTCAGAATTTTAGTTAGAAATCTAAATCCAATTAGTCGTGATGAAGATAAGGGATATTGATAAAAGGAGAATAAAATGAAAGTAAGAAGATTAAGAGATATACTTGATAGACCATTCACTATCAGAGATTTAGCTAGTGGGTATACCAATAATGATGATGGTGCTACTACTGACGCTGTAAAAGGATATAATGGTAACTTGAATATTCGTCCTTCTTATCAGAGAAATAGCGTATATAACGAAGATAAGAGACAAGCTGTAATTCAAACCGTTTTAGATGAGTGTCCTTTAGGTATTATGTACTGGGTTGATTTAGGAAACGGACAATATGAAGTTCTCGATGGTCAACAACGTATTTTAGCTATTTGTAATTATGTTATGGGGAATTACTCTGTAAAATCAAGTAAATTTCCATCCAGTGCTCCTCAACAAGATTTCCCAAATCTTCAGATGAACCTAACTGACTTAGCAGAACAAATTCTTGATTATGAGTTAGACATATATGTTTGTGAAGGAACTGCTTCCGAAAAAATGAAATGGTTTCATGTTATCAATACAGCAGGCGAACCATTAAATGAGCAAGAATTAAGAAACTCTGCTTATACAGGAACTTGGCTTTCTGATGCTAAACAAAGATTTTCAACAAAGACTGGACGTGGCGTTGTACTTGCTGACGAGAATCCGAATAACGATAAAGCAGAACCACTATTAAATGGTAATTGAATAGACAAGAGTATCTACAAACTGCTATTAAATGGGCTTCACAAAAATGATAATGACGATAGTACAAATACAATCGAAGATTATATGTTGAAGCATCAAGGAGATGCAGATGCTTCTGAATTATGGCAAAAATTTTTTTCTGCCATAATTGAATGGGTTCGTGGAAAGTTTATAAGCTATCAAAAACAGTTTGAAAGGGATGGATTGGGGAACAATCTACAAAGAGTATCAATTAGGACAGTTAGACAACAATATCATCAAAAAAATAGTGCTTCTGTCATTAACGAAAAAAATTGCAGAGTTGGTAAATGATGATGAAGTCACAACTAAAAATGAAAGGGATTTATCAGTACATCATTTACGGAGATTCCAAATATCTCCAACTTAGAGCTTTTGATGATAAAACCATCAAGCAAAAAAATATGAAGAACAGAGCCATCACTGCGTTTATTGTGTGGATGAAGGAAACAACAGGGAGTATGCTCTTAAAGAACTAGCAGGCGACCATATTACACCGTGGTCTTTAGGTGGAAAAAAACTGTCCCTGAAAAATTGCCAACTATTATGTAAAAAAAGCATAACTCTTCAAAAGGGAACAACTATTAAAATTGAAAAGGCGACTTCCAAAACGGAAATCGTCTTTTTTGATATTCTCATAAATACAATATGTTGGTGGTGGTGTAAACTGGTATATAGTTCCCTACTTTTAATATAGATTATCAATACAGCAAAGGTAATCAAACAACAAATGATTTCCAAAGCATAGCAGCTAGATTAAAAAGATTATTGTTTAAATACTGGGAAAGATTTGGTTATTGAAAAACTTAATTTTACTAAAAAGAGATGAGTTAATAAGCAAGAAAGGTAAAAAAATATAATGAGATGTTATCAACACTTGCTTATTCTAAATTTGATTCTATTATAACTTCCAAATGTGCCAAAAAAATAGAATTTTTTTACACAAAGTTAATCCAGCATGGACGAGTTGGATTGCAAAAACAAAAAAATATTGTCCGAAAATGAAATTAAACATACACTCTGGAGCTTCTTATGTTATTGCTCGCAGAGGTATGTTCTTAAAAAGATAAAGTAAAAATAACATAGTATTTCTACTTAACCAGAATAAGACCAAGCGATTGATGTCTGGCTCTGTGTGGAAATTAAAGTTAAAAATAACTTTTCATTATCTTTGAAGTTGTAATTCCTCCGTGGTGAAACAGATAAGAAAAATGAAATTAAAAATATTCATCTGATTTAAGATGAAATAGTTATTGTGGTCACGGACGAAAAAAACAATCTTGAATTATGGAATATACATTGTTCTATGATTCTTGTACCACAGCATCTACTGGTAATTCTGTTCTTGATGGAAACATCAAAGAATCCAGCAAAACTTTGACGGAAAATGGGGATATTGCTTATGGAATATACATCGTTCTATGATTCTTGTACCACAGCATCTAGTGGTAATTCTGTTCTTGATGGAATCATCAAAGACTCCAGCAAGACTTTGACGGAAAATGGGGATGTGGCTTACACAACAACCCAAAATAATAACTTAGATTTCTTTTTTGGCGCTTCGCTTTTCAGAGGTAACGATGAAAAAGCTGTGCAAGCGTTTATTAAAGCTTATACACAAAACAAGAACTTGGCAGTTAAGAACCTCTTCTATCTTCGCGATATTAAAGGTGGACAAGGACTTCGTTCTCCATTCAGGGCTTGTTTAGCATGGCTTGCAAAAGAAAATCCAGAACTTGTAATCAATCTTCTTCCAAAGTTTGTGGAATACGGACGTTGGGATGACATTTTGTTCCTTGGATTAAAAACGGAAGGTTTTGATGAAACTCTTATTTTGAAAGTTGAAGACTTTGTAAGAGAACAATTTATCAAAGATTCACTTACTCTTTTGGAAAACAAAATTGCTGAAGAACAAGGTGAAAAAGTTAAACCAATTTCTCTTCTTGCAAAATGGATGCCTAAAATCAACAGTAAGTCTCCAGCAGTTCGTAAGCTGGCTTATCGCTGGGCTAATATTTTGGCAGGCGGAGATAAAAAGCTTTACAGAAATGCTATCCGAGACCTTCGTGAATCTCTGAAGCTAGTTGAAACAGCTCTTGTAAAGAAAAAATACGGCTCAATCACTTACGAACATGTTCCTGGTCGTGCTATGAAGAAGTATTCAAAAGCATTTGATCGCAATGATGGAAAACGTTACAAATCTTACATTGAATCTCTTCAATCAGGTAAGAATGAAGCTGGATTGGAAAAATTGAAACAACGTTCTAAGAATCTTTTCCCTTATGAAATTCTCATACAATCTAAAAATGGGCAAAGGGAAATGTCTGAATTGTTGTGGACTGCGATGCAGGAACAAAATCCAAATCTAGGACAAAACAGCATCGTTGTTTACGATAGTTCTGGTTCAATGGGAGTTACTGTTCCTCAGACAAACAGTGTAAGGGTTATTGATGTAGCGCAATCCCTTGCAATTGCGCTGGCAGAAAAAGCAACAGGTCCTTTCAAGGATAAGGTGATTACTTTCTCACGAAACCCAAGGTTTATTGATTTAGATGGTGCTACTTCTTTACACCATAAGCTTCAACGCTTGCGAGGGTTTAGCATTGCTGAAAACACAGACATTTCTAAATTGTATGACTTAATCTTTGAAGCTTCGCTTGCTGCAACAAGTCCAGAAGATTACTTGAAGCAAGTTATTATCGTAACAGACTGTCAATTTGACGCTGTTGCTTCTTATCAGGGAGTTACATACGATAAGTCAACTTACGATGTTGTGAAACAGAAGTTTGTGGATGCAGGGATTCCAATGCCTCAAATGGTTTATTGGAACTTAAATGCTCGCACATTTACCATTCCTTCAGTGGATATTGAAAACGTTGCGTTGATCTCAGGTTTCTCAACAAATATCGTGACCAGCCTTACAAAAGGTCTATCAGGAGAAGATATTATGTTGGATGCTTTGAATAAGTATAGCTTTGTGGATGAAGTGATTTAGAAAGTTCAAAAAAAGAAACCTTATATTTGTAACGAAGATTTTGTTGCGATATAAGGTTTTTTTATGTTAGTTGAAAGGAAGGATTGTTTAAAAATGACAAAAATTTCCAATCCAAAAATTATAGAAAGAAATTTGCATTATGACTGAAAACTATGTTATTACAGTGTATAATTCATTTACAAATAAATTTGAACACAGATTAGTTAGAGCTATTAAAAATCCAACGATTTATCCAAAATATAAAATTGAAACTATTAAAAAGCTCTAAATCTTAATAATTGAAAGGAAGTGATGTTATGCCATCATTAACATTACAAGGCTCAAAAAATACAGCAACTATATTCACTCACAACATTGAAGAAACAGCTATCGGTCAGGTTATCGGTATGCTGAATGAACCAATTACAGAAAATACAACAGTTGCAATCATGCCTGACGTTCACGCAGGCGCAGGTTCAACAATTGGTACTACTATCCGATTACCTGAAAATAAAGCAGACTGGAAAGTTTGTCCAAACGTAGTCGGAGTAGATATTGGCTGCTCAATGCGTGCTATTCGCATTAAAGATGACAATCCAGACCTTGAAAAACTTGACAAAGTTGTAAACGAAAAAGTGCCAGCAGGTCAAAATATTCATGACCGAATTGTAGTAAATCAAAAAGAAATGCGAGCCTTATTAAAAGGTTTGTCATTCCGCATTGACCAAAAACGACATGCTCATATTATGAAATCGTGTGGGACTCTTGGCGGTGGAAACCACTATATTGAACTTGGAAAATCTCCAGATGGTCAATTATGGCTCACTGTTCACTCAGGTTCTCGTGGACTTGGCGTTGTTGTTGCAAAACATCATCAACGAATTGCTGAAGAAAAAATGACCCAATCTAGTGAAGTTTCAGACGCTATTGTTAAGTACCTAACTGAAAATGGTCGTCAAAAAGAAATTGAAAAGGAATTGAAGCAATTCAAAGTCACTCGACACATTCCTGATTACGTCAATATCAAAGACCGTGGAGTTATCAATAAAGATTTAGCTTACCTAGATGGTAAAGAGCTAGATGATTATCTAAATGACATCGCCATTGCTCAAAAATATTCAACCATTTCTCGTCAAACTATGCTTTATCGCATTGCTGATGCTATGGGTTGGGAAATTATTGATGAATTTGAGTCTATGCACAACTACATTGATATTGAAAATGGGATTATTCGTAAAGGTGCTACTTCAGCACAAGCTGGCGAACGCCTAATTATCCCACTCAACATGCGTGACGGTTCAATCTTTGCCACAGGTAAAGGAAATTCTGAATGGAACTTTTCAGCCCCACACGGAGCTGGACGAGTTCTTTCAAGGAGTAAAGCTAAAGAACAATTATCTCTTGAAGACTATCGTAAAACAATGGAAGGTATCTATACCACATCTATTTGTGAAGCTACATTAGATGAAGCTCCATTTGCTTACAAAGAATCACAAGAAATTATTGATGCAATTACTGATACTGCTACCGTTGACATGATTGTAAAGCCAATTTATAACTTCAAAGCCCACTAATCAAAGAAAACATGCAGGTGATGTTAGCGTCACTTGCATGTAATCAGAAAGGAATACAAAATGTCATACGATATAAACTTGCTTGACCCTATCACAAAAGAGGTTATTGAAATCAATGATGCTCATTTTCTACGAGGTGGGACTTATAAAGTAGGTGGTTCTAAAGAACTAACTCTAAACATAACCTACAATTACTCAAAGATTTTGCACCGTGTAATTCAACTTAAAAATACTCCGTCTGAATATAAGACAGGTATTCGTTCACTTTATGGAATGACTGCTCTTGAAGCTGTTCCGATTTTAGAAGCTGCTATTTCAAATCTCAAAGATGATGTGGATGAAGATTATTGGAAGGCTACTGAAGGAAATACAAAACGTGCGTTGAATAATTTGCTAACTATGTGCAAAATGCGTCCAGATGCTATTGTTGAGGGAGATTAAAAAATGGAAAAACCGCTTGTATTAGAAATCAACAAATCACCATACGGATGGGAACTATTTGAATCAAATGTTATAAAAATCAATGACAAAATAAATATATTTGCAGGACCAAACGGATATGGGAAATCATCTTTAATCTTAATGATGAAAGAATTTCTCAAACAACAAAAATTATAAAGAATTTGAATTAACATCAAAAAAACAACAATGATAAAAAAATGCAACAAAAGGATTTTTTTATCTTATGATGCAAAAATATGACAGTTATAACAATATTCTAGGAAGTAATTTATATCAACAAAATTTTTGAGCTTGCTGCAACCATGATGGAAGCATCTGAAGGACAAAAATAAGATTTTTTTATAATGGCTGATTTATTCAATCAAATCAAAAACTATTAAAAACTAAATCTGAAAAATGAAAAATCTTGAACAGATAATTGTTTTTATAGATGGAATTGAATCAGGATTATCAATAGATATGATTCAATTTATGATGAAAAACATTGCCACTTAAAAATTCAACAAGTTGAAAAATTTAGGTCTTGAATGTATCTTGATATTTACAACAAATAATTATGAAATGTGTAGGAACAGAATTGTCATTGACCCAATCACTTTCAGAGAAATAAAATACGAATCTTATGAAGATTTTTTTGTAATGATATGTTACAAAAAAATCAATGATAAATAGCCAATGATAAAGATGGAGGTTAGAAATGGAACAAACTTTACAATTTATAGGGCAAAAACAAATATGTTTTAATAATTGGTTTTTATTGCATTTATCATTCAATTTAAAGGACTGGCATACCTAATTAAAAAAATAAACGTTCTGATTATTCTTATTCAGGACATTCATACGAATGGTATGATGGCGATACAAAGAAAAATAATTTTTAGCTATCTTAGCTTTTTATTTTTTTGGTATAGCTACATTTGAAGTTTGTATTTTACACATATATATTCAAATTCGGCAATAGAAAGGTTTCAATATGGAAACGCTAATCCCACACCTAATAATAAGTCCTACATGGATGGACTTGTCCATGATCTTCACAATTTTATTTCTATTCATCTTTGTAATTTTATCGTTGTCGTTTGCTGCTCAAGCGGATGAGGAAAAAGGAAAAAGATAATCCTGATAAATCAAAAAGAAGTCTCATTGAATGTATAATTTATTGTTTAGGAACACTCTTTTTATGATACTACCAATTGTGCTTCTTTTCCAAAAAAAGCATCTGCACCTAGCAACATTATAAAAAAACAAAGAATATACCCTAACAAAAAAACGGTAAAATTCTTATGGTAGAATCAAAAAAATCAATTTTTACCGCCAACTGAGTTAGAAATTTTCCATGAAGATGACGCACGGATTCAGGTCAAATCCGATGATAATTTATATACCATTGATAAACAATCTGAAGAAATAAAGAAAAAAATAAAAAGACTGTTTTATAAGCAGTCTTTTTTTCTACCAATCATAATTTTCGAGAACTTTATGCTCAGGGTATTTCTTGTTGTAATCAGATAATTTCTTTTTGAAATCAGGAACACTGTTTATTACTTGAACTAGGAAAAAGCTATTTAATAAGTAATCGCCTCCCCTCTCATCAAAAATTTGAGCAAATTTTTCTTCATTAGCAAGCCTTTGAGGCAAGCTATTCGCAAAAGCTTTGATCGGAGCGTATCTTTGAGTTTTCTTAGAATATTCCATGATTCCTACTGAGCTTTTTATTACTTAAACGATAAGTCATTTTAGCTTCATAAAGGACTCCACGATTAGTGGCAGAGTATGCTCCTACAATGCGGATATTTGTAAGTCCATACTTACCTGCACGCGCACGAACCTTGTTGCTTACTTTTCCTCTATACAAAGAGGATTTACCTACGAAATAAATAATATCTCCGAATAAAATAGTGCTTAAACGATGGTCTTCACCTTTTTGAATATCATCCAAATCTAACCAAATGTGAGAATCAATATTTCTTTCCGTAGGGAAGTCTATGGTTTTAATTTGCTTTGCAAAAGGGTCTCCAATAACCTCTCCTACGATTCCTGGTCTAGCAACTAACAATTTATATCGCTGTCCGAAACGTTTCACCATAACAGCTACTCCAGAACATAGAAGAAACTTATCACTGTATTCTTGAAGAAACAATCTCGCTTTAGGAGGTGTTCGTCCAAATTCACTGGAAATAACTCCCTCAAGACCTCTATAAATGTTGGTCAAGTGAGTTGCGACAGTGTGCATTTTATCTCCCTCTTGCTTTAGAAAGTGATTGATATAATTAGACATGTCTTCTTTTACAGTCTCAGGTGTCCATTCAACCGTAGTTGGATTTGGCGCTACATTTTTCTTTTTTAGCGCGTGAATTTTTTGTTTTTTTGATTTTGCCATCTATATTTCTCCTTTCTAGTATATTACTTATTTTTAAGATTGTGGGCTATTCTTCTTTATCCCCTTCATATAAATGTTCAATTACTACTTTCTTCAACCGTTCAAGCAGTCGAACAGAACCAATATATTCTGGACCAAAGTTAGGTATCACTTCATTATCAGACCAAATAGGCTCTGAGTCTTCTAAAACTAAAACTTTGCGTGTATCATCAGTAAAGACAAAAATAATGCAATTCTGAGATAAATGTACCGAACGAACCAGATTTGCACGAGATAAAAAGCACGTCTCACTAGAGCTTGTAAAGAATGTATAACTAGACAAAATCTCACTTAATTCTATTACTAAATCTAATTTTTCTGTGTAATTTTCATATTTTAATTTCATTTTCTTTTACCTGCCTTTTTTGAGTTTTTCATAGTCCTAACATCATTTTCTCGATTTCTTCCAAAGTCTCTTTAGAAACTTGGACAGCAGCAAGCCCTTTTCTATAGCCTGACTCTCGCCTGAAACCAATCAGTCCGTCAGGAGTTGTAAATTGGATGCGGTGGATAGGAAGGTTTATTTTTACTCCATGTATGCTTTCTACTTTTAGGTATTTCTTAGGTTTATTCATGTTTTGCTTCTTTCTATTTATGAATGAACGAGTTCTAGCAATTATAATCAAACGCTAGGTATTTGTGATTTTGTAATGGGATATAAATAGTCCCTTGGTAATAGTCTTCATGTCCTGACTGTTCGACAAAGTAAAGGATTTTCCCAGAAGAATCATCGACAGCTTCAAAACCGTCAGGAAGTTGTTTTTCAATGCGATAAGCTCGTTGATTATCCAGCTCCCCACAAGAATATCCCAGCATAGAATCTTTCATTAACTTACGAGTAAAGATAAATAAGTCTTTACAATTAGCAAGAATAGCTGTTGAGGTTTTCTTTGTGAGCGTAGGGATAACCTTCAACTCCTTTGTGTCTTCGTTATATGAGTAGAAAAAGACTCCGCCTTCGTAATCCTGCCTAAAATGTAAAGATGAGTATTTACGAACTAGGCGTTTAATGGTTTTTGGTAATACAGGATATTCCTGCTTTTTCTTTTGTCGTTTGTTCATATTAGATTACCTATGCTTATGGAATCATCGTCAAAAAGCTTTTAGGGAATTTAGCTGCAAGTTTTTCGATGGTTTTATCATCGCAGTAAACAATTCCTTTGCTGTAAATCTTAGACATAAGACTTCTGCTTTCTGCATTATTAAGCAACACCCAGTCTGCACTAGGTCGGATGAAGATGTAAATAGAGCCTTCAGAAACTACATAGACTTTATATTTACTTGCTTTCGAATGACCTACTTGAAACAATTTCTTTTCTTTAGAAAGGACTTGTTTAACAAGACTTGTCTTTTTATCTTCATTTAACAACTCCTGCACGGAAGAGATTTTGTCTAAGGGATAGCCATATAAATCATAACGTCCATGACGAATAAAGGAAGCGTCAGCAATACTTAATTTTGTATGGTCGCTGATGATTTTATCATGGTAAAATTGTTCTTTTAAGCTAAGAATGTGATTGATTTTGTCCATATCTAAAACTTCTACAAGGTTATCTTTAGATACGTCCTCTAAAGGAAGTTTCTTCAAAAGAGATTGAAGAATTTTATCTTTATCAATCCATTCTTGGATAGATGCTGCATTTCTAAGTTTAAACTTAGAAAAAGATTGTTCTCCGTTTCGATAGAGGGACACTAAAGCGCGTGAAAAAATTGTATTTTCTGCAATCGCATTGCCAGAGATTTCAGGATTCATTAAAACTGTTTTTACTGCTCGTAAGTTAATTTTCATAAGTGTATTCCTTTCTTATTTTTTCTAAATGCTCATCAGACACATGTTGACCGTATCCGTTCACTTGCAAGAATAGCTCAATCTTTTGTTCAATAGGCATCATTGTTAATCCAACTTTATTGTCATAGTATTTGATTTCTGTATAAACCATTGGTGTGTAGTTGAAAATTTGGATGTCTGAGCTATTCAAATCTTTATAATAAAAGCCCTCAACTTCAAATTCTCCACGAACATATTCAAGAATAGTGGTGAGGCGCTGTTTACCATCTAAGACTTCCAATCTCCCTTCACGCTTCTTAGGATTTGAATGAAGACTGGTTGAATTTCAGCTTTTCCAATCATCAAAGCTTTGATAAATGCCTGTTTTTGTTCTTTCGTCCAGACTAATCCTCTTTGGTATTCAGGGTCAAAGTCGTATTCCCCTTCAGCATACATATCTAAAAAACTTTTTAAAGAAGATGTGATGTGTGTGACAGTCAAATTATCAAACAAAGTATCATTATTTAAGCTAAGAAAAGAAGATTCTCCTTCTTTACGTTTGCTGTGATGAACTCGTTGAATCATCTTAGGGCTATCAATACTTCTATCGCCCTCAAAAACAACAAAAATGTCTTTTTCTTTCACGATAAACTCAGAGATGATTTTTGCTTCATCTTCATCATCCGCAAAAACTTCATCTCCAATTGTAAACCCTCCAGCTTTTTTGACAAAGCCTAATGACGTAAAGAAAGATTCAAAGATGTAATCGTTAAACTCCAACATTTTTCTTGTGTTTTAGGAGAGAGTTTTTTATCCTCTACAATCTTCACTTTTACTTGATTGTAATATCGTGGGCGAAGTTTTGGGTATAATTCCAATACACGTTGAAATTGCTTATTTTCTGTTTTATTTAGTCCTTTTGTATATTCCTCAAACATTTTGTTTTTCCTCTTTTACTTTTTTTGTAATAATAGTATATCATAAATAGATTAGAATGTCAAGCCAGATATATAAAAACGCCTTTTTAAAACTACAAAAAAAGCCTTGTAGATACAAGACTTTTATTTTTATAGGTCAGACAAATCTTTGATAATGCCACATGCATTGTACTTTTTGAGAGGGTATTTCTTTACAGGAACGCCTTTTTCTTTAGCGAGTTGAATGATTGGGGCAATAAATTCTGCTTTTGCATCCTTTCGAATCAATACTACTTCAGGAACTCGACGTAATAAAACTCGGATGGTTTCCCCTAATCCTGGTTTAACCTTGTTAATGTCATCAATCTCAAACTCAGAGGCAATAACCTTAACCTCGTCAATTCCTTTGAACTCTTCGTTCATAGTGTTAAAGAGTGGTTCTTCTGTAACGGATAGAGATGGGAAATAAGATTCGATTTCATCTAAGAAGTCATTAGATAGGTCATGAGCTTCATTTTCTTCGTAATACACAGCTCCATGAAACTCATCATCACTCATTGTAGGCAGATGAACAGTACGACTGATTAAACCACTAACTGTTGAGTTTAAGCAAGCAGATGGAATTAAAAAGTCATTCCTTGTTCCATATAATTTAGTTTCTGATGCAGGGTCAGAGAGAACCGCTAGTTCAGGAGACAAACCTTCCACGCCTAATTCAGCAACAGCCTCGGCAAGAACGCGATTGATTGCGCCTTTTCCTACCCAACCATCCACAAACACAATAGAGCTTGCAGGGTGATTATCTAAGATGTAGTTAATGGCAGCTTTATCAAACCCTTTGCCACGAATGATAGAGATGGTATAGTGAGGAATATCGTGCTTATGATTTACATCAGCATACTTATCAAAATACCGTTTTAACAAAATGCCAACAGGAGTTCCTGCACGCGCCAATGAGACAAGAACGATATTGTCTAGTGATTTTTCTTTTAAGATTTTAGATGCAAGATTAACAACTGCTTGAGCAGTCTCTTTCCCTTGAGAAGCTAAAGTCTCTTTATAGAGTTTTAGATACTCATCACTAGGGGCGTACTCTACTGGAAGCATTTCTGAATAATGTACGCCTGATTGATTTAATTTCTCTCGTTCTTTAGTATCTAGTACAGGAACTTTCCCTTGGACATCTTGTAGTAAAATAGTCACTTCTTCTTTAGAATATGACGATTGAACTAACTTGTTATTTTCCATTTTTTAATAATCCTTTCTGTTTTACGATTACCACTTCTCCGTAAGGAGATAAGTATTCTTTCATCATCTTCTCATAAAAGCTATTTTCTTCTTCAATGAACAAAACGAATTGACGGTATTTCCTCAAATCTCCAAATTCCATGTTGTAAAGATAAGTAGTCCGTCCTCCCTCGTATACACTATTTAAAACTGTGCGAAAAGAAATGGGATAATCATCTTCAAAGCTAGGTTCAATAGGACTGCGAGTTGTTGCTTTTACATCAGCCTTTAAAATTTCCGCAAGACGCATCGGTAAAAACATATTCTCCTCAGTGCCAATAACCAAGACTTTTGCTTCAGACGGTCTTGTAGCAAGTATTTTCTTTAGAATCTTCCCTTCGATATTCCCAAAATATTCATATTTCTCAAATTCACTCATAGTCATTGGGAGACGAGGGTTATTTGTTGCAGATAACTCTAATTCGTATTGGGTATCCTTATCAAATAGGTCAAGCGTATAACCTTCTGAAATAGAAAATTGAGGTAATTCTTCCTTAATTTTTCCACGGACTAAATAGGCTGTCTCAACACCCTTTTCTACGAATTTTTGCTCATCTGCGTTATTTTGCCAATTGAGAATAGATGCTACTGCATATTGTTTCCCTGCTTGGTATTTTTCAAACTGAGTGATGAAGTTTAAGATGGTATTTCCAGTTGTAATTTCATCTTCTACAAAAAGAACAACATCATAGTCTAAGGTTGGGTCAAAATAAAGTTTTTGTGTGGTTGCATGAGAATGTTCTTCTTCAAAAGAAATATTGATAAAGTCATTTTTAGCAATTTTCTCTCTTGTTGTTTGAATATAAGCAACAATGTTTAAAGGAAATTTCTCCTTCTGTCGCAAAGCATAATACATGATACTTTGAGCTAAAGCTGTTGCTGTTTCTGCAAATCCAACCAATAAAACTTTCTTATCAGCCCAACCTTTACGGAGGAACAATTGATACACCTCATCTCCTAAAGATTGGTGCATCTCAATAGCTTCCACTCCTGATACAGCGATATGCTTTCCTAACAAAGTGTTTACAAATAAGAAATCACGTTTAGGATTGTTATGGCGCTTTGCCATTTTTACAACGTCTTCGACAGGTTTTCCTAACTTGTTTTCAGTAATATCTACAAAATCATGAACTGTTAGCATTTTAATAAAACCCCTCATCTCCAGTTTCTTTTACCCCATAGACATTAGCTTGAGCAATAATTTTCTTTGCCCAATGGCTATGAGTTTTCACTTCATTCATTTTATTTCCACTATGTCCTTTGGCAACACCGATAAGACCACTACTCATCCCCATGATATTCAAGGCATCTTGGTAGTCTTCTTCTTCTACAATGTTGCTTTTGGCAATTACAGGTAATTGAACAGGGTGAATAGCGGTTTTTCCAAAGAAGCCATTTAATTTATCAAGACCTAATTCAAGCTCAAGTCCTCTTTGCCACATCCCTTCATTCCCTTTAGAATCAAAGTATTCCCATACTGGTCCAGCTACAACGTAGTTTTTACTGAAGAAATTAACAATATCTACAAAGCAATCTGCCACAACTCCGACATCATAAATAGATTGAGTCATCTTGCGACGCACGCCAAAAATATTGCAGAAATCCGTAGCTCCTACTCGAATATTCAAAATATTATCGGAAAATCCAGAGAGCTTACGCTGAAGATAACTAAGTTCGGTAATACGATTTTGTTGATACATAATTGACTTACTTTCCAAGATAGGATTAAAGTAAAGTTTTGTAGGAACAGTATTACGAATATCATCAAAAGTTCGCAAGTATTCAGCAGCATTACTTCGGTCAAATTTAGGGAAGTTAAAGCCAGTCAAGACACTAAGCAAGTCATTACCCAAAACTTCCTTCAGTTCTTTTAATTGCTGTGGACTGCGCACGCGCACAAAGATTAAAGGTAGGTCGGAGATAGAAAGAGTATCATCTGTGAGAGCTTGGTGTAGTTTAGTCAATGTATTTTTTAACATTAAGACCGCTTCTTCTACTGTATCATCTCCAACAGAGTCTTCTAAATCAAGACAAATAGCTTTCATGTCAAAATTTTTCTTCTCTAAAATATCCTGAACAATTTTCATTCTTGTCGCAGGCATATATAAGAGACCCCCAATAGCATACTGAAGAACCTCACGAGAAGAATTTTTATCAAATTCTTCCCCTTGGCGAATCATCTTTAAATCATTAAAAGTATATTTCATAATTTTTCCCTCATTGTTTTTCTAGAACCAAGCGTTCCAAGTCTTCTTTTGATTTCTTTCCAAAACGCCTTACGTTTTTTTGTAAAAGTATTCCAAACCACCTTGTTTGAGAAACTTAATAAACTTTTTCCCAACTCATTTCTTTATAGATGCTGTATTTGCACAAAGCAAATTTTTCAGGTAGTTCTTTTTCATTAGGAATGATATGACCCAACACTGCACCTGGGCAGTTTCGGTTAATCTTCCCTTCTCTTGCTAGTCTAAATAAAGTTTTAGACAAGCTATCATCTTGAATAAAAACATTTCTGAGTATTTGTTCTGCACCTTCAACAAAAGGTGAGACAATTTTTAAATTTTTATCAGAGGCAAGTTGTTGAGCCTCGCTACCAAAAGGAGAAAAGGCACATCCGTTTAAATGTTTAACGGATAAATTTAACAACTTCACATCTAAAATTCCGTCCCCTGCGAAATAGAAATGATTATCCTCTCCAATTTGTTGGATGACATATTTAGCAGCAGCTTCTTTGCTAACTTCTTTTGGCATTAAATAAACTTTTCGCCTTTGAATAGCAAATTGCCAGTTAGAATAATTTAACTCAGCCATTTTTTTCTTAACAGCCTCTTGTTCACCTTCTTTAATCTTTGCGAAGACAAATTTTTCAACGATTTCAGCCTTACACTCTAAAACATCCTGAAAAGTAGAGTTCATCCAATTGACAAAAAACTCATATTCTTCACTTAGCGGATTTGTCACTTTTTCAATATGCTCATTCCACTCTTCTAAGATAGAACCTTTATGTAAGATGATTGAGCCATTTCCAACAATAGCCCACTCACATTTTTGAAAAGGTTTAACTCTTTTAAATTCAGCGAGTGTACGAGTAGTCGTAGGAATAATAAATGATGACTCCTCTTCAACAATCCTTAAAGCCTCTTTTCGTCATATAAGAAATGACTTCGCCATTTTGAAATTCAATCGGTAAAAGGTCTTCTCCGTCTTTATAAAAGCGTTTAGAAAAAACCATTGTCCTATCTAAGTCTGTTAGTAAATAATGCTGTCTTTCGTTCAATTTTGCCCCTCTTCTTTTTGTTTTATTGTAGTTCATATTGTAACACTTTATTTAATAAATGTCAATAATACTTATTGTAAAAATAAAAAGGGTTAATAAGTTATAGATATAAAAAGGAATAAAAACCCCTGCCGAAACAGAGGTTTTTTTATGTTAGTTCTTAAATGAACCAATCAGTGCTTTACGAATCATATCAACTGGGATAATCAAGAAAGCAAGTCCTAATGCTAATCCAAAGTGTTTCAAGTCCATTGGTACTGTATTAAACACTTCTCCACCGAATTGAATAATCAAAGATTGAACAATCGCAATAGAAACCATTACATAGATGAATCGTTTATTTCTTCCAATATGTTCAAATACGTTAAATCCATGACTACGAGTGTTTAATGAATTAAAGATAACTGCATAAATGAAGAATGTAAACATAAATGTCAATACTTCTTTTGAATCATGAAGGTCAAAGATTTGTTGAAGATTAAACATATTAGCAAGCAACATAGTTGAGACCGCTGTAATGAACAATCCTGCAATACCAATAGCTGACTTCATGTATCCTGTAAGGATATTTTCTTTACGTCCAATTGGAGGGCGTTTCATGTAACGTTCAAGCGTAGGCTCTTCACCAAAGGCAAGTGCTGCCAATGTATCCATGATAAGGTTAATCCATAAGATTTGGATGATAGTGAATGGTTCTTTGAATCCTACTAATGGACCAATAAGTGCTAGGGCAATAGTCGTAACGTTGACAGTAAGCTGGAAGATAATAAATTTCTTAACACTTTCTGTCATAGTACGTCCATAAAGAACTGCTTTTTCAATTGAAGTAAGCGAGTTATTAAGAATAACTACGTCAGAGCTTTCTTGAGCTGCTTGAGTACCGTCACCCATAGAGAATCCAATATCTGCTGCTTTAAGTGATGGAGCGTCATTAACACCATCCCCTGTCATACCAGCAACTAAGTCAATCTCCTGAGCTAGATTTACAAGACGTTTCTTATCAAGAGGAAGCGCACGAGAAACAACTTTCAAGCGAGGAAGCAAAGCTTTTACTTCTTCGTCTGACAGACTTGCTAGTTCGTCATGAGTAAGGACAACATCATCTGTTGATTTGTAGATACCTGCCTCTTTTGCAATCGCTACTGCTGTTTCCTTACGGTCTCCTGTAACCATTACAACTGTGGCACCAGCTTCGTTCATGACACGAACTGTTTCTTTAATTCCTTGGCGAACATTGTCACGAATACATACACCAGCAATCAAAGTTTTAACGCCAGCAACTTCTTTTACAATTGCAAGGACACGCATAGAACGATTTGCTTGCTCAACAGATGCGCTATTAAATTTCTCAGCAATTTCAGGAGTGAAATCTCCAACGCTTCCGTCTTTCATCATGTATTTAGTAACACCAGAAAGGATAATTTCAGGAGCGCCCTTAATGTAAGTTTCGCCTGAGCTTAATGTTACAGATGCAAATTTACTTGCTGAAGTGAAGGCTTCTTTAGAAACCACAGATTCACGACTTTCAGGAACTAATCCATAGTTATAAAGGAAAGTCATCAACGCTCGGTCTGTTTGGTTTGAGTCGATAGCTACGCCATCAGAAATAACGGAATCGTTATTTAATCCTAAACCAACTTTCAACTCTTCTTTAAGAGATGTAGGGGCAATTTCAAACGGAAGACCTTCTGTATCTCCAGTTGTGTAGGTAGTTCCGTCTGCTTGAAGAACATCAACTAGTTTCAAGACACCTTCAGTAATTGTTCCTGTTTTATCTGAGAACAAAATATTGATGTATCCTGCTGTTTCAGTTGAAGCAGGTTTGCGAACAAGGATGTTTTCAGCCAAGAGACGACGAGAGTTCATGCTTGCAACCATTGCGAGCATCATTGGGAGTCCTTCTGGTACTGCCATGATAACAATAGTAACAGCGTACATAATCAATTGGATAATGAAGAAGAACCAGTTGTCAGGTCTAGCAACGGTGTTAATAAGTCCTGATACTAAAATAGCATTAACAACTAAGTAACCGATTGCCCCACTAGTTCCCATAACACCAATTTGTCCAGCCAAACGAGAAAGTTTTTCTGTTGATGGAGATTCTTTTCCGTCTTCTTGGATGGCAACGTTAATAGAACCAAGCATAGTGTTGTCACCAATAGTAGTGACTTCCATAACAGCCTCTCCTTCAGTTACATAAGAACCACGGAGGAGAATGAACTCATTGAATGTATCATCAGCACTTGGCATTGGATTGTCGCCCAAAGCATATTTCTTAGCGTCTTCGGACTCTCCATTCAAGGACGCTTGATTTACTTTTAATGTTCCGTCTAGGATAATACCATCTGCTGGAATTTGGTCTCCAGCACGAAGCTGAACGACATCTCCAATAACTAATTCATCAATATTCAACTCATGAAGATGTCCATCACGATAAACTTTTACAACGATTTTAGAAGCCTGTTCTTGTAAAGAATTAAATTCTTTTCCGTTTCCACTCAGAGAATGATGCTACTCCAGTAGAAAGACCAATCGCTGCAATCAATGATACAACTTCAATCCAGTCAGCATGACCAAGACTAGGGTTAATCATACAAGCAATGTTGATGACGGTTTTTAAAGCTAAACCAAACAACAAAACTTTAATCCAAGGGTCGTCAAACGCTGCAATTAGAATAGATAGAAACGTTTCCGTTTCTTTTGAAGAAAGGGCATTATTTCCATGTTCTTGATAGGAACGTTGTACTTCTTCTTTTGTTAAACCATTAAATTTCAAATTCAAAACACCTTTCTGTTTTAGTGACAATTATGATATAAAGATAGGTTAGTAACGTGACCAACCTATCTGTTACTACTTTATATTACTGATAAAGTGAAGCAAGTACGTTTAAATCGCCTTGTTTACCTTCACCAATGGCGTGGAAAGCCCAATCATTATCCGTGCGAACCAATTCTGCAAAGATAACTGCTGTATCTGTTGAATAATCACCTTTAAGGTTAAAGCGTGCAAGTTCTTGGTCTGTTTCTTTGTTCACTAAGCGAACATAAGAATTATCTACCATACCAAAAGTTTGACGACGTTCAATTGCTTTGTCAATAGTGACACAAGCGACAATACGTTGAACAGAAGATGAAACTTGGTCTAGTTTCAAGATGATTTGTTCATCATCTCCCTCACCTGCACCAGTACGGTTATCCCCTGTAAGAGTAACACCCTGAGCTGTTTTGTTATTGTAGAAAACAACATCTGCGCCACTTGTGATTTTACCATCGGCATTAAGCAGGAATACTGAAATGTCTAAGTCAGCATCTCCTCCTGCACGCGCCACATCCCAGCCAACTCCAAGAATCGCTTCTTTAAGTCCAGGTGATGCTTTTGCAAGGTCAAGAATAGTATTTTTCTCTAAGTTAAGAGAAATACCTGCTGGAGCTGGAGCTACTTCTGTTGGAGTAGGTACACTTGTATCTAAATTTCCAAAGTTAATTCCCATAAGTAAACCTTACCTTTCTTTTACAACCTGTTTCCAAGTGACTTGATGCTGTTTTTACTGTAATCACCAACAGCTACGAATGTCCATTCACCATTGACTTTTTGCAATTCAGCAGCAACCACCGCAGTGTTTCGTCCGCCATCAGAAGAAAGGTTGTAACGAACAAGTTCTTTTTCTCCTTGACTTTCATCAACTAGACGAACATAGGCGTTTTTAACACCACCAAATGTTTTACCAATTGAGTAGATAACAACTGCAATAACGATACGGTCAATACCAGCAGGAATCTTATCGAAGTTAATCATGATGTTTTCATCATCGCCTTCGCCTTCTCCTGTTAGGTTATCACCATCAAGATAGATACCATTCCAAGTTTTAGCGCCATAGAAAACGGTACGTTCTAACTTACGCCCAGAGAATAAGTAAGCACACAAGTCAAGGTCGATACTTCCACCAAAGCTTGCCATGTCCCAACCTGCGGCTGCACGGATACGAGAAAGAGAAAGACCTGTTTTTGTAAGGTTCAAGAAGTCACCTTTATTCAAGTTAAGCAAACCACCTTTGCTTAAATCAAGCGTTACTTCGTTCCCAGTACGCAAAGCCCCTGTTGACATAGGAGCGCTTTGAACAGGTTGTTGTTGAGTGTTTTGTTCTTCGTTTTTTCCAAATAAGTTACCAAAAATTGACATGTTTTTCCTCCTAGAAATGTAATTACATGTATTGTGTCAATAAAGAGTTTAAGTCTCCGTTAGAGCCTTTTCCGACAGCTTCAAACTGCCAACCGTTAAAAGTACGGTTTAATGAGCAGAATTGAATACAAGTATCAGTTGAGTAATCATTACTTAATTCATAACGACAAATTTCATCATTTGTTTCTTGGTCAACCAAGCGAGCAAATGCGTTTTGAACCATTCCGAAAGTTTGACGTTTGCTTGTTGCATCAAAGATAGTAACAATGAAGATGATTTTTTCAATATTTGGAGATACAAGGTCTAAATCAACAATGATTTGTTCATCATCCCCTTCTCCAATACCAGTACGATTATCACCAGTTGAGTGAACGCCTTGTACTGCCTGATTGTTGTAAAATACAACGTGTTCCATAGCGTTTTGTTGCGTAATGCGAGCGCCTTTAGGAACGAGGATTGCAGATAGGTCTAAGTCGGCTGTTGGACCATTACTAGCCACGTCCCAACCACAGCCCAAAATAACATGTTTAAGAGCTGGGGCTACTTTGTTTAAGTCTAAAACCCCACCTTTTGCAAGGTTAAGAACCCCAGTAGATTGCATTGGTTGTCCACCAAATTGATTTCCAAAATCCATTATTATCCTCCTTTATGGTATTTGCGTTTAGATTTGTCTTGTTTTACAGTAGTATCTTTTTCTTCGTTGATTTTCTTCAAGACTTTTTGACGATTTACTTCGTCTGAGACACTTTCTACCGCAGGCTTTACATGGTTATCAAAAACTTTCTGCCCTTCTTTTAGAAGAGATTTCCCAAGTTCTTTCCCTGCACCCAAGAAATTTTTAGCATTTTCTTTTAATTCAGACATGAGATTTCCTTTCTAGCTACCACTAGGAGCTTGAAGCGTGTTAAGAGAACCAGATTGAATATCTGCTTTCAGTTGTTCAAGGTCTTTCGTGTTTTCTTTGTTCTTAGACTCTTGCTCACTCATGATACGTTTGGTATTTTCAGTACCAGTTTTGATAGTGGTATAAACTTTTCGTAGAGTTTCCATATCAAATGTACCTTTAGTAACGTTTTCTGCAACCAACTTACCTTGAACAGAAGCATAGGTTGCATTTTGTTCCAATTGCTTATTGATAGCACCTTTGAACTGTTCCATTGAGTTGGCAGTGATTCCTTGGCGTTTCAACATAATCGCTTGAGCAAGGTTTTGTTTGAAGATTGGCAAACCTACAACAAATGCAGTGTTGATTTCACGGAGCAGATTAACGTTTGTCAACTGCATGTTTTGAAGCATTGGAACAGTCATACGAGCCACAACTTCAGCTTGCAACAAATCGTACTTGCGTTGGTCTAGCATTTGAGACATCATGTCGAGTTGTTGTAACTGAGCATTTTTCTGGTCTTCAGAAATATCTGTGCGATTTGCGACTTGTTGACGGTAATTAGCAATTTCATTCAACCCAAGTTCAGCAGCAACCACATAACGTTCTAATTGTTCAAAGTAATTGTAGTTAGCTTGGCACATTTCTGTTAGGATGACGTTATCTTGCTTGGTTTGATTTTCATAAGTTCGAAGTAATTGAGAAATTTTATCCACTTCTTTACTCATGTCATCATATTTTGAAACCAAAGCTTCGTATTCATCTTTAATCTTTTGTTTCAATTTTTGAAGAAGACCTTGCTTTTCTGGTTCGGTTTGAATCTTCTCAAGTTCACGAATATCAAACTTATCCATAACTTTAGCGAGCTGAGTAATCATCTGAGCAGCATCTTTACTTGTAGGTACTTTGGCAATGCTTAAAATCTTATCAGAGATTTTAGTAATCTCTTCAGCCGATTTTTGACCAAAACTAACAATCGTGTTTACATCCTGAACGCTAATTTCATTTGTCAGAGCTTGAACTTCAGGGAGTTGTTTTAACCGTTCTTTGTAAGCCTCGGTATTTGCGACAATTTCATTTACTTTTTGCACTTCTTGAGCATCAATTTCTTGAATGTTAATTTCTTGAGGTGCAAAATCTGTTTGGACCATATCGAGTCCTCCTTTTCTTTATTGTTTACCCAAATAGTTTTGAGAAAAAGCCTTCTTTATGTGAAGTTTTGCGAGAAGCAACACTTCCTAAAGAGTTGAAACTTCTATCGTATTTTATCGTTTCAAGTCTCTGGCAATTAAATCTCCCCCTTTCAATGTAACTAGACAAGTCAGACATCCCTGCTGGAGAGAAAACTGCAATATCAAACCCAATCTTATGAAGAAAACCGAGCAAGTAAGGAACTTGAGGTTCAATCGAGTCTTCATTATCTAAAAAGACAACAATTTTCGGTATAGCAAATGGGAAATCGAAAGAGTCAATGAGGCGAATGACTTTCTTATTCAATTCTAAACAAGCACCAACAAACTCAAGCATATCTGTTTTTGTGGTCAGTGGTTGAGAGAATAAATGCTTGTCTTGTAAAGTCTCATTGATTTTTTCCAAGATGAAGTTTTCTGTATCATCATTAAAAGGAGCGTAGTTGTAGAAAGGCAATTCTTTTAACTTTTCAATATCAAAAGTTCCGTCATTTAACTGACAGAAAGTAATTTGAAGAACCTGTCCTTCTGAAATTGAAATATCTAAGAAGTCTGATACCTTCCCTGTTGAAAATAAAACATTCTTTGCCTGAACTAGCTTGTTCACCAATTCTTTATATTTTGAGGCATCTTCATATTCCCCTTCGAGTTCATAAAAGAAATTAGGGATTTTTACAATTTTGCCATCAACATCAAACCCTTGTCGAACACGCGCTTCTTCATTCCAGTTGTTCTCTAAGTCAATAATGGTTGAATTAAAGAAAAGATTCTTAGTAGTACCTTTTTTGAACTGCCACGGTCTAAACAAACCTGAATCTGTAAATAAACTTTGTTCCATTTCTTCTTCAAATCCAAGAGTGATAGAGTCGAATCGTTCATAAACAGTTCCTTGATTACTTCTTTCCCTGAGTGATTCAATCGGCAATATTTGTTTATTAAGGTGTTTCTCAATTCCTGAAAAAGATAAATCAAATGGTTCTTTTAAAGGATTGATATAAATAACATCCCAATTCATTTTTGCTAACAGAATCAAGAGATACATGTCATGTTTTTCAATTTCTCCATAGTAGATACACTTATTGGTCTTGCTTAACGATAAGTCAACAATCTCTAATGGTCTGATATGGTTATAGACATGAAGAAGTAACTTTGTAATAAAGTTATTACGGACAGAATCATTTGAAAAAAATGTTCATTCTGCACCGCTAAAAGAATAACTTCTTGTAATTTCTCTACAAAAAGAGGATTAACATCTTCAGGAAACATAAGCAAATCTTCGTTTTTAAGATGAAAGACATCCATAAATTGAAGTTCTGATTTAATGTTATTCATAAAATCAAAATCTACTTCAAAAAGGCACATGATTATCAAAAAAACAACTGTGTGACGCTCATCTTGTTTTTGCTTTTATCTAGTAGAGTAGCAAGTACATTATTGTATTCCCTTTGCTCTTCTACACCAATGTAAGCAACAAAAAAAGGTCTAAAAAGTTGCGCTAATCCCTTGCCTTTCAAAAGTTAGGCTTCCAAAGTTGATGAATAAGAGTTTTCAATGGAGGGCTATTAGACATTTTTAACACCTTCTTTATTTTATTATTTGTAATATGATATTATTTAATCACAAAAAAAATAGAAAGTCAACTGAAAAGATAAAAGTTTTTTTGATATAATCAAAAAAAGAACTAGAAAACCTAGTTCTTATGCGTTATTGTGTCTTTTTTTATGTTTTTTTCAGCAAAAGCACGCGCTTCTTCTCGTATCGCTGCCATGATAGATAAGAAATGTTCGGTTAGTTCTTTTGAAAAGTGGGAATAGTTGAACTTGATTTCTCCTTTTTCTTCAAGGATACGAAGAGTTTCTTTTTGTGCTTCAGTCAGCTCCTCAAAGCCATTTTGAGATTCTAACCAACAAGCTACTGCACCTGTATAATAGAAGCGTTCTTCGATATACCAAGTGGGAGAAAAAAATCAAACTTCCCTCCATTTAGGTGAGTTGACTAAACTTTCAAGGACATAGGCGTGGCTAGGTTGAGCTTCAATGATACGTCCGTCTGGGAGAAGGATAAATTCTGAATAGAAAGGCTCTTTCTTTACTAGATACTCCTCAACGGTGAGGACAGGGACAACATAATCCATTTCCTCGTAGCCGCCTGAAGTGATTTTCAAAGAGGTTAATTCTTTTATTTTTCTTTTATTCATAACTTTATTCACCTACAATTCGCGTAGCTCAATTTAGCTTTGTAACAACTCCTTCTTCATCAAAGAAGACCGTCAAAGTGCAAGCATACATTTTTTCATCAGAGTAATCCAAGAACCTTACTTCCCAGTCGAGTTTCCCATCTGCATTAGCCAAGTCTCCATCTAATTTAGTGATGAATAATGGAAGAGTCTTAATATTTATGCCAATATCAAGAGAAGACCATCCGTCGTTTAGAAACTCATGGGCAGAATACACCATGTGAGGATTAGTGATGTGATTGCACATATTCAAGAACATAAATTCAATAGTTTTATCTTTGAAATGAAGCTCTTCTAAGCGTCTTTTAAGTCCATCCATTTCTTCCAAGTAAGAACTAGCTGTTTCTAAAGTGTCTTCAAAAAGATTAGATAAGTCATTCTTTTTCTTTTTGTAACTTTCTTTTCAAAAACTGTTGAATAAAAAGGATACTGTGATAAACCATTTTTTTCAAACAGTTCAGCAGCATTATAATCAACCCCAACATTCAACCAAAAAGCATCAAATACATCCTCGTAAAACTCAGGAGTGGCAGTATGAATTAAACTTTCAGGAGAAACGTTGCGTGATTCTAAATAACGGTGAATCAATCCTTCCAAAAAATCACTAGTTTCAGGAGAACTTCCATCAACAATAGCAGAGTTTATAACCATTGCTTCGAACAAGGAACAATCATAATTATCAAATCGAAATTCTTCTTGTTCGTCCGAGCTTAAAAAGTGAAAACCTTTTACTAATTTACGCGCTTCTTCTTCTGTATAAACCTTTTCAGGCTTCCAATGATAAATGAAGACATATCCTCCCTTTTCATTTAGTGAGAGGACACCTTCTTTTTGCAAAAAATCCAAAAAATCTTGAATATCCATGATGATACCTTTCTATTCCTTTACTTCTTCATTTACTTCAGCAAAGTGTAACACTTTCTGAGCAATTTTTTCAGGGAATCCTTTCTGTTCTAAAAAGTCAATAACTTCTTCTTCTGTTTCGAAAACTGCACGCTCTGTACCGTATTTACATCTCTGCTTTCCCCAAGCTAAAGCAGTTTCTTTGTAAAGAAACTTAGTAACAGTTGCTTTCCCAAGTCCAAAATGATTAGGCATTTTTTCGAGAAATACTCCGAAATGTAGTTTCATGTGCATTTTCCTTCCTTACAAACTTGCAACCGTTAGGACCAAGAACAGACAAAGATTTTGTCTGCTCGTCATAGATGGTCACTAACTGTCCAGTCTTTTTAAATGGTTCTGTCAGCATGTTTTACCCCTCGTTAATTATTTAGTCCATAAAACTTTCATAGCCAACTGCTACTGAATCTGATTCATCGTTTATGAAATTAGACAGGTTTGTAGTAACAGCTTTTAGAATATTTTCATGAACAATCAGAAACAACGGATAAGTTTTTGCCTAAAAAAATTATAACTCAAATTTATCCACGTCCCATTTGAAATTTTTTGCAATTCAACAGGGATTTCCTTCCCAATAGATAACTCGTCTAATAAAGGGAATATGTAAGCTTCCAACCGCTTCAAATTTCCTAAATCTGCAAAGCTTTCAGCACCCATTACTGTATAGCATAACTGATGTCTAATAACCGCCTGATAAGTTTTGATTATTTTCATTTTGATTAACTTCCTCTCTTATTTATAATACAAGTATATCATAAATAATTAAATTTGTCAAGCGAAGTATAAAAAAAGTAACTAAGAAAAATTTTTAGTTTTTCCAGTTACTTTAATTCTTCTACGCACTCTATATATAAGCCAACAAAATCTTTAGACCTTTAGTTTAGCTCTAAAGTACAATTCTGCGCCTATCCACTGCACCATTCCAATAATAGCTCCAACTGCAAAAATTGATTCAAAACTTAGTTGTAAATGATGTAAGAACAACCAAAGTAACAAAGGGGTTAATATTGCAGTCGGAATCGCATAAATCAATTGAGCGATACCATTCAAATCATGTCGATATGAACGACTAATGGCTAACCACATATAGTATCGTAATTTTGTCACGACTTCAATAGGTAATAGCAACCAAATGATTGGAGATATAATCCCTTTATAAATGGATTCTGGTAGCCAAGCCAATACAAAATAAGCAATTATATAAATCAAAGCTATTGAGATTGCTGCCCCAATAGACGCTTTCCAAAAGACAAATTTATTATCTTTGTATGGAATTGGTTCATTTAGACCTACATTTCTGGAGACATGGCTATTTAGCAGTCCTGCCATTGAATCTACCCAACCTTCAGGTAACATCATTAGATTCGAAATCCAATATTTGATGCCTGCATAAATTGGATTGATTGTAATGGTCAAACCAACTCCAATAATTGCTGAGATTCGTGGAGCAAGTCTTCTTACTAATTCCCATTTTACAATAACCCAATAAGACTTAATTTCTTTCCAAGAAAATTCAAGTCTTTTAGAAAAGAATTTAGGTATTGGTTTCTTCCACAAGAACCAGTATAGTGGAATCCAATTAGTGAAGATATTTACAATCAATGCAGTATTAACACTCAAATGCAATATGTGTGTTGTAAAGAAAATACCAACCAACATAGACCAAGCTACTGCATGGTCTAAAGCGGTAGCTTCTTTACTTCTACCTCTAGTTCTTAAATAGGATGGGATAAATGTAGACCACGGAGATGCTATCAAAATAGCAACTATGGAAAGTTGGAAATAAGGCATATAGAAAGGTAAATCTACTGGAGATACCCCTAAAATGAGTAGCAGTTTAGGTAGAAACATAAAACTACCTATCGCTGATGGTAAAAGCATGATATAAAATAAGTAAATATGATTTTTAACTACTTTAGACTCTACGCTTAAACCTTCTTGCTCAATCAATTTAGGCAAGGTTGCAGTTAGAGATGTTCTAGCTGCGTAATAAGTTGATGTAAGAATAACCCAAAAAGCATCGTTTACTCCGAATAGAACAGTTATTCGTTCTACTAAACTTTTGTCTGCCAGTAAACTAAAACATAATACCCAACCTATCTCAATAACATTATCAGCTAAAGAGCCGACGAACGCATGATAAAGCATCTTAGTTAGCTTTTGACGAGTCCAAGGTTTATTTATTTGCATTAGAACCCTCAGTATCAGATTTTTGTTCTTGGACTAATTCCAAAATCTTTTGCTTCACAGAAGCTCCGTAATGATCACCTTCAAATAATAAGGCAAAGCACTCAGGGATTTCTAACCCTTCAAAATTAACAGTTTCGCCCGAATAACCTTCAACCAAAAATGTGTAGGTTTTGTTCACTATCTAAAAGACTAGAGGCAAAGAACAATAATTCTTGACCTAATCTATTCAACTCACGCGCCTTCTGGTAAGAATCTAAAAATCAAAAATACAACAAACAACACTAAAAACCCCACTAAAAAGCAGTTAGCTTTGTGAGGTAGTCCCATGTGAGTGTATGGGTAGATAGCCAATTCCTAACAAAGAAATATACAAAAATCCCAAAAGGAATACAAAGCATTTGAAACCAAAATGTATGTTTTAGGAATGGATGCTGATTCAATTTAGCATAAAGTTCATTATACCTATTAACCAAATAAAGGTATCTATCCGTCTTTTTCCATATTTTGTCTGTCATTTCTTCCTCCTGACATGCTTCATTATCATTATAACACGAAACTAGAAGTTCAACAAAAAAATAAAAGGGGATGTCCCTTTTATTCTTGCAGCAATGCTAAATCGTAGATTGTATTCTAAAGGTTAATCTAATTTATATCATTTTAGCATAATTTGTACTCTTTTGTCACATATTTTTATAAAAATGTGCTATACTTAGATGTAAGAAAAAAAGAAAGGATTGCTTACATGAAGTTATCAGAGTATGCACGTCGGATAGGAGTTAAACGACAAACAGCTCATCGTTGGTTTAAGCGTGGAGAGATTCCTAACGCGGTTCAACTTCCTTCAGGAACTATCTACGTTCCAGATGAGATATTTGATACAGAGTTAAAACAAGAGAGAGGGCAAACGGTTGTTTACGCACGAGTTTCCTCTTCTGAGCAGAAAGACAATCTTAGAGACTCAAGCTGAACAACTAACTCAGTTCGCTATCGCAAATGGTTGGGTGGTAGATAAAGTTATTAAAGAAGTTGGAAGTGGCTTAAATGATGAACGGAAGAAATTAGTTGAACTGTTATTATCAGATGAACCGATTGCACGAATCATTGTTGAACATAAAGACCGACTAACTCGTTTTGGGTTTAATTATTTGGAGATTTTAGCTAAAAAACAAGGTTTTGAAATTATTGTGGTGAATCCGACTGCCACAGACCAAGACGATTTGATGCAAGACTTCGCTTCTATCATCACTTCTTTCTGTGCAAAACTATATAGCAGACGTAGAGCTAAAGAAAAAACAGAAGTGATTATTCAAATTTTAAATAAGGAGAAAAACCATGAAACAAGTAGAACGTCACTGGATTAGAGAGGGACATAAGCTCTATCCTATCTGTGACGATTTAACCTTTAAGGCTAAGAACCTTTACAATGCAGGTTTGTACCAAATCCGTCAATCCATCTTTGAGCGAAATAAATGTCAAGAAGAAGAAAAACCGTCTGTGCTGTCATGGACTGAATTAGTTACTCAATTTCGGAAAGAAAAACAAGCTGATATGTTAGCATTGCCCTCCAAGGTTTCTGCCAATATCTTAAAGACCCTTGGTTCTACCATTCATTCTTATTATCAAACTTTAAAAGCTTTTCATGATAAGTCTAATTTAGGCGTAACGAGTAAACCTCAACTACCTCGCTACCTCCACAAGACAGAGGGGCGTTATGTCGTAGAGTTTACAAACCAGACTATTTCTAGGAAAAGAGGTATAAATGGAGAATTGATTCTATGTCCTAGAGATTTGAATCTTTTTATCCCTACAAAAGTAACTAATCCTAAATCCGTCCGTATCGTCCCCAAGCTAAAAGCTTTTGTGATTGAAGTGATTTATGAGGTAGAAATTTCTTCTCTAAAATCTACTGGGAATTATGCAGGGATTGATTTAGGAGTTGATAACTTAGCTACTATCACCTTTTCAAATGGAGCAAATCCACTAGTCGTCAAAGGGTCTAAACTAAAGAGTATCAATCAGGGATATAACCGTCTAATCACTAAAGCAACCTCTAAACTTCCAGTCAATCAAAAGACTAGTCAGCACATCCACCGTCTTTGGAGAAATCGTGAGTTGAGGCTTCAATCAGAACTTCATAAACTCACGTCTTTTCTCTCTCTTTATTTTGACGAGATGGCGATTGAAACAGTCTTTGTTGGCAAAAACCAAGGTTGGAAACAGGAAGTTTCTTTAGGAAAAAAGACGAACCAATCTTTCACGCAAATCCCTTTTAACACCTTTATCTCTCAGCTAACCTACAAATGTTTAGCCAAAGGAATTAAGGTTGTCGGACAAGAAGAATCTTACACCTCTAAAGCTAGTTTTTTAGACGAGGACGAGATTCCTGTTTATAAGGATGTTCAGACAAAACCTCAATTCTCAGGTAAGCGAATCAGCCGAGGGTTATATCAGTCGAAAGATGGTAGGGTCTTAAACGCTGATGTCAACGGTTCTTACAACATTCTGGTGAAAGGACTTTTATCTCTAAACAAGACTTTGGATAGAAAAGTAGTTTCTTTCCATACAAGAAGTTTGAGACGTTGGAAATCTATCTCTAATAAAGCTTTACTCTCACAATACATGTAAGCCCATATCTTAGATTGTTCTAAGAGAGGGTCTAGGGGTCTTGTAGGAGACCTTTAATGAAAGCAAGAGTGATTGACTCTTGTGGAACATCAAGAATCAAATGGGACAAATCGTTAAATTTTTAACATTTGTAATTGCCATTTGAACCTATAGTCGCAACGGTAGATAAGCAATCTTTTTCCGAGCTAATAAGAATAACTTTTGATTTGCCAGTGCAAATCGTTTTTAGAAGTTTTTTCTTCATATTTTTCCTCACATCAATTTTTCAGCAACGTCTTCAAACTGCTTCAATTCTTTCTTGAAGCGTTTTGGGTCATTTTGGCGACTATATAGTTCAGGAGAAGAAAGCATAAAAGATGTTTTCTTTACAACGTAGCTAAACGCAACCGATTTACTTGCGTATTTCAACTCAACGCAGACACCGTTATTGAGATTGGAGTATAACACCCCTGTCATTTCACCAATGGCACTCCCACCATAATAACCTCGCACCTCGTACCCTAATTCAGCAAGGGCTTGTCGTAGCCCCTGCATTTCTTTGTAGTTTTGTTCTAGTTCTTTAGAATAAGCCATATTTTAGTATTCCTTTCTTTTTACCGCGTAAGCACCCTACCTCTTAGGTGCTTGGGGACTTACGCGGAGGTTGTTAAAAAATCTATTTTTCATCCTAATATCCGAGGTATTTCTTTTCGATAGCATCTCGAAATTTAGTATCAACCCATCTTTCATCGTACCCCATTTCCACCAAGGAAACTCTGATAGCTTTTATGTAGCGAGGATACCCATTCCATTGCATTTTACCTCTCTCTCCTCTACGCAATTTAGAATCCTGAATTTCCTCGTATAATTCACATCTTCCAATATTCTCGATAAATTTGTTCATTTCGTCTTTATCCATAATAGCTCTGCGATTTTTTAAATCGTCAAAACGCTTTGTTTTTTTATTTTTAGCAAGCACTTGTAGAATAACTTTAGATTGCTCCACCAACTCGTTTTTATCCACTTTAACTAAAACAAAAACTTCATCTTTGTTTTTATTCCATTGATAGACTTCATCAACTTCTACATATTCTGTAACTCCATCCCCATCTTTAACCTCAAAACCAACAAAGCGCACACCAATCTCTTCTAAAACCAAAGACTGAATAACAACAAAGTTGCCTAAAACCACTTCACCAAGATAAGAATCCACATAATCATCTAGCTGTTTGATAACCGCATCCTTATCTTCATTCCACTTACTTGTCCAGTCAGTTTCGTAATCCTTAATTCGATAAATGGTTGTCATTTTATTTTCTCCTTTTTCGTTTTTTTATTTATAATAATATTCTATCATAAATAAATGTAGTTGTCAAGTCAGAAATAAAAAAACTAGCCATTTTTTTAGCTAGTTTTATTCATTCATACATTTGTATTATTCAACTTCAAAAAAACTTCTTTTGTTTCAATCTTGAGCTTTTGAATTTGCGCTAAAGAATTTTTAAATCTCTTTCAAAAATTTACATAAGAAAAAGTCCATTGCGAATCCATTATCAACTTGGTTGTTTTCATCAAATAATTCTTTATTGATAGAAAAAAATGCCCTGTTTTGATTAGAATATTTGTAAGCAATATGGATGCGTAAAGAAGTTCATCACGATATTCTGAATCGCAAGGAGTAATTTCCACAGCTCCATACTTCTCTTGCTCTTCCTCTGATGGTTCACCGAGAACTATATCAATGCAACCGTATGGGGACGTATTATCAATAATTTCTGTAAAGTTCAATCCATGTTCTGGTCTGTCTAGTTCATAAGCATTTTCTAGTAAACTATCTGCATCTAGCTCTAATTCTTCCCCAAAAACTTCTTTATATTTTTTCTTTATAGATTCAAGAATAGATGGGAAAATCTCTTCCTCAAACTTCACAACTGAAGCTAAACAACACTCAATGCTCCGAAAGAAATCGGAATTGACATAACGTTTAGTTAATAATTCAATTTGTTCCTCACTTAAACGTTCTCTTTCGGCAGGAGAAAAGAAATCTTCATGAATAGAACAATCAAGCATCTCAAGTCGGACATTACCATCAACAGTGATATATGTCGCAAGCTCTTTTTCTTCAACAACAGCAACAGGCATAAAAGCACCTTCTTTCTTTTTTTGTTTGTAGAACCTATTATATCAAAAAAACAGACTAAAAGTCTGCTTTTTTTACATTATTTATTTAACGACATTTTTTTGGAATTGACACCTTTTTGGTCTTTGGCAACAAAAAAATGTATTCTGAATCAGTTTCTTCCTCAATAGTAGAAGAAAAAAATGATTTTTCAAAAACTTTGTTATCTTTCTTCAGCTCAAACACCAAAAGTTTTTTTCCAACTTTTTTTCAATGTTATAGTATTCTTCAACTTTTTCCTTTAGAAATTTCGTTATAGTTTTTGTATGTTTTCAAAAGCTTGATAAGACCAAAAATCCAAAAACAGATAACTCCTAGAAGAAATAGCCCAAGAAAAAAATTTTTTTATCGTAAAAAAATTTGTAGCAAAAGTCTTCTTTTTCCAATTAAAAAAACCAAGGCAACACATGCAACAAACATGATTGCAAAAGAAAAATTAAGTTAGTATAATAACTCCCAATATTTGCTCGTAATAAAAAAATCCATATTTTTTTCCTCATTTCTTATTTTTTTATAATCATATTATAACACAAAAAAATATTTTTATGTCAATAAATAGAGGCGAAACGAAAAACTTTTTACCTCTATCTATATTTTTCATCTACCAAAAAAACATTCGTTAGCTCTTTTTGATAGTCACTTAGACTTCTACGTTTAGAAGTAAAATTTTTTAACGAAACTTGTTCAGTGTCTTTTATCATATTAGCTACAAATTCCGAAGTTTTTTCTTTTGGTACAGCAAAATTCTTTGTAAAACTAGTTATAGCCATATTAAATCAACCGAACCTTTCCACTCATCAATGTTGATTGCAGCAACACCCCAAAGTGTGGATAAACAGGGGAATAACCTTCCCAATAGTCAAGCTCATAGAATTTTTCCAAAGCCTCTAGTACAAGTTCTCCAATCAACATTTGAGGCAGAACAATAACAGGTTCTTGTAAGCTATAATACAAATCCATAAAATCACGCGCATAACGTTGTTGGTTTAGCTCATCTGAAGGGAATGTGGTTCGGTGAATTTCAACCCCCTCCAATTTAGCAGCGTCTTCCTGAGATTTCGAGTACAAAGAGATGCCACAGTGATTGTCAATGCAGTAAGAAATCAAAGCAAGGACATCTTTTGTTTCTAAAGAGTATTCTACTTGTAAGTGGACGCACTCTAGTTCCGAATAAGAAGTGAGTTCAACTTGTCCAATTCGTAGTTTTTCTGTTTGTTGATAGGTTGGATAAGACATTTTGTTTTCTCCTTATAGAATCTTAGCGCCTTTGACGAGAGAGTTCAATTTGACGAAAGAATTTGCCATTTTTTGATATTCTGGAAGGATTTCGTTTTCTAGAGCTTCTAGCAAGTCTTCAATAGATGGGTAGTCTTTTGTTGTGATGGTGCTACATTTAGAAGAGTCACTTCCTACTACGATTCCGTAAACAAAACCTTCTTGCTCAGGAACAGGTGAAATCCTAATGTCCACCCCATACTTTTCTTCAAGTTCTGCAATAACACTTAAAGAAGAATCTTCTTTAAATGGTTCGACATCAATGGTTTGTTCACTAGTGAAGTCATTATCATGTGGGTCGTGGTAATTGTATTGGCGGAGTGTCTTGTCTTCATGGTTGTATTCCAAGTGTAGATATTTCAGTCCATTCAAATTGATTTCTAGGATATGGTCCACATTTTCACCCTCCCAAACATCTACAACAACTGAAAGTTCATTATTTTTATCTAGTGGAATCGGCAATTCAATTTTGTCACCTGTGACCGACATACACCACATCAAAACTTCCCCTGTCTTGTTTTTTTCATTATTCGTTTGATTTTGTGTCTGCTTGGAGCAGAACCGCCAAAATGAATAAAAGAGGTAAAAAGCGAAAGCCCAGTTACCTTTTTATCATTCCCTTTCATTGCCATTTTCTTATCAATTTCTTCTTTAGCAATTTCTAGTAATGCAATTTCTGTTTTTGTCTAACATGATTATTCTCCTTTATTTATCTTCTGTAATAATATATTTCTCATAATTTTTCTGAGCTGAAAATCAGAGTTTTTCAGTATGGTAGTTAATACATTCTAGCAACTGCTCAATAACCGCACGTCGCTTGCTACCTTCTGGAGCGCCTTTTGTAGATAAGAGCTAGTTTGCTAAGATTTTCTTCTGATAATCCATAATCCATTGCAGAAGCAATATAGCTTACATTGTAAATGCCTTCGTGTTCATCATACTCTTTTACATCATCAAGAGCTTTTTTCCAATCCGATTGAATTTCCAAGCGTTGCTTGATTTTTTCAAGAGAAAATTCACTCATGCAGACCATTGAATACATATTTGTTGTCCCCATTTGTTCTTTTTATCCAAGAATTGATTTCTTCCAAAAAGAGCATCTTGTTTTTTTCCCTTTCAGAATGAGCTAGAGAAACGAGGTAGATAACATCATTTTTCAACCATTGAGTAAGAACATAAAAGTTATCCTTGTATTCTTTCAATCGTTGAATATCATCTTCTTTATAAGCCTTCTCAGGCATAAATTTCCTCCACATTTCAATAATAACAAGATAAACAAATCTTTTATCATTATCAGTTATTTCGATTGGTTCAATAGCTTTCATTTTTTTATTTTTTTCCTTTCCGATTTATAAT